>Ga0268262_10001143_pt1 | contig 33712 bp, 29 predicted proteins | sample TergutNc150P3_FD_190354 | JGI IMG/M metagenome (GOLD analysis project Ga0268262, IMG submission 190354) | Nasutitermes corniger P3 segment gut microbial community from laboratory colony in Florida, USA - Nc150 P3 (SPAdes) (version 2) | ecosystem: Host-associated > Arthropoda: Insects >...
CGTTCTCCCTTGTTCTGGAAACCGGGCTTAAAGACGTAATTGCTTACGCGAGAAAAAAAGATATTATAGTAGAGAGCGCTTTTGACAACACGCTTGCGGCGTCGGGGCTTTGCGGAAATTGTCCTGTAGGCAGTTCTTTGTCCCTGCGGACGGTTCTGTTCCCCCTGTATCCGCGCTTGCGCTCGTCCGAAGCGGAGCGCGTATCGCGCTTGATTATGACGCTGCCATGAAGAGCAATTAGCAATGAGCAATGAGCAATGAGCAATGAGCAATGAGCAGATATTGAGTTGAGGTGTTTTAGAGGCTTTTATATGGGAAAAAGGGCTGTCCTTTTTGTTAATACTCATAAAAATAACGCGGAAAACGCGGCTAGGCAGATTCAATCTGAGCTTGAAAAACGCGGGTTTTCTGTCGCGGTTTACTCGTTTGAGGGAGAGCCGGGAAATCCGCCTGAGGGCGTTTGGGATATCGCTTTCTCGCTGGGGGGGGACGGCACCGTTCTTTACACGGCGCGCTGTCTAGCGCCTCTTGGGGTGCCTATTCTGCCTGTAAACATGGGCTCTTTGGGCTTTATCGCGGAAGTTGACAGGGACGACTGGCTTTCCACTTACGAAAAATGGGAAAAGGGCGAAATATCCGTATCAAAACGCTGTATGCTGGATATTTCCGTGGAGCGCGGCGGTAATATCATCATGAAGAATATCTGCCTTAACGACGCGGTAATTTCCGCCTCAGGTATAGCCAAACTTATCAATCTTGACGTGTGCATTAACAGGGGAGACGGCTCCGACTGCGCCAAAGGCGTCGCCTTGGGATCGTACCGCTGCGACGGGCTAATTGTCGCGACTCCCACGGGCTCTACCGCGTACTCAATGGCGGCGGGGGGCCCCATTCTTGATCCGGAAATGGAAGCGGTAATTATTAACCCTATCTGCCCGTTCGCTTTATCCAACAGGCCTTTTGTGCTTCCTTCGCGTCTGCCTTTTGTTATTACCGTGCCTGAACAACAGCGTTCCGGCGTGCTGTTGACCATAGACGGTCAGGATACCTGCGACTTAAAAAGCGCGGATAAAATTTTCATTCAGCAGGCAGCTAAACCCGCGCAGCTTATTTTTGCGGACAGGCACGCCTATTATTCCGCGCTAAGGTCCAAACTTTTCTGGTCGGGAAATCCCTTGAATAAAACTCCGGCGGAGAAAGGCGATGCTTGAAGAGCTTTCGATTAGAAATTACGCGCTTATTGATTCCATCACTCTTTCTTTCCGCCCGGGATTTAACGTCCTGTCCGGCGAAACCGGAGCGGGCAAGTCAATAATTGTCGGCTCTTTGAGTTTTTTATTGGGCGGCAAGGCGGAAGCGGACGTTATCCGCACAGGCTGCGACGAAGCGGGCGTGTCGGCTGTTATTTCAATTAAAAAAAACAACGCCGAGGTTGCGGACTGGCTTAAAGGGCGCGACATTGAATGTGAGGAAGATACTGTTATCGTAAGAAGAAATATCAAAACGTCGGGAAGAGGTTCCGCATATATTCAGAATGTTCCCGTAACAAGGCAGGACTTGGCCGAATTTACGGCGTTTTTATTTGATCTTCACGGACAGCACAACCATGAATCCCTGTTAAAAAAAGAAAACCACCGCCGCTACCTTGACCGTTTTGCCGGCATAGAGGACGAGGTTCTTGCCTTTTACAAAGTTTTTCTGGAGCTGACGGACAAGCGTAAATCCTTGGAAGCGTCTTTGAAAAGCGATCGCGAAAGGGAAGAAAGGCTGGAAATCCTGAACTATGCCGTGGACGAGATAACCAAAGCCGCCATTCACGCGGGGGAAATCCGCGAATTGGAAAACGAACTGCAAAAACTTTCTGATTTTGAAAAACTGGCGGGGCTTATTAGTTCTGCTTCCGGTAATTTTTTTGACGGAGAACAGTCGGTGTTAAGCCTCGCGCGAAAAACAAAAAATTCCGTAGACAGCGCGAGCGCGGTCGATTCATCGTTAGGTGAAATCTACAGAAGGCTGGAAAATCTTTATTACGAAGCCGAGGATATAGCCGGCGATTTTCGCGCCTACAGGGACAATTTAACCTTTGATCCGCGTCGGCTGGAAGAAGTAAATGAGCGCCTCGCCCTGCTGTACAAGCTGAAAAAAAAGTACGTTAAAACGGAAACGCAGGCGGGCGGGGAAGAAGACGCGATCCTGTCTTACATGAGCGAGGCCCAGGCGGAAATTGAGGCGCTTTGCGGCGCGGAAGAAAACAGGGAAAAACTTAAAAACGAGATTTCCGCGATTGAAAAAGATATTAAGGCAAAGGCTCAAAGCTTGCGCCAAAAGAGAACGGGCGCGGCGGAGAAACTCGGGGAGTTGATCACGGGAATTTTGAAAAATCTGGGAATGCCGAACGCTGGTTTTCAGGTGAAAATTATTCCCAAACAGCAGGACGGGCAGACTTCCATAGGCCCATGGGGAGCCGAAGAGGTGGAATTTCTCATTTCCGCGAACACCGGCGAGCCGCTCAAAGACCTTGCCCGTATCGCGTCGGGGGGGGAGCTTTCCCGCGTAATGCTCGCGATAAAAACGGCGCTTTTGTCCGAAGAACAGAATGAGGCCCAAGGAGTTGAAACCCTCGTTTTTGACGAGATTGACACGGGAATAGGGGGGGAAGTCGCGTTGAAAGTTGGGGAGTATCTGACTAAAATCGGCAAATTTAAGCAGATTTTTTGCGTGACACATCTTGCCAGTATCGCCGTTAGAGCCGATAATCATTTTAAGGTGGAAAAAAGAACGGAAGGCGGCAGAACTTATACGGGAATAGGGCCTTTGAGCGCGGACGGCCGCAGGAAAGAGATAGCGCGAATGCTCGCGGGAGACGCGGGGGACGCCGCGCTTGCCCACGCGGACGATCTTATGAAAAAATACGGTAAACGGAGCGGTTAATGGCAAAAGTTAGCGACCATGATCGGCAATTATACGACGAGAAAGTAAAATCATATATAACAATGACCAAAGCGTTATTGGATATAGAAAAAAAGCTCCTTGTGGAATCCAAAAAAGACACGCCGGAAGCCGCCCTTCAAAAGCTGACTCTTGCCGATGAAATGCTCAATCTTACTTCCAATTATATCGCGGTTAACGGAATATCTCAGGTTGTCTTAAAATCAAAAAATGAGGAAGTCTTAAACGACGCCAGAAAATCGCTTTACAAGGCCGTTATTTATCTTGAAGATGCCGTCAGCAATTACATTGACGTTCCTTTTTCCGATTATGAAAACAAAATAAATTTGCTGGAATCTTTTGACGAGAACCAGCGTTATTTCTTAATTAGAAAGATGGGGCTTGCCATAGACCTTTTGGAATACGCGTACGGGGACAATTCTAAATGGAGATGGACGTTTGTGGAAATGGAAGGGCGCTTTGCAACCGTCGCGAAAAACATTTTGGACCTTCGCAAGGTTATTGAATACTCGACTTTTGAATCTCCGTATTATGATTCCGTAACTTATCACTTAAGGTTAATAAAAAGACTGCTGGCGCAGTCTGCCGACCGTTACCGTGAAAAATACGAGTTGAGTACCGGGCAGATACCCGATTTTAAAACCGGCATTTCATATTTAGGCGCGTTAAGAAGGCTGCACGTTCTTCTTGCCGAAAGCGAAGACGCCGAAAATATTAAGAAAAAAATGGCAATCTGGAAAACTAAATTAGAGGCAGACCATAAAAAGCAGGAAGATGCAAAAAAAAGAGCATGAGCCGGCCTTCCGCATCCTTAAAAGAATATAAATCCCTTATTCCCTATGTCTCGCGTTTCCGGGTTCAGTATATTTCCGGCGTTGTCTGCCTTATTATCGTAGACGCCGCCCAGATAGCCATTCCGCAGTTTATCCGCAGGATGGTAGACCTTATTTCAAGCGGCAATTTCCAATGGCAAAGAATAATCACGCTTTCCCTGTACATGACGGGCGTTATGGCGTTAGTGGCGGTCGGCCGTTTTCTGTGGCGTTATTTCATAAGCGGCTCGTCAAGGCGTATAGAGACGCAGTTACGCGAAAATCTTTACGGCCATTTGCAGAAGCTTTCGTGGGATTTTTACCAGAAAAATAAAATCGGCGACATTATGGCGCGTTCAATCAGCGATATTGAGGCCGTGCGTATGTCCATAGGCATGGGCGTTGTAGCTCTCTTTGATTTTGTTTTTATGTCCACCTCAATTTTAATAATTATCTTTGTACAGGACGCCCGTTCCGCGCTTTTTTCTATTATTCCGCTGCCCCTTGTCTCCGCGCTCATCCTGCTTTTCGGAAACCTTGTCGGCAAGAAATTCCGCGTGGCGCGCGAGGCTTATTCAAAGTTAAGCGATAACGCGCAGGAAACATTCGCCGGCATCCGGGTGGTAAAATCTTTTGTCAAGGAATGGTGGTTCATTAAAAAATTTGCCGATTCCAACGACGATTACCGCAAGGCGAACATGGAGCTTGTGCGCCTTTTTGGTTTTTTCTTTCCGTTTATTCAGTTTCTTTCCGGCTTTACGATTCTTATCATGTTCGCGATAGGCGGTATGCGCGTTATCAACGGTTTAATGACGCCGGGCAGCCTTGTGTCCATGTTCAGTTATCTGAATATGCTGATCTGGCCGCTTATGGGGGCGGGATTCATGGTAAACATGATACAGCGCGGGGCGGTATCGTTGGGCAGGATAAACGAAATTTTTAAAACGCCGCCTTCGATTAAGGACAGCGAAAGCCCGTCTGTTGTACAGCCGACCGATGCAGTTCCCGCGCTTGAATTGTCGAATTTGACATTTTCGTATAACGATACAAACATAGTTCTGGACGGCATAACCCTGAAAGTTAACCGCGGCGAATGGCTGGGAATAATGGGAAGGACAGGCTCGGGAAAAACCACGCTGATAAAAACTTTTACCCGCATGATAGACCCTCCGCCGGGAAGCGTGCGTATTTTCGGCGTTGACGCGCGGGACTGGCCGCTTGAGGAACTGCGGAAACTTTTTGCCGTAAGCCCTCAGGACAGCTATCTTTTTTCCGACTCAATAGCGAATAACATCTCTTACGGTTATGAGGGAGCGGATACGGAGAAAAACGGAGAAGTTGATAAAGCGGTTGTTTTTGCCTCTTTGGACAAGGATTTGGCGATTTTTCAACACGGAAAAGACACCTTGGTAGGGGAGCGCGGTTTGACGCTTTCCGGCGGACAAAAACAAAGGGCGGCTATTGCCAGAGCCGTTATCATGGACAGCGAATTTTTGATACTGGACGACTCTCTCTCCGCGGTAGACAACGAGACGGAGAGAAAAATACTGGAAGCGCTTAGAAATGAAAGAAAAGGGCGCACGACGATAATTATCTCCCACCGCGTGTCGACCCTTAAATACGCGGACAAGACGCTTGTTCTGGACAAGGGGAAAATGATCGAATACGGAACTCCGGAACAGCTTACGGCGCTTGGCGGCTTTTACTGCCGTATGGCGGCTTTCCAAAAACTTGAACCGGCGGAGACGCAAAATGTCTGACAGCTATTTTGACGCCGACGACGTAACCAGAGAATACGACAGCCGCATTGTCAGGCGCATTCTTGCGTACTTAAAACCTTACAAGCTCCTTATTGTCCTTACCGTTGCCGCCCTTGCCCTTTCTACTCTGGGAGAGCTTTATATTCCCGTCTTACAGCAAAAAATAATAGATAACGCGCTTTTGGGGAAAAATATTCCTTACCTTGTTAAAGGGTGTGTTCTGTACTTAACAATTCTTGTAATCGTTTTTGGTTTTACTTTCATGCAAACATGGACAGCCAGCCTTATGACTCAGCGCGTTATGAAGGATATGCGCATAGGGCTTTTCGGCAAGACGGTTTCGCAGTCTACGGATTTTCTTTCGCGTCATCCCGTGGGAAGAATCGTCACAAGGCTGACAGGCGACGTGGAGACTATGGACGAGTTTTTTACAACCGTTATTGTAGCGTTTCTAAAAGATATATCGATAATGGCGGGCTCTGTTGTAACGATGTTCATTCTTTCACCTAAGCTGGCGTCTGTGGTTCTTGTTACCCTGCCTCCTGTTTTAGTTATAACGCTTATAAACAGAGTCAAGGCGCGGGACGCGTTCAGAAGGCAAAGGACGGCCTCCTCAAAGGTTTTTTCGTATCTTTCTGAACATCTTGCGGGCATTCAGGTAGTCCAGCTTTTCAGGCAGGAGAAAAAGAGCGCGAAAGAATTCCGCGCCGGAAACAATGAGCTTCTTGACGCTAACATTAAGGAGATGTACGTCTTCGCGACATTCAGGCCCCTTGTCGAATGGCTCGCGGTTTTTACCGTCGCCGCGGTAATTGTTTTCGGATGCAGGATGGTTTCTTCCGTTTCCATTTCATTGGGCGTGCTAATCGCGTTTATCAATCTGGTTCAGATGTTTTTTCAACCTGTAACCGACATCGCGGAAAAGTACACCATGCTCCAGTCGGCGATGGCGGGCGGAGAGAAAGTTTTTAAGTTAATGGATACGGACGAGCAAATCCCCGATACGGGAACTCGTGAGATAGGCGAAGTACGGGGCCATATTGAATTTGAAAACGTCCGTTTTAGTTATAAGAAAGGAGAAGACGTGTTAAAAGGCCTTTCCTTTGCCGTTAAACCGGGAGAGATGACGGCGATTGTCGGCTATACGGGAGCCGGTAAAACAACCATTGTCAACGTTCTAGCCCGTCTTTGGGACATAGATTCCGGCCTTATCCGCCTTGACGGGATTCCGGTGAATAATATCCCGTTAAAAGATTTACGCCGCTCGATAATGCCCGTTATGCAGGACGTTACTTTGTTTTCAGGCACAATAGAAGAAAACATAACGCTTGGCCTTGATTTTTCCCCAGAACAAATTATAGAGGCGGCCAAAACGGTATACGCCCATGATTTTATTTCCTCCCTTCCCGACGGATACAAAACGGTCCTTTCCGAAGGAGCCGCGAACATTTCCACAGGCCAGCGCCAGCTTATAAGCTACGCCCGCGTCATAGCGCACAACCCCCGCGTCGTCGTCCTTGACGAAGCGACCAGTTCAGTCGATACCGAAACGGAGCGGTTAATTCAACTCGGCATAAAAAAAGTAATGTCAGGGAGAACTTCGTTTGTAATCGCCCACCGTCTTTCCACCATAAAAAACGCCGACCGCATTTTAGTTTTATCCGCCGGCCGCCTTATGGAAGAAGGCACTCATGAAGAACTTATCGCGCGCGATGGTTTATACGCTGGGCTTTACAGGTTACAGTACGAGGAATGAATAGATTTTTTCGAAAAGAATTCTCACAAAGACACAAAGGCACAAAGGCACAAAGAACACAAAGGGAAGAGAGAAGAGGGAAGAGGGAAGAAAGGGTTGTTGTATGCAAACTTGGCTTGTTAACCTTACGCTAAGATAACGTACAACAACCCTAAATTCTTCTTTGTGATCTTTGTGTCCTTTGTGTCTTTGTGTGAAATAAAAAATCAAAAATATTCAGTTATATGTTGAGGGCGCTCCGTAAATACCGTTTTTAATGTTTCAAGATTACCGTGAACTTCCAATCCCTCGCGTCTTGAGTACAGTGCGCTTTCTAATGACCTATAACCCGTTATTAGCTGGCTTAGTGTGAGTATGTCGCAAGATATGTCCGCGTCTTTTTTTGTTAGCGATACTTTTGTTCCCTGCGGGGCGAACTGTACCAGGTATTTGCCTGAGTTGGCTTCCAGGTTTTCATCTTTTACTTCGATTATGTACTCGCCTTCGGTCTTGGGGCGGCGCATCAGTTCCAGGGCGGTTTTTACGTTGATTATTCTTGTCATGTCCCTGGGGTTGATTTTTTGTTCCAAGGACCACGCTTCGCCTGTAAAATCCGCGGCGTCGAGAAAGGTGGGCATCATCCATTTTAGGTTCTCGAATTGGGCGGAAAGGCCGGCGGTTATGCCAAGAGCGCCGTAAAGGCCTTTTTTGTCGATAAAGGCAAGTTCGGTTACGGACATGTTGTGATCGCCGTCTTCCATGAGGTCCTTGTACTGTATGTAACTGCGCGCAATGCCGTTTTCGTCCTTCCATAAATACAGGTATGTTCCGGAAGCATACGGGTCTTCTTTTGTAAAACGCTTCCACGCGCGGTTGTCCGGCCAATAATCCCTGTGAATGCCGTGGTTGATGTTCGATATGTACGCCGAATGAACCTGCGCGAGAAGCGACGTGTCGTCTCCGGGAAGAATGTGAACAAACTGCCCAATAGGTTTTATTTCCGGTAAATCGCCTGTGGGGACAGTTATGTTTTTTCTGGCGCAGGCGATTTCATAGCCGAATTTTCGGTAAAAATCATGGGAAAAAGGGCAAAGATTGGAAAAAACCACTCCGTTTTCGCGGGCCTGCGGCAGCAGTTTTTCAATAATACGCCGTATGTGGCCGTCTTTGCGCGCCTCAGGCAAAGTCCCAACTCCGCTTATTCCGGACATTTTTACGCTGTTTCCGTCAAAGCGCATAAGGTAATCAAGCTCAAACATTCCGGCAAGAAGTTTTGTTTTGTCAAAGACGCCCCATGCCCAATCCGGCGGATGATCCAGCGGATCTGTTTTTTGGTTTTCCCCGGTTGAAAAGTCCCTGCGCTGGTTGTAGACGACCGTGTGTATTTTTTTAAGCTGGATTACGTCGTCAGCCGCCAGTTTTCTGATTTCCGCCATTTTTTCTCCGAAATATACCGCTCATTCTATAGTTTGCCTCGCCCTATGTCAAACAAATAGATGTGCGCATATAGACTTTTTTGTTATATTTATGTTAGGATTAAAACAATGGCCAGTTCAAAGACTTTTCAGGTTGATCAAAAAGTGGTTTATCCCAGCCAGGGCGTGGGGATAATTAAATCCATCGTACAAAAGAAATTTAAAGACGCAAAAATTCCCTATTATGTTATTTATCTTGAAGTTACCGATATGACAATAATGGTTCCGGTTGACAAGGCGGCAAGCCTTGGCATACGTTCCACGGTTTCCAGGGACGAGGCGAACAAGGCGCTTGAGTCAATCAAGGATGACTACGATCCAATCCCTTCGGACTGGAAGATGCGTTATCAGATGAATCTGGATCTTCTTAAAAAAGGAAGCATCAGGGATATAGCGAGCATAGTGCGCTCACTGTACCACAGAAGCAAAGTAAAAGAGCTGCCCATTCTGGAGCGCAAACTCTACGATTCGGCTTTAAGGCTGCTTGTTGACGAAGCGTCAATCTCGCTTAAAAAATCCAGAGAAGAAGTTGAGCAGATGATTTTTTCCCGGCTGGAACTTGAGTAGCTATGGAAGCAGCGGCTGTTATCTGCGCCGCGGGCGCGTCCGCGCGAATGGGCGGAATAAAAAAAGAATACCAAAAGTTAAACACAGGCAATACGGTTCTTGGTTCCGCGGTTTCGGCGTTTTCTTCCGTTCCGTCTATAGAGTTAATAGTAATCGCCGTTTGCGCCGGTACGCAGGATGAGGCGCGCTCCGCCCTTGCCCCTGTTACCTTATCGGCGCAAAGTCCGAAAGTTTTATTTGTTAACGGAGGGGAGAGCAGGCGCGCCTCCGTATTTAACGCGCTTGCGCTTCTTTCGCAATACAGCCCTTGTTATGTGCTAATCCATGACGGGGCAAGGCCGTGGGTAACCGCAGGCCTTATTCGCGATACGCTGGAAAGCGTAAAAAAGCACGGCGCCGTTATTCCCCTGCTTCCGCTTACGGACACTCCAAAAGAATATGCCGCAAGTTATATCACAAGGCACCTTAAACGCGCAAATACGGGAACCGCGCAGACTCCGCAGGGCTTCAAATTTCCTGAAATTTTTTACGCCCATCAAAAAGCCGCCGAAATTAAAGATGAGGAATTTACCGACGACGCCGAAATCTGGGGAAAATTTTACGGGCCTGTGGCGGTAATCCCCGGCGATCCTGAAAACCGTAAAATTACTTTTCGGGAGGATATATGAAAGGCCGTCAAAAAGTCCGCCGTTTTTTGATTGCCGCTCTTTTTATTTTCATGTCCGCCGCCTGTTCCCGTTTTTCGGAAAAAAAATCGTTAGATTCTGTTCCTGTTACCCATACAGGGGCAAGACCCGCGGTGGTTTTAAAAACAGGCGTTATTCCCCTGTGGTTCCGGCTTGTGGAAGAAGGGCCCGTTCTTCTTGACTCAATTGAGGACGCGACTTTATCCGCCGCCTTTATTCCGTGGCCGCTCGCTCTTCACGTCCGGTTTTTATATGAAAAAGACGGAGAAATTATTCTTGTAATTAACAGGGACGGGTTTATTAAACTTGTTCCGTACAAGGGGGTTATAGAGGGAATAACCCTTTACCGTTTTTCGGGCGGCGAATACTGGCGGCAGTATACAATAGGGGGTTTTGTCTTTTATAACGAAAATCCTTTGGTTCTTTTATATCTGGACGATCATTTTATATCTTCCGCTTCTCCCCCTCCGCTTTTAAGGACTTGGACTTTCAATATGCAGTCCAATATGCCTTTTCCGCTTCCTGTTCCAGCTTTTGAATTGTATCCCGCGGAAGAAGGATGGGAAGCCGACGTTTTGCGTTACGGCTATGACGGATTAATTTACTACAGGGTGATAAAAAGAAACGACGCCAAACCCGCTGTTTTAATGTTCAGCACGATGGATCTCGCGAAACCGGGATATCAAATTCAATCTGACATTTTTTTTAAAACCGCTTTGCATAAAGAGGAGATATCCAATCCTTCACTGCCGCCGCTTCCCGAAGGATTTTTCTACACAGGAATAGGCCGGGTAGGGGACAACCTGTTCGCCTCATGGGAAGAGCAGGAAGATTACAACATAGGCGCGGCCGGATTTGTGGTAATTAAAACGGAATGAACATAGTTCAGCTGCTTCACACCTGCGTCCGCTCCATCCTTCGCAACCGCATGCGCAGCCTGCTTACGTCGTTAGGCGTAATTATCGGGGTAGGTTCGGTAATCATCATGGTCGCGCTCGGCGAAGGTTCGCAAAAGTCAATTGAAGAGCAGATGAACGCTATGGGAACCAACCTGCTGATGATTTATCCGCAGAGTCAGATGAACCGCAGCGGACAGCGCGCGTATTTCAGGTATAACGCGTTTACTAAAAAAGACGTTCAAAAGCTGAGGGATGAATCAAGTTTTGCCGCCGCGGTTTCCGGCCTGGTTTATTCAAACGCCGATGTTTCGGGAAGCGAGGGAAACGCCAATGTTCAGATTCAGGGCGTCGAACCGGGCGCCCTTATAGCACAGAATTTAAAAGTTAACCCGGGCGTCTTTTTTGACGAGGAAGACATGTTATTAAGAAACAGGGTGGCGGTTCTGGGGCGCACTACGGCAAAAAATCTGTTCGGCGAAGAAGAAAGCGCCCTGTCCGAAAGGATACGCGTCAATAACATATATTTTACCGTTATCGGTATTTTGGAAAACAAGGGCGCGAGCATATACAGCGGCAACAGGGACGATATCATTTTATTGCCTATGGACACGGTAATGACGCGGCTTAACAATTCCCGGAATATAGACACGATTTTATTGAGCGTAATCAGCAAGGAGTACATGGAAGCGGCGCAGAAAGAGGCGGAGTTGATCCTGCGCGAATCCCGCAATATCCGCGAAGGGGCGGACAACGATTTCAGCATTTTTAATCAGGCTGATATGATCGAAATGGCGTCCGCGACGTCAAAGACGCTGACGACGCTGTTAGCCGCAATAGCCGGCGTTTCGCTCTTGGTGGGCGGCATAGGCATTATGAACATTATGCTGGTTTCCGTAACCGAAAGGACGCGCGAAATAGGCATACGCATGGCCGTAGGCGGCAGAAAGCGCGACATTCTTTTTCAATTTTTATCGGAGTCGGTTATTTTAAGCCTTATAGGCGGCTTTCTGGGAATAGGCATGGCTTTTCTCGCGTGCAGGATAATGTCCGCGGCGGGGATTCCCACGTCTATAAACCCGCTGATAGTCATATCTTCGGCGCTGTTTGCCGCGTTAATCGGCGTGGTTTTCGGGTACTATCCCGCGCTGAAAGCGGCGAAATTGTATCCGATTGATGCGCTTAGGTACGAGTAAGGGAAAAGTGAAATGTGAAAAGTGATTAGTAAGGGAAAAATCAGATGAAGAGAGTATTAATGCTTATTAATTTATTTATTGCGGCGGGTTTTGGGGTGTTTGCGCAGACGCTTGGTTTGGAGCAGGCGCGGACTTTGGGGCTTGCTAATTCGCGCAGTCTTGCCAGGTATGAGCTTTCCATACGAAGCAGTATTTTGGACGAGAAGAATCAGCTTTATTCTATGCTGCCTTCCGTATCGGCGGGTTACAGCGCTTCCGTTGATTATTTGAGGAATTGGGAACTTGTCAATCCGGTTGACACTTTTACGGCGGGGGCGTCTTTTTCTGTTACGCAGATAATTTTTCAGGGGGGAAAGAGTTTTATTCAAAAGGCTATAAGCGCAATCGCGGCGGAAAGCGTAAGAATAGACGCGCTCTCTGAATATTTTAATGTTCTTGACTCGATTGACAACGCTTATTACGCGGTATTGGAAGCGTCGGCGACGCTTGAAGCGGAAAAATTATCGCTGGAATCGGCAAATATGGCCCTTTCCATTGCGAATATCAGGCGGGAAAGCGGAATGATCAACCAGGGAGATTACCTTAAAGCGCTTTCGGACGCTGAATCGCGCGGAAACTCTGTTAATCAGGCCCGGCGGAATCTTTCTCTTACTATGACAAAATTTAAAATACTTGTCGGGATTTCCGGGACGGTTGAGCTTGAGCCGGTTGATTTCAGCGAATACGAACGTATTTTAACGCGTCTTGCCGCAATTTCCGACGAAGACGCTTCGGCTTTATACGAAGAATTTTTAGTGAAAGTGAGAACTTCCAATCCGGCGTTCGTGAGATCTACGCTTAACAGCAAGATGGCCGAGAAAAGCCATACCCTTACAATACGGGATTACGCCCCTGTAATATCGGCGACAATTTTCGGGACAGGGTTAAGTTATTCGGCGGCGAACGGTTTTAGCAATTCAAGCAGCGGGGGCGTTTCGATCAGCGGAAGAATCCCCGTAGATTTTTGGCTTTTGAATAACAAGCTTGAAAAAGACAAGCTCGCGCTTGAGTCCGCGGCTATGGATTTTAAAAACGCGGAATTGTCCCTGGAAACCGAGGTGCAAACTGACCTGTTAAACATATTTTCGCAGGCCGGCTCCGTTCTTTCCTCCCGCCGCTCCCTTGAGTACACGGAAAAACACTACCAGTTTGTTCTTGAAAGATACCGTCTTTCACAAAGTTCCGTCTCCGATCTAACGGACGCTTCCGCCCTATACATCAACAGCCGCAACAGCCAAATAAGCGGCACTTACAGCTTCCTGCGCAGCCTTTCCCGCCTGCGCTCACTTACAGCGTTAGAAGACGAGAAAAAATTACTTGATATGTTTTTAAAGGATTAATGATGATCCATATAATACTGTCTGTAATGGTTTAAGACCGCATTTTTTATACAGGGATATTCCTTTTGTATTATTTATTATGGTTCAATTACTTTTGAATAATATTCTTTATTCAGTGAAACCAAAATAATTTCCCCTGTTTTTGATTATTAATCTACACTTTTTCAATACAAGCAAGTTCCGCCAACCGCAAGAATGTGGCTACACAAAACCGTGCGGAGGGAGGGCGAAGTCCGAACACGGTTTTATGTAACTTATCCGCCGATAGGCTGCGTACTTTTACCGCTTACGGATAAAAAGTTCAGAGCCAATTTTTATTGTATCCTCAGTACGGGAAAATGGTACTGCTACAACATAACCGGTAGAAAATGAAAATTCAATCTGATCATTTAAAATTAAATATGTTCCAGTCCCGGGAAATTCAAATTTATAATTACGACGAAAAGGGTCTTTACAGACAAAATTCTTGCCGGAAAAAGTAAATTCAGCATATTCAGAGAACCATTCTCCAGTATGACTCTTATCCGGCACCCATGTGCCGCTTAACCTGTTTCCACCTTTACAATTAATAATAAAAACAAAGGTTAAAATTACTACAATACCAGCAAAAGCATAGTGTTTCAGCGTTTTCATACAAATTTCTCCATTTTCTGCCTAAGGCAGCAGGCAATCATCATAGACTGCCATGAATTAAAATTATTCAACTTGCGCCAACGGCGCATTATTTTTTCTTTTATACTCAAAAGAAATAAAAGAGCTAAATCACCACGCCACGGATAGCATGGAGCAATAAAAAATATAAGGCAAAATTATTTTATCCACTCATTATGTATCTCCTTATATATTCATTTCTTTTTTATTTCCTTCATTGCTTTTCCCCAGTCACAAATTTCATTTCCATCCCATGAAAAATATTTTTGTACTGTGGTATGAACGGGACGAATCGTTTTTATTCGTTTCTCAACGTTTATGGTTTCGTCGCGTAAATAGCCGTCAGGCAAAAAATTCCATATTATATTTGAATATTTAAAATTTCCAAATAACTTATTACCCCTTAATCGCTCCGGCCATTATGCCTTTAATCATTTTTTCTTGTCCAATAATATAAAGTACAATTAACGGTAATGAGGAAAGCACAAGCAACGCCATAATAATTGGAATATTTATGGCGTATTGCCCTTGAAATTCCCAGATTGCCAAAGGAAGAGTACGCGCTTTTTGCGCTTGTAAAAGCAACATTGCAAATAAAAAATCATTCCAAATCATTACACCATTATAAATGGCTAATGGCATAAGTCCTGACATTGAAAGAGGTAATATAATCTTGAAGAACGAAGAAAATTTTCCGTACCCGTCCATTTCCGCCGCTTCTTCCATTTCTTCTGAAATACCTCTCATAAATGTAGTCAGAATGAAAATGGACATTGGAAGATTAAACGCTACACTTGGGCCAATAAGCGCGTATACCTTGTCGTATAGGTTAAGACGAATAGACATGGTGAAAACCGGAATAAGGGTAATGTGTATAGGAATAGACATGGCGGCAACAATAGCCACTAATATAAACTGATTCAGCCTGAATTTCATTCGTGAAAGAGGATATGCCGCGCAGGCGCTGATAAAAAGCAATAAAACCAAAGAGATTAATAGAACTATTAAACTGTTAAAAAAGTATCTGAAAAACCCGCCCTTAAGAACGGATATATAATTTTCAAAATACAATTTTTTGGGTAAATCAAGAAGACTGGAAGTAATAAATTCGCCCTGAGTCTTAAAAGACGATAGTATTTGAAATAAAAAAGGAGCTCCCGCGATAATTATCCAGATGATTGCCAGGCAATTAACAAATTTCCATGTAATGGAATCTTTCATTCTCTCAGAAACATTGTAGCTTATGATAGACATTTAATACTCCATTTTTTTATTTAATAAGGTTATAACAACAAAAGCGATCAATGTAATAAGAATAAACATTCCGGAAGCAATTGTAGCTCCATAACCCATATTTAATCTGATAAAGGAAGATTTATACATATAAGTCGCCATGAGTTCCGTTGCCACTCCGGGACCGCCTCCGGTCATTACAAATACAAGGTCAAAATATTTAAGGGAGCCTATAATTGAGAGTATCATTCCGGAAATTATTGCGGGTTTTAATATGGGCAAAGAAATCCTCCAAAAATACTGAGCTTTTGTCGCTCCATCTATGCCGGCGGCCTCAATAAACTCAATAGGAATGTCTTTATAAGCAGCCAGATAAAGAACCATATAAAAAGGAGTGTATTGCCAGCATATAACACTGATTACCGTATAAAGAGCGAATTTTTGGCTCCCCAGCAAATCTACAGGACCGCCGCCGGTTAGTTTGGATAATAACGCAATAAGGCCATTATTGGCGTCCAGAGTATATCTAAAAAGCACGCCTATTACAACAGAAGACAGAAGATATGGAAGAAACCAAACTATTTTATAAATCATTCCTTCTCTGTCACTTAAATCAAGAAAAGTAGCCAGAAGCAGTGAAAGTGGAATTTCAACCAGCAAGGAAATAAACATTATTTTAAGGTTATTGCTAAATGCTTTCCAGAAATTTACATCTTTAGCCAAATTAATCCAATTTGCAGGCCCTATAAAAATCCGTTTATTCCCTATGCCGGTCCATTGCATGGTACTGGCGATAAAAGTATCAATAATTGGGTAAACAATATAAACAAAAATAATAAAAATGGCTGGCAGCAAAAAAATTGTTGCGGTTATATTCACCGTACGTTTTTGCGCGGTTTTAAGTGAAGCAATTCTACTGCCGGCCATATTATACCTCTTTTAACGCTTTTTCAGATAGGCTGCCTGAGCATCCTGTAACTGTTGAGCCGCGTCTTTGGGATCCAGGGTAAGGCCGAACAATTCCTGGCTTGTAACCAGATGAACTTGCGCGGCATCAGCGGACAAAGATTGATCATACCAAAGTTGAACATCCGGAGCTTTTTGGATTATATCAAAGAGTTCGGCCAGCATCGGGTCTGTAAATTTTACACCCTTTACCGGAGGAAGCCTTCCGTCGTCAAGGTAATCTGCGACAGCCTCATCATCAATAAGATGTGTAAGGAGCTCAAAAGCCTTTTTCGGATTTTTTGAAGTTGAGCTTATATGGTAGAAATTATCACCAAATGTGCCTACTACGGTATCAAGATTCCCCGTGCCCATCTCTTCTCCGGGAAATTTGAACATACCCATTTTGGAAAAGAATTCGGGACTTTCATCAAGGGCTTGATTAATAAACCAGCTTCCCATTATAAGCATTGCTGTCTCACCGCGGTACATCGGGGCGCGAGCTTGCCCGGAATCCCAATCAAGACCGTTAAAGCCGGGAAGGAAGTAACCCTTTTTTACCCATTCCTGAATTTTTTCTCCCGCGTAAACAAACGCAGGATCCGTAAAAGAACCGGAACCGTCTACAGCGTTAATAAAAGGCTGAACACCGCCCTTTCGTGTCGCAAGATACATGAAGTACATGGAACCGGTCCATTGGGTTTTATTTGCCAGACTGAACGGAGTTATACCGTTTGCTTTGAGTTTGTCGCATACGGTTTCCAGTTCACGAATCGTTGTGGGTACTTTCAAGTTGTATTTCGCGAAGATTTCCTTATTGTAAAATACCATGGCGGCGGCCATATTCATCGCGGGAAGTCCCCAAATTTTCCCTTGATACGTGGCCTGGGCAATCGCGCCGTCTAAAATTCTATCCTTGTAATTATTGGTTTCCATGAAAGAAGTAAGGTCAAGAATTGTATTATTTTTGACATATTCAAACATGGGGCCTCCTGACCAGGAAAAGAAACAATCAGGTAATTTTTTTGAAGCCGCCGCTACCGCCAGCTTTTGCTTATAAACATCGTTGGCTATAACAACAATGTTTACCTTAAAAGACGGATTGTCTTTCTTGAATCTTTCAACCGCCCGTTCAATAATTCCGGGTCCTTTACCGGTATTCTGGACATGCCAAATTTCCAGAGTATTCTCGGCGTCTTTCCTCTCACTCTTACTGCAGCCGGTAATAACTAAACCAATGACTGCAAATAAAAGCAGATACGTTAAAAAAATTTTTTTCATTAAAATGCCTCCTGGTTTTTTAGCATAGTAAGAATGAAAAATTAATACTTAAGATTTTTAATCATTTTCTTTTTAATATTAATTTATTATTGTATAACTTTATTTATCATACTGATTTTTCTCTTATAGGGGAGGTGTAGTTAATCCAATTTGATAACGCTTAACGTCAAATTGCATAATGCCCGTTCTTTCGCCAAAGAAATATAAAGGAAGTTGTGTTTTTACAATTTGTTTTGACTTGCGTAAATTACCGGGCGATAAACCAAATTCCCGTCTGAATGACGAGATGTATGACTGTTCATAGCTAAATCCGTATTCAAGCGCGAGATCAATTATTTTTTTATTTGTATGTAACAGATCGTTAAGGCTTTCGGTCAGTCTTCTGGAACGTATGTAAGCGCCCAAAGGCTGCTTGAATGTGAACTTGAACAATCTTTGTAAATGAATTGATGAAAGGTTGTGTTTTTTAGCAATAATATCTGTATTGATACCATTCCTGATTTCTTTCTCAATATCAATTAATACATTTTTAAGTAAATCATATGTCTTTTTCATGATTTATTCCAATAATAAAAATATATTGGAAGCATATGCGTATTTTTATCATCTTTTGGATTGATTATAGGTTGATTAAAGGTTGATTATGGGTTGATTGAAGGTTGACTTAAGGTTGATTTTTGGGCGTTTGAGGAGCATAGCCATGAAAAAGCAACGAGAGTGCGGCAATACTGGAAACGCCTGTAGTTTGATAAATATGAATTAAATGGGTTTTTACCGTACTGACGGAAATATTAAGCTTGGCAGAGATTTGTTTATGTCTGACATTACCTGCCAGTATTGCCTCTATAACTTCCAGTTCGCGCCTGCTCAAAAGCTCAATAAATTGCGCGTATTTATCGCCTTTTTCGGCATTCAGGGACAATGGGCTTTCAGTTACATTTAAATCGGTTGTCAAATCATCTTTAGACAAACGGGTATACAGGTAAAATAAAAACAGCATTATTAACAAAAAAAGCGTGCTTGCAATAGAGGAAATTAATATAGAAGAAGTTACAATAGAGGAAAGTAAAAAAGAGGAAAGTAAATAAAAAGTAATAGGCAATACATTTACTATATTCCCGTATAATGCAAAAATCACCAAAGGAAATAAAATGAACAATAGGTTGAAAATCACATAAAGCATAAGAGGCAGCTTTAATTTAGTTTCACGCAGCCAGCGCGCGGCAAAAAAGCAGCAGACAGCGATGACTACATTGTTAAAAAAAATACCGCAGTAATATATATTAGGGTTATTCCGGAGAAATCCCACATAACTTGACGAATTAATAAAAGTTGCAACTAAAAAAAGTATACAATTAATCACAGACAATTGAGATAAATTTATGATACTAAAAGCAAATGAAGCTGAAATAAGCGCCTTTAAACGGTTTTTACCCAACAGAACGGGGATAAGAAGGTAAAGCGCCATATGAATAAGAGTAATATCAATTAATGTAGGGGAATTTACCTGCTCAAACATAAAGAATCTCTGCCATAACAGAGAAAGAGGACGGCCAAGTATAACCACCGCTAAAAGAGCGACAGACCGCCAAAGAGAAGAAGGTTTATTTAGCTTATAATAAAGATGGTAAAACCCTATAGAGCTGACTAATCCAAGAAAAAAGCTTAAAATGTATTAACTCCTTTTATACAATATGTTCGGATGTATTTAAAAACACGTTTTTATCATAATAAATTCTATTTTTTTGGTCAATTAACCTCTTTTTAATAATACCAAAAATATTTCAACGAAGTTAAAGACAGTTTTCACCGATTTTGGTTGTTTCCGCTGATTCGCGCAGTAAAAAAATTATTATTTTATGTTATTTCGCGAAATTTAAGATTAAACGCTTATCTTTTCGTGTGCGTGAAGGTACGGAGTACTTTCGGTACGGCGTACCTTCGGTACGATTCGTGTGGTTCGTGGTAAATTCTTCCTAACCCGCTATTTCCTTTAACCTATTTATAATATCAATATGCTGCGTGCATGCGTTCTCGCATTGGCCGCAGGCGGTGCATTTTGCGGCGTCGGCTCTGCTAAGGCTCCAGTGCCATTTTAGCCTGTCCCCGATTGGGTCCTTTTCGTTTTTGTTGAGAAGTTTTTGGTTGTAGGCGTCCATGTATTCGGGGATGGGGACTCCTGCCGGGCAGTTGTCGCAGTACGCGCAGCCTGTGCAGATGCCTTCGAATGAAGCGTCCGCTTTTGATATAACTTCTTTAAGTTCGGAGGCGGTACGGGGCTTGTAGCCGTCAAAAGCCTTTAACGCTTCATTCAGGTGTTCAATTGTGTCGAAGCCGACAAGGGTGCTTGTAATTTCGGGATGATCCCAAAGGATACGCAGGGCCGCGGTTACCGTGCTTTCTCCCTCGCGGCGGATAAATTTGAAAAGTTCGGGGTGCTGGGGGATAACGCCGCCGCCGAGGGGGTTCATTACAACCGCGCCGAGTTTCTTTTCCCTTATGGCGTCAAACGCTTCCTGCCTTGTCTTGAAATTGTAGGCGGAATAGCCGAACAGCACGCCTTCAAAAACCGCTTCCATTAAAAGTTCCCTGATTTCGTTTTTTATTAAGTGGCTGGAAATGCAAATGTGGCGGATAAGCCCTTCCTCTTTTAGTTTTCCGAAAGTTTTAAGGATGCCGTCTTTTTTTCTGCTCTGCCAGTTATCCAAATTTGTTATGCACCATATATGGTAAAAGTCAATCGCGGGAATGTCCATGCGCTTTAACTGAGCTTCAATTTCGCGGCGTATGCCGTCGGAAGTGGTTTCAAATGTTTTTGTGGCGGAATAATAGGGCAGGCCCAATTTCCGCATTTGCGCGAAACCTTTGCCGAAAACGGTTTCGCTCCTTGTCTCAAAATATCCGGGAGCCGTGTCAAAATAATTTATTCCGCCTTGCGCCGCGGCGACCATCATGCGGGCGCATTCGTCGTGATCGTCGACGTTTTTAAATCTCATTCCGCCGAATCCCAAAAGGGAAACTTTTTCCCCTGTTTGTCCGTATTCCCTGTAAATCATCTGTTTCCTCCTAACTATTCAAGATCGTCTAAATTAAAGGGCGTTTCCTGATAAACGTAATTTAACCAGTTGCTGAAAAAAAGATTTGCGTGCGCCCGCCAGAGCACAATAGGCGTTTTTGAGGGCATGTCATCAGGATAATAATTTTTCGGTACCTCAATTTCAAGCCCTTTTTCCTTGTCGCGGCGGTATTCGCGGTCCAGAGTGAGGGAATCGTACTCAAGATGTCCAGTAACATAAATTTCCCTGCCGCCGCGGGCTGCCGCGATAAAAACGCCGGCTTCATGGGATTCGGATAAAATCGTAAGATGCGGATTATTTGCTATGGCGTTACGGTCGCAGGTTGTATGCCGCGACTGGGGGGCGAGAAATATATCGTCAAAACCGCGGAAAAGGAAATGGTGCTGTTCGTTAACCGCGTGCGGAAAGACCCCGAAAATCTTTTTTTCCATCGGCAATTTTTGGATATTGTACCTGCGGTAAAGGCCGGCTTGCGCGCCCCAGCAGATGTGCATGCAGGAAAAGACGTTTTTCCCGGAATAATCGATTATTCCGGCAAGTTCGTCCCAGTAATCGACTTCCTCAAAAGGGAGGGTTTCGACAGGCGCGCCGGTTATAATAAGCCCGTCAAAACGGGTTTTTTTGCTGACGATTTCCTGCGAGTTTATATAAAATTTCTCAAGGTGTCCGGGCGGGGCGTTTTTTGAGGTATGGCTTCCCATTTTTAAAAAAGTAATATCCACCTGCAGGGGGCTGTGGCCCAAAAGGCGCAGTAACTGGATTTCCGTGTCTATAGTGGTGGGCATAAGGTTTACTATGCCTACTTTTAGCGGCCTAATATCCTGTTTTTCCGCGCGGTCTGCGGTCATTACAAAGACCCGCTCGTCGGATAAGGCTTGGAAAGCTGGTAACTCTCTTGGGATTTTTATCGGCATGGAAAACTTATACCATGTTTCTTGATAAATTTCTACATTTACAATGATTTTAGTTAAAAATAACAATGTTTTCCTTGACATTGGCAAAAAAAAACTTAAAATTTAAAGTGGTAATTTTTAAAAAGTATGAATACAATATTTGTCGTAGACGACAGTGATACTAATTTATCTATGGCAGAAGCTGCCTTGGAGGACCAGTACCGTGTTATGACTGTGCCCTCCGCGGTAAAAATGTTCAATCTTTTGGAGAAAATTACGCCCGATATCATCTTATTGGACATAGAAATGCCCGATATTGACGGTTTTACGGCATTGAAAAGGCTTAAATCGCATGAATCGTGGGTAAATATCCCAATAATGTTCCTAACCGGCCGTTCCGACGCGGAAGTTGAGGTCCGCGGGTTCGAAATGGGGGCGGTAGACTTCCTCTTAAAGCCCTTTTCCCCGTCCGTCCTAAAAAACCGTATAAAAACCCATCTAAACATAGAAAGGATAATACGGGAAAGGACGGAACAGCTTAACCGCATGCAGAACAGCATAGTAGAGGTCCTGTCCGAAATGGTTGAAAACCGCGATAAGGGGACGGACGGGCATATAGAAAGAACGTCGATATTCTTAAGAATTTTAATTAATGAGATGAAGAAGCGCGGCGTTTATCAGGAAGAAATAGGAAAATGGGACGTCGACAAGATGATTTCATCGGCGCGCATGCACGATTTGGGGAAAATTTCAATAACGGATTTAATTATAAACAAGCCCGGCAAACTGACGCCGGATGAATATAAAATAATGAAAAGCCACGCCGAAGAAGGCGAGAGAATAATTGACGAGATAATCGCGAGAACGGGAGACGGCGACTTCCTGCGTAACGCGAAATTATTCGCCGGTTACCATCACGAGCGCTGGGACGGCAAAGGGTATCCGCGCGGGCTTAAAGAAGAGCAGATCCCCCTGCACGGCAGAATAATGGCGGTTGTGGACGTGTATGACGCGCTTGTCCACGAAAGGCCTTATAAAAAGGCTTTTACGCCGGACGAGGCCGTAAAAATTATTACGGAAAATTCAGGGACGCATTATGATCCTAAAATTATCGAAGTTTTTTCTGATATAAAAGATCAGTTTAAAAACGTAATGACGGAGCCATCATGAGTCCTATAATCAATAAATTTTTGAAAATAGTCACTCATGTTCAGGTAATATTTGTTTTTTTGGCGTTCGCGCTTATGGTTTCTTTCTCTTTTTATTTTATGAGCACAATTGAACACAAGCATTTATTAAGGGATGTTGAATACGCGATGACGTCTACCCAGGCCAATATCGAAGCTGATTTTTTGGAATCAAAGATGACGCTGGGTATGGTCTCTGAAAACATCAGGGGCTTGATATTACACGGGGTAAATCAACAGGAAGTAAATGAATATATAAAAGAAGTAACCGAATTTGTTTTGTCCGATGAACGTATTCCTTATGCCACGTCTTTTTTCGGCGCTTTTGAGGCGTTTGGCAACAGCCATTTGTCGGGAATAAGCTGGATGCCGCCTGGCGATTATAATCCGGAAGACAGGCCGTGGTACAAGGCGGCGGTAGAAGCGGACGGAAAAGTCGGGGTAACGGAACCGTATGTGAATGTCGCGGAAAACGTGGAAGTTATAACATTCGCGCGCCGTATTTTTGACAATAACGGCGCTCCCCTTGGCGTAGTTTGTTTCAATATTAAACTGGACAGGATCAGGAAATACGCGGTCGGCACGGCCATTACCGCCGGCGGTTACGGCTTGCTGATGAATAAAAATTTTGACGTGCTGGCGCATCCTAATCCGGCGTATTTGGGGCGTAATATAAAATTATTGAACGACGGCGAGGCTTTTGAAAGAGATTTATTGCAGGGAAAAGAAATTAACGAGAGAAAGGCGCTGGATTATAATAAAAAAGAATCGGTTTTGTTTGCCCGGCCTCTTAAAAACGGCTGGTATCTGGCTATAGTGGCATACGCGGAAGATTACTATAAAAGCATATGGAATATAGGCGGCATTTTTGCCATATTGGGCGTGGTGCTGGCGTCAATCTTAAGCGCCATACTGTTAAGCATTGTAGCCGGAAGGAGAAAAGCGGAAGAACGCACCAGGGTAATGCTTGATTCCATTCCCATTGTCGCGAATTTCTGGGACAAGGATCATCAAAATATAGACTGCAGCCAGGAAGCGCTAAAACTGTTCGGACTTACAAGCAAAAGCGAATACATTGAAAAGTTTTATGACCTGTCCCCTGAGTACCAGCCTGACGGAAGAGTGTCAAAAGAAAAGGCGTTATATTATTTGTCAAAGGCGTTTGCCGACGGTTATTGCCGCATAGACTGGCTGCACCGCAGGCTTACCGGCGAGCTTATACCATGCGAAGTTACGCTTATCCGCGCCAAATATGAAAACGATTATATAGTCTGCGGCTATACGCGCGATTTACGCGAGCTTAAAGCCATGATGAACAAACTGCGCGAGGCGGACGAGTGTACTCAGGTCTTGTTTGACGCGACTCCGTTAAGCTGTTTTATGATTGACAACAGGTTTAATATCGTGGAATGTAATCAGGAAATAGTCAGGCTTTTCGGACTGTCTAACAAGCAGGAATATATAAACAGGGTTTTCGACCTTTTCCCGGAATATCAGTCTTCCGGCGAATTGTCCAGAGACAGGTATAATAAATATCTTTACGAGGCGTTTGAGGAAGGGTATTGCCGGTTTGAATGGATACACCAAAAACCGGACGGGGAGCCGATACCTACGGAAGTTACATTTGTGCGCGTAAAATTCAAGGGGGAATACGCCGTCGCCGGTTACATCAGGGATTTAAGGGAGCTTAAAACATTGATTGCGGAAATGCGGAGGGCGGAAATTGCCGAGGAAAGCAATAAGGCAAAGAGCGAATTCCTCGCGAAAATGAGCCACGAAATCCGCACGCCCATGAACGCGATTTTAGGCATAACGGAGATTCAGCTTCAGGATGTTAACCTTCCCAATTCAATAAAAGAAGCGCTGGAAAGAATTTACAATTCAGGGGATTTGCTGCTTGGCATTATCAACGACATACTGGATCTTTCCAAAATAGAAGCCGGAAAACTGGAGCTTTACCCGGTACAATACGACGTATCAAGCTTAATCTACGATACCGTAAAACTTAACATTTTGCGCTACGAAAACAAGCCTATAGAGTTTGCGCTTGATGTAAACGAAAATCTGCCGTCTTCGCTTATCGGGGATGAATTGCGCCTTAAACAGATTTTGAATAACCTTATTTCCAACGCCTTTAAGTATACCCACGAAGGCAGAATTAATATGCAGCTTACAACAGAAAAAGGCGGCAGCGATTCGGAAGTCATTCTTATTCTGGTTATAAGCGACACGGGCCAGGGAATGACGGCGGAACAGGTGCGCAAGCTTGGCGATAAATTTTCCAGATTTAACGCGGAGATGAACCGTAAAACAGAGGGAACCGGCCTTGGCATGAACATAACGCAGAATTTAATAAAGTTAATGAACGGCGATATGGCTATTGAAAGCACGCCGGGCATGGGCTCCACATTTACGGTCCGTCTGCCGCAGAAGCTGGACGGCGCGCCTCCGATAGGAAAAGAACTTGCCGATAACCTTATGAAGCTGAATATCAAAAACACGTCAAAATTCAGGAACACGCAGATAATACAGGAATTTATGCCCTATGGCCGCGTTCTTGTAGTAGACGACGTGGAATCGAACCTTTATGTCGCCAGAGGCCTTTTGGCCCCGTACGGGCTGTCAATTGATATTTCCATCAGCGGGTTTGAAGCGGTTGATAAAATAAAAGCCGGCAATAATTACGATATTATTTTCATGGATCACATGATGCCCAGAATGGACGGCATTGAAGCGACAAAACTTATTCGCAGCCTTGGATATACGGGCGCGATTGTAGCGTTAACCGCAAACGCCCTTGCGGGGCAGGAAGAAATGTTCCTGAAAAACGGTTTTGACGATTTTATCTCAAAGCCTATAGACATACGCCAGCTGAACAATTCGCTGAACAAATTGATACGTGATAAAAAGCCGATGGAAGTAGTAGAGGAAGCGCGTCTGCAAAAAGACAAACTTTTCGCGGAAGTCGTCCATAAAGAGGTTACAACCGCCCAGTTATCGGAATTTTTTGTCCGGGACGCCATAAAAGCCGCGGCTGTTTTGGACGCGATAGCCAAAAATAACTGCCGCAGAACCGATGATCTTTCGTTGTTTGTTATTAATGTTCACGCGATGAAGAGCGCTCTTGCGAACGTGGGAGAAACGGAACTGTCCGAATTTGCCAAAATACTTGAACAGGCGGGGCGTAATAATAACATTAATCTGATTTTATCCGAATTGCCCATATTCCTTGACGCTTTGTACAATGTCATCGGGAGGTTCAGGCAAAAAGAAGAAGAAAGCATGACCGAAGAAGACATTGTAAACATGGAAATAGAACGCCCATATTTGCTTGATAAACTGCTTGTAATCAAGAACGCGTGCGAATCAATGGATAAAAAAACCGCCAAAACGGTTCTTGCGGAATTAAAAGAAAAAACGTGGCCGCGGCAAATTAAAGAACAGCTTGGCGTCATTTCCGAGCTTTTATTGCACAGCGATTTTGAAGAAGCCGCCGAAGCCGCCGGAAATTTTATTATTTAACGGTTTTACCCGCTATTGACAAATTATATAAAAAACGGTAATTTATTTATAGTATAAATATTCAATGTAAAAAAGGGCTTCAAGGAGCCCTTTTTTTATTGTTTGATATGACCACTTGCAAGTGGTCAGACAGGGGCAAAGATGCGGTATATTGCCGGGGAAGCGGAAGTTGAAACAGCGGAAATTCGCCGTTCGCTTCAGGCGGTTCTTGACGGGTTGGGTTTAAAGCTTGTTGAATTAACCGTTTCAAGACACCGCGGCAGCGTACAGATTAGGGCTGTAATTTACAACGGGGCTTCCGTCGGAACAGACGACTGCTCTAAGGCGCACAGGGCGATTACGCCGCGTCTGGAACTGGCGTTTCCGGGGCAGGATATCTACCTTGAGGTATCATCGCCGGGAATTAACCGCCAGATCAAAGACGGCGCGGAATTTGCCTGTTACATTGGCAGGGGAGTACGGTGTTACCGTACCGATATTTCAGATTGGACGGCCGGAATTCTTGAATCCGCCGGCGAAAAGGGAATTGTGTTAAAAACAAAAGAGGGGCCAAAAGAATTGGATTTTGAGATTATAGCGAAAGCAAAACTGGACCCGTCAGAGGAGGTATAAATTGGGAACGGACATATCACAGGCAATCCGCCAGTTACAGCAGGACAAAGGATTTTCCGAGGAACTGACGCTGAGGACGATAGAGGACATTCTTCTTGCCGCGTACAAAAAGCGTTTTGGAGACGCCGAGAACGCGGTTGTAAAGTTTGATGAAGACAACATGGAAGTTTCGATTTTTGCGCAGAAAATGATCGTAGAACAGGACAATGTCTATGATCCCGTAAAAGAAATTGAAATAAACGAGGCAAAAGAATTGAATCCTGATGCTGAAATCGGATATGACATATTGGTGGAGATTGATCCAAAACAGTTTGAGCGCGCCGCGGTTCAAAGCGCGAAACATACGGCCCACCAGTCAATCAGGGAAATTCAAAAAGACAGCCTTTACTCGGAATACAAGGATCAAGTTGGGGAGATTATCATCGGTTACTATCAGAGGGAAAGGAACGGGTCAATATATGTTGATCTTGGAAAAACGGAAGGAGTGCTTCCGAGGAAGTTCCAGTCTCCCAGGGAATCATACCATGTTAACGACAGGATTAAGGCGCTTATCGCGGAAGTTAACAAGGAAAAAACAGGGCTTCAAATCGTTCTTTCCAGAACTCATACCGAGTTTGTACGCAAAATATTTGAGCTGGAAGTTCCGGAAATTTACGACAAAACCGTGGAGATACACAAGATAGTCCGCGAAGCCGGCTTCCGCACAAAACTGGCCGTTTATTCAAACCGCGAAGACGTTGATCCCGTAGGCGCGTGCGTCGGCCTTAAAGGCGTGCGCATTCAGGCGGTAATCAAGGAACTTGAGGGTGAAAAAATCGATATTCTTAAATACGATCCCGATCCGCGCCGCTTTATAAAGAACGCGCTCTCCCCCGCGGAAGTGCGTGACGTGATAATTCTTGACGAAGGCAAGCATACGGCGCTGGCGGTGGTAAACGACTCCATGCTGTCGCTCGCTATAGGAAAACAGGGGCTTAACGTGCGCCTTGCCAACAAGCTTGTTGACTGGAATATAGACGTAAAAACAGAATCCCAGTTTTCGCAGATGGATATTGCCGCCGAATCGCGCCGCGCGGTCGCGGATCTTTTCGGCGACGCGGATTCCGATGTCAACGAAATATCCCATATCAACGAATTGCCGGGCGTGAACTCAGGCGTGGCCCAAACCCTGCTTGATAACGGCATTGATTTAATTGAGGATTTCATTGCCCTTAGCCAGGAAGAACTGGAAGCTAAAGGAGTAACGGGAGCGCAAATAGACGAGCTGCGCAAATTAATCGAAGAGTATGTTGTAATTGTCGAAGATGAAACCTACGAAGAAGAAAGTGAAAAACCCGCGGAAGAGACAAGCGAAGAAATTGCTGAGCCGGAAGAATATGAATGTCCTGAATGCGGGGCAAAGATCACTGTAGATATGACTACATGCCCAAGCTGCGGCATTGGCTTGAGTTTTGAGTACGAAGAGGAGTAAAATAGGTATAACATGGCGGAAGAAACTGATAAAGATAAAAAAACAAAAGCTCCGTTGATAAAACGCTCGCACAACGAGCCGGAAGTTCCCGCGGATAAAAACGCGGATCAAGGGGAGCGCCGCAAAGTAAAGGTTGTAATGAAAAAACCCGCCGCCGCGGGGACAAAAAAAGTCCAGCCTAAAGTAGTTATCAGTTCTCCGGCCGGAAAACAGGCGAATGTAAAAAATAAAAAGAAAACCGAAGAAAAAGAACAGGAAAATGTCCCGCAGCAGGAAACAAAAGAAACAACAGGGACAAATTCTTTTACAATCGCCCAAAGACCCGCCGCCGCCGCCGGAAGGGTTGGAGGCAAACTTGTAGGGCAGGCGGCGCCTCATTTTAACAAGGGCGGAACGCGCCCGCCTCAGGCGCGCCAGGGCGGCGGCGGAAAAAGCCAGAGCGGCGAAGGCGAGCGCGAGCGCGGCGGCAGAGGCGGTTTTGGACAGGGACAGCGTCCCCCCGCGGGAAGCAAGCCCGGATTTACTCCAAGACAACAAGGCGGCAAGCCAGGATTCGGCGGCGGCTTTACCCGTCCGCCGGCAGGCGGCAGAGGCGGCGCGAACACGGCTTCCTCCCTCCCTCTGCCTGAAGGCAAGACGCCGGGAAAACGAAAATTTTTAACCAAGAAACCCGCGTATAACCGCAAAGAAAAAGAGCTTGAGATGGAGGAAAAACTCCTCCAAACCAAAAAAAAGATAACCCACATTGCCAATCCTGTGCCTAAGTCCATAGAAATTATGGAAGTTATCTCCGTATCGGAACTGGCGCGTAAGATGAACCTTAAAGCGTCCGACCTTATCCAGAAACTTATGAGCATGGGCCAGATGGTTACGATTAACCAGCAGATAGACGCCGACACCGCGACAATTCTCGCCGCCGAGTTCGGGGCGGACGTTAAAATTGTAAGCCTTTACGACGAGACGGTAATTGAAACGGAATCGGACGACAACGCGATAATGCTTCCGCGCCCCCCCGTTGTCACCGTTATGGGACATGTAGACCACGGAAAGACAAAGCTGTTAGACGCCATACGAAAATCCGACGTGGTGTCCGGCGAATTCGGCGGCATTACCCAGCATATAGGCGCGTACATGGTGGAAACCCCCCACGGCTCGATTACATTCCTGGATACGCCCGGCCACGAGGCGTTTACCCGCATGAGGGCGCGCGGAGCGCAGATAACGGACATCGTCGTCCTTGTCGTCGCCGCGGACGACGGCGTTATGCCCCAGACTATCGAGGCCATTAACCACGCGAAAGAAGCGGACGTGCCTATTATAGTCGCCGTAAATAAAATTGACAAACCCGAGGCGAATCCCGACAGGGTAAAAAGCCAGCTTTCCGATTTGGGGCTTATGCCGGAAGACTGGGGCGGACAAACCATGTTTGTGGAACTTTCCGCCCTGCAAAAAACAGGCATTGACAAATTAATAGACACCATCCTTTTACAGTCGGAAATTCTGGACTTAAAAGCCAATTTCCAGCGCAGCGCTGAGGGAAAAATTCTGGAATCGAAGGTGGACCACGGGCGTGGCATAGTGGCGACCGTAATGGTGGAAAGGGGAACAGTCGCAATAGGAGATTGTTTTGTGGCGGGAGTTTGGCCCGGAAAAGTGCGCGCTATTTTTAACGACAAGGGAGAGCGGATCAACAGGGCGACCCCGTCCATGCCCGTCGAGGTTTTGGGCTTTGAGGGCATCCCCAACGCGGGAGATCCCCTGCAAGTGGTATCCGACGAGAGGGTAGCGCGCGAATACTCGTCCAAGCGGCAGGAGCTGAAACGCTTTGAAGACGCCAAGATACTGAAAAAAGTTACAATGGACAACCTGCACGACATGATTAGCGACGGCGCCATTCAGGAATTAAAGGTAATAATAAAAGCGGACGTGCAAGGTTCCGCGGAAGCGCTTAAATCCAGCCTTGAAAAACTTTCGACAAAAGAAATCCGCCTTCATGTTATCCAGGCCCTTCCAGGACCGGTCAACGAGGGCGACGTGGATCTTGCCATTGCGTCTAACGCGATTATTATCAGCTTTAACGTAAGGCCGCTTCCCAAAGCAAAAATTCTCGCGGATCAGGAAAAGGTCGACATAAGAAAATACAATGTAATTTACAGGGCGGTTGAGGAAATAGAGCAGGCTATGGAAGGAATGTTAAAACCCGACACAAAGGAAGAGGTAATAGCCACGGTGGAAGTGCGGGAAACGTTCAAAGTGCCGAAAATCGGAACCATTGCCGGCTGTTATGTGCAAACCGGAACCGTCAAGAGAAGCTGCAACGTGAACGTAATAAGGGATCAGGTGGTTATTCACAACGGAAAAATCGCTTCGCTTAAACGTTTTAAGGACGACGCGCGCGAAGTTGCCGCCGGTTACGAATGCGGCATAGGCCTTGACGGCTTTGACGACATCAAGACGGGCGACATGTTTGAAGTAATCGAGATTGTTGAAATAGCGCGCAAATTAAGAACTACCTGATATGCCCCAATACAGAATGGAAAGGCTGGGTCAGGCGATCCAGGAAAAAATCAGCGCCCTTATCATAGACGGCTCAATTAAAGACAACAGGGTAAGCGCTTTTCTTTCCATTACAAAAGTAGACGTGTCTAAAGATCTTTCCTTTGCCGACGTTTATGTTTCCGACATCCGCGGACAAAAGATTGAAAAGGGAGTGGAAGGTCTTCAAAGCGCCGCGGGCTTTATTCAGACCCAGCTTGGCAACTTAATGCGCATACGGAAAATTCCCCATTTGCGGTTTCACACGGACACGAGCATAGGGGAGAGTTTTGAATTGATTAAGAAGATTGAGAGGTTGGTGGACAATACGGGGAAATCCATGTAACGGAGGAGACGGCTGGTGGTGAAAATGAAATATATAAACTGCGTTTTTTCATTTGGTATTATTTTCTGGTTTGCCGTATGTATGGGCTGCGCCAGTTACGGCGCGGGCGGCGTGTTCTCTTCCAATAATCAATCTGAAATGGGCGTGTATATTTTTGGCGATTCAGAATATGTTGAAACAACGCTCAGCTATGCCGCAAATATATCCGGTAATGATACTCAATCGCTTGGCTTAGGTATTTCATTAAAAGCTCATTTTCCCTTTTGGAAGTTATCGCTATTTCCGCTTGCCAATATTGAATATCAGCAGATTTTCGGCGGGACAAAAAACGTCATGAATTTTGGTTGGATCAGGTTTGGCGGAGGGGTGGATTATTCCGTCACCAACGCTTTTTATTTACGGGGCGAAGGGATGTACGCGCCTGACTTGTTTCCATCTTTACTAAAAATAAACGATATTGGCATAAATCCGGCGGCAAATTTTACCATACGGGTTGGTTTAGGGTGGCGCCCGGAAGCCGCGAAATCTGAAAACAGACAAGAAAAACCCGCAAATACAAAACGGGAGCAGCCAAAACAGGATAAAACAAACCAGCCGCAAACAAATTCCGGTTCAAGTGTGAATAACAGAAGCGGCTTAGAAAACTCTAATCCTGATACCGCCCGCAATGTTAATTATCTTTCCAATTTGGAAAAAGACATTATTCTGGAAATGAATTTGGCTCGCAGTGATCCTAAAAAATACGCTGAAATGTATATAAACCCTAATTTGGGCGCTTACGCGAAAGAATGTTATGATGAGCTTAGGAATTCGGAAAGCCGCCCTATGCTGTTCCCAAAAAAAGGCTTGTCACAGGCGGCTAAGGACCATGTCGCGGATACCGGACCTAAAGGCATTGTCGGTCACGACGGGACAAACGGGAGTTCAATGAGCAACCGAATAGAACGTTATGGAACGTGGGGGGGCGGAGCGAGCGAAAATATTTCTTATGGATACAATACAGCCCGCGAAATTGTTCTTCAGCTTTTGATTGATGACGGCGTGGTTAGCAGGGGGCATAGAAGAAATATTATGAACAAAAGCTCAAGATATGTAGGCGTCGCGGTGGGTACACACTCCGTATACAGATACATGTGCGTACAGGATTTTGCCGTTGAATATACGGACAGGTGATCCAAATGATTGCGCGGTTGGTGGAACATACATAAGACGAAGAATTTTTTACCACACGCTAAATAAACGCACGGCAAAGCCGTGTAGTTCGTTAATGCCGCATAGCGTAGCACCATTAAAAGCCGCTGTCTTAAAAAAAAGCAAGGCCGCCTTTAGGCAACCGACAGTGCTCCACACGAAATCGAACCTTCGGTTCGCACACGAAAAGGGAAAGAGAGAAATTTTAAGACTTGCCGAAAATTAATGTCGGTTATGTTGTGTATCCACTTGAAACTATTGCAGTTTCAAGTTATTATATTTAAGTGAGAATATTTAAAAATACATGGTTTACCCGGTTTGCCAATAAGGAAGGTATTACAGTATACTCAACCGAGCCCGCAGGGCGAAGGTTCCCCTCTTGATACCGAATTAAAGGAAACGGTAGACAGTCTTGAAGCAGGACAGGCGGATGCCGAACTTGGCGGCAATGTGTATAAAATGCGCATAGCTCGTCCCGGTGAAGGAAAATCCGGCGGTTATAGGGTAATTGTGTTTTTTAGAAGCGGGGATAAGACATTTTTTGTCTATGGTTTTGCGAAGTCCGAAAAAGGTAATATTGACAGAGGCGAATTGCAGGGTTTTAAAGTACGTTCAAAAGACGCTTTTTCAATGACCGAAGAACAGATTAATTACCGACTAAAGAATGGAACTTTAGTTGAGGTTTTTTAGGAGGCGGAAAATGAAATATAAGAGTGAAATATATGAAGTAATACATCAAGATGCAACGGCTGATTATGAAGCAGGGGCAATTTCTGAAGAAAAAATGAAAGAATATGATAAAATGTGCCTTGTCCAGGAGCCTGAGACATCGTATAAGGCTGATAAATCTCCAAAAACTGAGTATGCGGCCGCTAGTGTTTAGCGCAGAGTATGTTTTCTTCTTAGAACCGAACCAACAAGAAAGGGAAAAAAGGTGTTTTTATTATTGATTTTTTTTACAAATTATAGTATTTTATAACTATGAAATGATTGTTTTAGTAGGCGTGCTTTGGGAGTGAAGGGATATGATCGCGATTAGGGATTTGTTAGAAAATTGTTACGTACCTCGCTCTGACCGCAGCGCGGACGGCGAGCTAAAGCTCGCCTCATTTGGCTCATCGTGGAAGAGCCTTCGCCCACAGAAGATGCTAAAGCATCTTCTGCTTCTTTCAATAATAAAGGATTTTATTGGGGCTCTCGGCGTGTTGAATTTTTCAAAAGACACCCTTCGGGTGCCGGAGATTGCCGTGGCGCTGGGGCGATTGGGTTTTGTTCATCCACAGTCCTTGACGGACTGCAGAGTCGGCCCCCCC
>Ga0268262_10001144_pt1 | contig 33709 bp, 28 predicted proteins | sample TergutNc150P3_FD_190354 | JGI IMG/M metagenome (GOLD analysis project Ga0268262, IMG submission 190354) | Nasutitermes corniger P3 segment gut microbial community from laboratory colony in Florida, USA - Nc150 P3 (SPAdes) (version 2) | ecosystem: Host-associated > Arthropoda: Insects >...
ATGACAGCGATACTAACCTGGTTACGGCGGAAGAAGCGCTGGAAGACCATTTTAACGTGATGACTCTGCCCTCCGCAGCTAAAATGTTCGAGCTTTTAGAGAAAATTAAGCCGGATTTGATTTTATTGGACATAGAAATGCCCGAAATGGACGGTTTTTCCGCTTTGGAACAGCTAAAAACGAGTAAATGGGCGGATGTTCCCGTTCTTTTCCTTACCGGAACCGTAAATGATGCCATAAAAAGCCGAAGCTCAAGCCTGGGCGCTGTCGGTATAGTTACAAAACCTTTCGACACAAACGGACTGCTAAAACAAATTAATTCTCATATTTAATTACCATTTTCTACAATAATCGCTTATACTTAAATATATACGTAAAATAGCGGATATTTACGATAAACAGCGGAAAAATGCCGTTTATCTCCAAATTTCATCGTTTTATGCCTTTTGGAGGAGCGATTTGCAATCCATTTTCAACAAAAACCGGGCTATAAATTCCATTTATATCCAAATGTTTATCGTTATTATCGCTTTTTTGGTAATGGGTATTTCAAGCTTTTTCTTTGCCATCAGTATAGAAAAAAAACATCTCGTAAAAGAAGCGGAAACTATCATGGATTTCTCGGAAGCCGAAATATCCGCAAATCTACTTGAACATGAAACCTTTCTTGGCGGCTATTCCGAAACACTCCGCAGCATGCTTTTAAGAAACGAAGATTATTATACTTTTCCCGCCTACATAACGTCTATTACCACTTACCTTACTAAAGACAGAGAGGTCATGTCCGGATTGGTAAGTACTCACTGTTATTTCTTTAGATGGGGCGGCGTATACTTTACCGAGAGAGGCAGAACACCGTCGGAAAATTTTTCCGTAGAAGATCAAGATTGGTTCAAAAAAGCGATTGAATCCAAAGGAAAAATAGTTATTTCCGAACCATACAAAGACCTTATAACAAAAAAAGATATTATTACATTTGCGCGCTGTGTTACAGATGAAAGAGATAATCCGCTGGCAATACTATGCCTTGATATAGAACTAAGCAAGATTTCCAAATACGCCATTTCAATAAAAGTAACGGAAAACAGTTACGGCGTATTACTTGATGATAATTTGACAATCATGGCTCATCGCGAATCTTATTATGTCGGTCAAAATTTAGCAAAAACAGACAGCGGCATTGCGTCAATGGCGGATGAATTAAAAAGGGGCAATAATATTTCGGAACGCCGTGCAAAAAATTATATGAATGATGAATCTATAGTTTATTTCAAAAAAATCAAATATAACTGGTTTTTGGGCATTGTAATCCCCATAAACGAGTACTATAAAAACGTAAACCAAATGGCGATTTTCCTTCTTTTACTCGGCTCATTATTAGCGTGGGCGTTATGCACCATGCTGTACTATCTTGCTCAGGCAAAAATAAAAGCCGATCTAAGAAACCAGCAAAAAAGCAATTTCCTTGCCACAATGAGCCACGAAATCCGCACTCCCTTAAACGCTATTCTTGGTATGACGGAAATTCAAATGCAAAACACCGAACATCCGCCTGCCACAAGCGAGGCGTTCCTGAAAATAAATAATTCAGGGAATCTTTTGCTGAATATTATTAACGACATATTGGATCTTTCTAAAATTGAGTCGGGTAAACTGGAACTTGTCCCGGTTAAATATGAAGTTGTAAGGCTTATTAACGACATTATACAATTAAATTACATCCGTTATGTGAGTAAGCCCATTGAATTTAAAATTTTTATAGACGAAAATATTCCGGCAGTTTTAATAGGCGACGATCTTCGCATTAAACAAATTTTAAATAATCTTCTTTCCAACGCGTTTAAATACACGGAAAAAGGCGTTGTTGCTCTTTCTGTCAACGCGGATTGTATTGGCCGCGGCGGAACCGTATTGGTTACTCTCATTTTCGAGGTAAGCGATACCGGGCAGGGTATGACTTCCGAACAGGTAAACAAATTGTTCGACGAATATACCCGCTTTAATATGGAAGCCAACCGTACAACCGAAGGCGCGGGTCTTGGTATGACCATTACGCGAAACCTTGTAGATTTAATGTACGGAAAATTAACCGTTAAAAGCACCGTCGGAGAAGGAACCACTTTTACCGTCAGGCTGCCGCAAAAAACAGACGTCATAGGAATTGAAGGCTTTATCGGCAAAGAAATGGCGGAAAATTTAAGACAGGTAAATCAAACCAATTCCATACAATTAAAGAAAACCCAAATTATTCACGAATATATGCCTTACGGCAGTATACTTATTGTCGACGATGTAGAGACCAATTTGTATGTCGCAAAAGGGCTTATGCTTCCTTACGGACTTAAAATAGACCTTGCAACCAGCGGATTTGAGGTAATTGAAAAAATAAAAGGCGGCGCAAGTTACGATGTTATATTTATGGATCACATGATGCCGAAAATGGACGGCATAGAAGCGACAAAACAACTGCGTAAAATGGGCTATACAAAACCAATCGTCGCGTTAACGGCAAATGCGTTAACAGGTCAGGCGGAAATGTTTTTAAATAACGGTTTTAATGATTTTATTTCAAAACCAATCGATATACACCAGTTAAACAGAACTCTTAACCGATTGATCCGCGACAAACAGCCTTCCGAAGTTATAGAAGCCGCAAATAAAGAAAAAGCTAACATTGAAAAAAATAAAACTTCCCTTTCAGGATTCCAACAAGCTGACGAACAGCTGGCAAAAATATTCGCAAGAGATGCTGAAAAAGCCGTCGCCGCAATTAAAAAAAGTATCCTGAAAAATCTTAATGACGAAAGCGACCTTCAGCTGTACATAATTAACGTTCACGCAATGAAAAGCGCTTTGGCGAATATCGGGGAAAAAGAACTATCCGCCACGGCAAAAAGGCTTGAGCAGGCCGGTAGAGGGAAAGATATAAATGTGATATTATCGGAAACAGGCGATTTTTTGGAAAAAATTAACAAGGTTATTGCGGAAATTAAAAAAAGAGAAGAGAAAAATGAACTGTCCGAAGATTCCGAAGAATCTCTTGCTCTTTTAAAAGAAAAATTGCATATTATAAAAGATGCGTGTAATGATATGAACAAAAAATCTATTAGAAATGAATTAGTTGAATTAAGAGAAAAAGCGTGGACGCAAAAAACAAATGAACTTATAACCGCTATTGAAGAGCTTTTGCTCCACAGCGATTTTGAAGAAACATCAGCTTTAATAGATAAATATTATCAATAAAAGAGTTAAATATGCAAAGTAAAACAATTAAACTTGGAAATTCAAAAGCCGCTAAATTCCGCAATAACGCATTCCTTTGCATCGGAACAGGAAGAATGGGGCTTGCCCTGCAAAAAGAGTATTTGGAACAATTAAAACTCGTGCAGGAAAATATCGGCTTCAAATGGATAAGAGGGCATGGGCTCTTCAACGAAGACATGGCTATTTATCAAGAGTATAAAAAAGAAGACGGTACTGTAACGGCGGAATACAATTTTACATACCTTGACTTTGTAATAGACAGCTACTTGGAACTCAATATCCGTCCTTTTATTGAGCTCGGCTTTATGCCGCATGCAATAGCGTCGGGGGAACAGTCAGTTTTTTTCTGGCGCGGAAATATTACGCCGCCTAAAGATTATGCGCAATGGAACAAACTTGTCTCTGCGACGCTTCATCACTTGATAGACCGTTACGGTGAAAATGAAGCGACCTCTTGGCTTGTCGAGGTTTGGAACGAACCTAACCTTGCTCACTTTTGGAAAGACGCCGACAGAAAAGAATATTTTAATCTTTTCCGTGAATCAATAAAAACCGTAAAATCGGTTAATAAAAAATTCCGTGTCGGCGGTCCCGCTATCTGCGGCGTTGACGATATTTCGTGGTTAAAAGATTTTTTGAATTTCTGCCGTGACGAAAAACTCCCCCTCGATTTTGTAACTCGTCATCTGTACAATATTACAGTCCCGGAACACGACGGCAAATACGGCTACCCGAAAATCAGTCCGCTCGCAAAAGCATTTGCCGAAACAAACCGCTCCCGTGAAATTATCGACAGTTACCCCGAATACCGAGGCATGGAAATGCACGTAACGGAATTCAACACATCCTATTCGCCACGCACGCCTATGCACGACACAAACCTTAACGCCGCATACATCGCCTACCAGTTAGCATTCCTCGGCGACGCTTGCGAATCGTATTCATATTGGACATTCGGGGACATTTTTGAAGAAACAGGCGTGCCATTTACGCCCTTCCACGGAGGCTTCGGACTTGTCGCCAACGGAAAAATTTTCAAACCGACATATTGGGCGTTCAAGTTTTTTAAGGATTTGGGAAACGGCGACTGTGTTCACCGCTCGGAGGACACGATTGTTTTAAGAAAAAAGGACGGCAGTTACCGAGGGATTGCATGGAATATAGTTGCGGCTAACGGTTCTTCCGCCGAAGAGGGCGATAGATTGACGCTTTGTTTTATACCCGAAAAAGGAGCATTCAAGGAGAACGAATACTGCGTCGTTACAAAAACGGTCGACGAGGACGTATGCAATCCGTTAAAAGTATGGCACGACATCGGAGAGCCTGCTAACCCGTCGAGCGAACAAATAAAACTGCTTCGTGAAAGCGCAAAACCGCTTATAGCAACCACAAGAGGCTACGGAGCGCCTGCAATTGAGTTAACGCTTGGGCGCAACGCACTTGTATACTTTGAAATATTCCCTGCCCCCATAACAAGCGACCGAGGCTTTAACTACGACCGAGCGGTAAACATTGAGTTTGCGGATTAATGTTACTTCTGATATAATATTTATATGAAAACAAATGTATACGTTGTAAAATGTGAAAGTTACGAAAAAGCGGATGAGAAAATTAATGAGCTTATTAATTTGATGGGCGGTATCAGCCAATTTGCGAAAAAGGGCGAGAAAATCACCTTAAAAGCAAATCTGTTAGGCGCTGTTCCGCCTGAAAAAGCGGTCAGCACTCATCCGTCTATTGTCGCCGCTGTAGGCAGACTTGCCAAAAATGAAGGCGCTGTTCCTTTAATTGCGGACAGTCCGGGGTCGGGCTATCTGTACAACGAAGCGACGCTTAAAAAACTCTATAAAACCTGCGGTATGTACGATGCGGCGGAACAGGCAGGCATCGATGTAAATATGGACACAGGTTATGAAAGAGTGTCTTTTCCGCAGGGCAAATTGATGAAACAAATCGACGTTATAAAACCGATAACGCAGGCGGACGCCGTATTTAATATCTGCAAAATGAAAACGCATTTATATATGCACGTAACAGGAGCGGTAAAAAATCATTTCGGGATTATACCCGGTTTGTCAAAAGTAGGGTTTCACGCAAAATTATTCGATAAAGAGCGTTTTGCGGATATGCTTCTGGATTTGTCTCTTTACGTAGCCCCAAGATTAACAATCATGGACGCGGTTCTAGCCATGGAAGGCGAAGGACCTGGCGCTTCGGGCACTCCAAGGCACGTCGGTCTTTTGCTGGCGTCTACAAGCGACCTCGCTCTTGACGTTGTAGCAGGCGAAATCATGGGGCTTCCCTGCGACCACAACCCGGTATTAATGGCGGCGAAAAGACGGGAAGCGTCTCCCTACAAAATCGAAGATGTCAATGTAATAGGCGAAGACCTTTCGAGCATAAAAATATCCGATTACAAATTTCCGTCAACCGTAAAAGGTTTCAGCAAAACTGTCGAGAAAAATCCTGTTGTAAGGAATATCTTAAAATCGGCTCTAACTAAATTCCCTGTAGTGGCGAAAGGAAGATGTATCGGCTGCGGCGTATGCGCAACCGCCTGTCCGCAAAAAATGATCACAATGATTCCGCATGGTAAAAAGAAAGTTGCAAATATAAACTTAAAAGACTGTATCCGCTGTTTTTGCTGCCACGAGTTATGCCCGCACAAAGCGATAGACATTAAGAGTAAGTTTGTTACTAAGATTTTGAAGGTTTAGGAAGGGAAGATTTTTAAATTAAGAAATTTTTTAAATAAATTATTTTAGAACTTTCCAATGACCGCCTTTGTCTGGACCAATGCGTTCAATCAAACCTTTTGCTTTGAGTTTTGCAATATTGTTTTTCGTGTTTCGAATATTTATTTTGACTTTTTTACTCAATTCAGGAATAGTAATATACTTGTTGTTTGATATTTCCTGTAAAATAATTTTCTGAATTTTAGTTACTTTTTCAGTGTCTTTTTCAGTGTCTTTTTCAGTGTCTTTTTCAGTGTCTTTTTCTGTCCCCTTTTCTGTCCCCTTTTCTGTCCCCTTTTCTCCCGGACTTTTTTCGTTTTCTTCATTTCTCCAAAAAGTTGTAACAAAATCTGTATCCTGTTTGAAATCAGGGGAACGCAGACCTTGAGCAATACACTTTTCTACAATCATTTCCGTTCCTGTTCCAACTTGTTCTATAGAACCATAAAGATACATCGGACGCGCCAATAAAGGGTTTGCCGGACGAGAAGGATGTTCTGTTTTCAACATTTCAATAGTTAATCCGTAAGGAAGTTGTCCCGGATTCCAAATTTCAAGACGATTTTTAAAAAGCATTACCTGAACACTTGCGTTACTCGTATAGTCACGGTGACAGACGGCATTTACAATTGCTTCTGTTACGGCTTGCAATGGAAGTTCAGATTCTACATCAGCCAAAATGCTTTTATTTCTGTCTCCCACTTTTGCATTAATGCGCGACATTACAAAACTTACTGCTTGATCTATTAACTCGAACACATCGCCATCGTAAATATGATACGAAGGTATTGGCTTTTCCACTTTGTTTCCATAAAATTGACAACATTTAACAGAAGACGTAATCATAAATTTTTGTGGTTTTTTACCGAACAACAAAATTGCCGCATTTGTAACTCTTTCATCTACAATTAAATCCAAATGCGACAAAATTGTCTTGTAATTAGTACTCTCGTCAAAAGGGAAATTCCGTTTTATTCGTGCTCTTGAAACAAAGTTAATAATTTTTTTCTCGTCAATATCATCAAGCGTAGCTGTCCTGTTGAAAGTGGCATCAAACGGAAATAAACGTATAATTTCTTTTTCTTCAAGGTAACGTATCAATGATGCGTAAACTTCGGCTTTCAATTCATCTGCATCAGAAAAAGATTTTCTAACAACGTCTTTTTCAACTTTCTTAATGAATATCTCTTCTTTATTATCTCGCTTTGTTACATTCTTGATATAAATCAATCGCGTTTTATGCAATTCGGCTGATAAATCGTATTCCTTTTCGGTAGGTGAAACGCCTTCGGCATCTTCTATTCCGTATTTTTCTCCAAACAATCCTATGTAAATATCACAATTTTGTACTTGGTCAAGATAAACCTTTTGTGCCGATTGGTCTTTTGCAGGAGTAAGCTCAAAAATAAAAGGCTCAAAAAATTTTCCCAGTAACGCATCAGAATTCAAATAGTCAAATAAAACCTGACGTTCTGACTTAAATTCAGATTGAACGCTACTTATGAATACTTTTTTTCTTTGCATATACTATATTCTTCAATTAAAAGCTGTTTTGTCAAGGTTTTACTTCCGAGTTTGGACGGATTTTGCTTCCGGATTTGGCTGAGTTTTGATTCCGATGTTGGCTTGTTTTGGGGGGGTGAAGGTTTAGGAAGGGAAGATTTTTCTATATGTGCTTTTTATTAATTATATCAGCATCCACACTTTTTGAAAATAAAACATTTTGTATCTTTATTAATAATATTATGTTTTATTTTCTTAATAACATTGATTATTTTTTCAAATAATATATCAATTTTTCCTGTTCTAATACCTAAAATCCATAATACAAAAATACAAATACTTATTACTAACGTAATAAAAAGTGTACTATTTATCATTACGGCTTTAGAAACATAAATACCTTTAATTTCATACCATTCGCCGAATATATCTATATCGTATCTTAATGTAGTAAAAATATCAGACGGCAAATCAATAATTACTTCAGAACTGCCTTTTGGTAATAATTTAAGGACGGAATTTTCCTCACTTAGATTCCTATTTTTTATTGCATAATATATTTTAACGCTTGAATCAACAGGAATAGGTTCTGCAAATTCTATCTTAGTTGACAAAATTTTATATTTAGGCGGCGAAATATAAATTTGCGGATCCTCATGCAAAGTAAAATATTTATTTTCTATTCGCTCACAGTTTCTTACTGATAAAATAGCTTCAGGATACAGGCTGACGGTCTTTGTTTTATTATTATCTTCTGTTGTAGAATTAGCATAATAAACATTTATTCCTATCAACCATGTGAGTATTAAAAAAACAAGTAATATGATTATATTTTTTATTAAATTTTTATTCATTAAAAACGCATCCGTTATCATCTTTATTCAATATTATTTCTTCACTCTCATAATACGTTACTCCGTCATTCAAAATTACAAGCGCGGAGAAACTATTTTTTCCGATATTCATTTCACTAACAGGAAAGAAAAAAGAAAATTTAACGTTATTATATTGTTTATTCATATAATATTCGGCAATATCGGGGGAAGATAAATGATCTTCCGTTAAATACAATTTATTATTTACTTTCATATATATGCGGGTGTAAGGTCTTTTACTTATATAATCTATCGCCCAAGTATCCCAAAAAAAGATAAAATTTTTATTATATATTATTGAGTCCGGATTAATTCCTATATCATGATTTAATTCTATTTTACTTAATTTATCAAATTTTGAAACAGACGCTTCAACCGGGTTTATATTCAATGTTTTTTTTATTTTATATTTCTCGTATTGAACCAAGAAAACCCATGATCTTTCAATAAAATGAGCAAGCGTCATATCTAATTGACCGCTTTCAACAGGGAAATCAGAAAATTTTATATCATCTCCAAAAGCTTTTTTAATTGCTTTTGTCCTTGCCCAAAACATATTACCGGCGGTAAATTCAGGTATCTCACCTAAATTTATTTCAACGCCAATTTTTTTTAAATAATTCAAAACATCATTTTTTGCCTGTTGAATATCTTGCGGTTTATCCGCCCAGTTAATATTCGGTATAAGTGAAGGAAAATTTTCAGGATATATTAATCCAAGATTTTTATCCGCTAAGAATTCACCAAAAATACGATATATATTTTCTACGCTTCCAAGTAAATTTTTATACAAATATCTGCGCCAATCGTCCCTAAATCCATTGCACGTAACGGATTTTTTTGTATGGATATGCAAAATAAAATCATAATTATTTATTTTATGTTTCATTTGCTCAATAAAAGGCGCTACATCACGTCCGCGGTTTTCAAACTTTTCTACAATAACTTTATCAGCGTTTTTACATTCCTTATTAAATTCGTTTTGAATAATAGCGATTTTTTCATCACTGTCGGTTGAAATATAACAATGAAAAGGAAAGGGAATATAATTTAAATTAGTTATAATTTCAGTAATTAAATCTATATGATACAAATGAATTTGAATACAAATCTTTATATTATTATTTTGTAAAAAATATTTATTTATCTCTGTTCTTGAGTCATAAGAAAAAAAATCAGCTGTATTTTGATATTCAATTTCATGAAAATAATCTACGATTTTTTTATAGTCTAAATTTTCCTGCATTTGATTTCGTTTAAAATAAGAAAATATTCTCTTTACTGTAAATTTAACACCGTCATTTTTTATCGAAAATATAGTCTTTCGAAACAGACGTAACATTTTATTTTTCTTTTTTAGATTGTTATTATTTTTGTTCATGGTAGTTTTCGATATTAGGCGAAGAAATTATATGCCTCATTAATTTTATTTAAAATACAATCCCCTGAATAATTACAGATTGCGTTATCATACGCTTTTTTTATTATTTTTTTTCCTGACTTTTCATCATTAAAATATTTAGCTATTTTTTCATACCATTCGCCTTCTTTACATAAATAACCGTTTATTCCATCTTCTATACAACTATTATATGAAAATATAGGAGTAGCAAAAGTTACTGTATTAACAATAGCTGCCTCAAAATATTTTAATTCCGATTTACAATTAGTAAAAGTATTATTAACCAAAGGAACAATATTAGCGTCTACTTGCGCAACTTGTCTCTGTAGTTCAATAAAATCAACTAAAGGTGTATAAATTATTTGTTTTCTTTCTATAAATTCCTGCATTTCAGCCGGGAATTCCATAAATCCAACTACCAGAAGATTCATTTTATAATCAGATAATAATGCGCTTAACTCCTTATATACGACTTTAAAATCATTAATATGCGATGGGGTTCCGCTGAAATAACCAATAGTAAACGGCTTATTATTTTTCGCTTTTGCCTTTTGTAAACAAAGATTTTGTGATATTTCCATTTGTTCATGATTAATAAAATTCGGAATTATACAAAACTCTTTTTGAAATTTTTCCTTAAGCTTTTCTCCTAAATAACTGTTTGTTGTAATAAATCCGTCGGCTTTTGATGCTGTAAAACCTATACGCGAGATACATGCAAACCAAAAATCATAGTCAATCTCTGACGAATTTACATTAAGTGTATTATGAAGCAAAGGTAAATAATTTAAATCGAAAACAAGATCATCTACATCAAACAAAACTTTGATATTATGATATTTTGCTCTAACAATAAAATCATCTAAATCCTGATTCCATCTTACACGTATTATCGTAATCAAATGAATTTTATCTAGATATTCCTTTACTGTACTCAACTCATGCCTAAAAAAATATACACATTTCCATTGTGAATTATTTGTATTTTGAGTTATCTGCGTTAAATTATATGCGCGGTAACGGAAAGTTGATGTATCAGGATATTCATAAATTAGAATTGAAATCATATCGCCTTTTTCTATACACTGTTTTAATAATGAACAGCGAGAACCTAAAGAAATTTCCCATGGCGCAGTACTTTTATTATATCCATTACTAAGAGAGTACATTTTTACTCCTTTGTTCCATAAACAATAAAACATCTTTTAAAGTATCCGGCCATGAACGCTGAATAGTAGATTTTTCAAAATTATTTTTACGTTCTTTAATGTCTTTTGCAAGTATAGTTCCTTTTTTCAGTGTTTCAAGGAAAGCGTTTTCCTCTAAGTCTCCCAAAAGGACATTTTTACATTCAGGAAATTCTGTTTTATTAAGGCATAAATTTGAAACTACTACTCCGCCTGAACATGCAACATCGTAAGGGGGATAACTTGGATGGGGTGTATACATAAGAGAAACTGCCAAGTCAACATCGCTTAAGAAAGCTGCATATTGATCCCAATCCAATAATCCTTTGTTAATTGCCTCATATCCATTATTAAAAATAATTTGAGGAGTATTCTGACCAACCAGATAAACATCCCATTCACCTGTATCAAGAATACCTCGCTCAAAAGCTTTATTCAGTAAATATACGCCATAATGAAATAAATTTCTGGGATTATTTGGACGTGCATAAAAAAACAAACTGTATTTTGTTTTTTTTATAAAATTCTTTTTCTGGTATAAGTTTTTCGAGAATGCAGGAGTAAAATAAATGCCATTCTCAACTATATTTGGCGTATTGTCTTTAAAATAATCAAATAAATATTTTGAATTTACAATGTAATCAATATTGTTTTTTTGCATTATTTTTGAACAAAAATAATGTTCCTCACCATGAGGATAAAAAAATGTTTCTACTTCTTGTAAAACATAAAAAAATCTTTCTGTAAGACATGTTTTACTTATTGCGGTAGCGCTCCACCATGAAGTAGCAATAAAAATATCTTTTTTTGATATATCAAGTTTAAAATTCTTTTTACCATTTTCATCCCTGTCATAATCAGTATAAAAACTGACATCATCCGGTTCTTTTATATTGTTGAGCTTTATAATTCTTTTGTAATCCAACGGATCAACCGGCGTAGTACGTGTAATAATTCTTAATGGTACCCTGCATTTATTTGCAAACTCTGTGGCAATTATAAGAGCCGTTGCAACACCTCCAAATAAATGGTGTTTATCGATACTATCAGTAACCAAATTAATCCTGACTTTCTCTTGTTCATCAACAAAACTGGGTATATTCTGTAGAGCATGAAAAAATGGGATAAATCTTACATCATTATTTAGATTTTTAACCGCTTCTGTAATAACAGGTGCGGTAACGGAAGAATTTTGCGGTTGTGTTTGTTTAACAGTATGAACCGACTGCCAAGCAGAGCGTTTTCGTAACATATACGAAAAAGTCTTCTTAATGGTTATTATAATTCCATTCCTTTTTATTGACTTTAATCCTTTCTTAAAAAGACGTAATGGTTTTGTCAAACGCCACGACATAGAATTTATTATTCCGTCCCTGTCGGCTAAAAGTGCATTATATTCTGTTACTAGTTTGTTTTGTTCGGTTAAAAAGTTGTTACGTTCAGCGATAAGATTATTTCGTTCTAATATAAGTCCGCTTCTTTCAGCAGTTAAATTATCTCGTTCTGATATAAGTCCGTTCCTTTCAGCAGTTAAATTATCTCGTTCTGATATAAGTCCGTTCCTTTCAAAAATTAGATTATTTTGTTCTATCTTTGCTTCAAAATATTTTTCAAATACATGTTTGATTTTTACCAGAAAAGAAACATCATCTATAATAAAATGACGCATATTTCCTGTTATTTTTACATGAGAAATATTCTTTCCTTCAAAATCGATTAGTAGTTGCGGATCAAGATTATCAAAAAGATTCAGACCATCTGTAACAATACCGTTCACAGGTGTACATTCAATTATTCCTTCATCAGTTATTATTTGTACATTGTCAAGGACACAAGCAAATCCCTCAATAGGATCAAATCGTATACCCTTAACATTTGGAGGTAAGGTTACCGTTGCTTCAAAATAATTTTCATGCCTGAATAGAGGGGCTTGCAGTATCTCATTAGAATTAAAACCTTTTCCGGTATCCAAGAATACATAACTCGTTGAAATAGGCGGTAAGTATTTTTCTATTATTTTAGATTTTTCATCGCTTTCTGCGGATAAAAACGTAACGGCTTTGTCTATTTCTGTTAATGTTGCGCGTAGGAATAATTTGTTATCTTCATTGTAATCGGTATAACGTAATTTGAGTTTAGCAGAGCAGAAAGATACGTCCATAGAACCTTTTTTTGTAAGCTGTTTTTTATCTTGAAGGTTTCTAATTGTTTTTTGTATTCCCTGCACATCTTGGGAAAGATTATATATACTGTAATCTATAGAATGTTTTTTCATTTCTTCTGCAGATATGTCACCATCATTTTTTAAAATATTAAATAGTATTCCCAATTGAAAATTATCAAGTATTTTACGGGGGACGCGGTTAGTTATATTCCATTTAGTTATCCAATTCGGTATTGACTTTCTTATAACCTGACTTTTGCTTCTAATCGGAAAATGAGCGCATACCAGTTTTTTCGGATTTTCAACAATAACCTTGTTTTTATTTTCTTCCGGATACACTAACCAATGCGCACCGGCAACAAATTGGGCATTTTTTTCTTGTATCAGATACCTGCTTATAAATGTTTTACCTGCATGTCCCTGGATTTTCTCTAAATCCGAATTCCGATACTGTGTAAAATTATTCGGCATAAATCCAAGTTTTTTATCCGGCTCTTTTTCATACACATAAGTACGCCATGGTATCTGATATTCCACGTCTTCGCGTAAAGACTCTAATGTTTCACGCGGGTTAATTCCGTCTGTATGATACAAGAATTCATCAGCGTCCAATGTAATTATTAAGTCTGCATTGTATTTGTCAATAGCTCTTTTAGCGTAATTATCTCTTCCTTTAATATCTTCTATAAAATAGATAGGCAACCCTTCATTGATTAGCTTTTGTATAATATTTTTTGTGTTGTCGTTGCTGTCATTATCCCGAATCAACATACCGTCACTGTAAGTAAGATTATAACGGCAAAATGATTCTATGATGTCAGCTTCGTTTTTGACTTGCGCTACTATAAATATTTTTTTCATGATTTTTTCCTTAAACGCTTATTCGCGTCAAAATTTCATCTACATAAGGATCAAGATCATCCGCTTCAAAAGAACAATTGTGCTTACCTACACAATTCTTACAAATTACGGAAGGACCTTCGTAAATTTCACGTAAATTATTGATGAGCAATTGTTTATGTACAGAACCGTTCCAAATATTTACTAGACGCTGTTTACAAATGTCCAGATCACTATAAGGAAATCCATTAATTGCATCACAGAAATTCACCTTTCCCAATGATGAAATGAACATTTTGCGAAACGGGAGAACACAAACATGTTTTATTTTTGATATAGAGGCAAATTTGCTAACATTTTTTGAATTCTTAATATTATCGTTTGAATAGACAACTCCTTTATGCAACGGGGCCACTGTTTCAATATTTATAAAATCGCAAATATTTCCAAATGTATCAAAAAAGAACTGCCGGTCAGTTTCATTGTTTATGCATAAATCAACCGTTTTTAGATTTATACGTAAATTGCCCTTATGCGCATATAGAAAAGCAATTTGTTCGACATATTTTTCAAAATCAATACGGCATCCGCAGTTACGTTCGTAATCATCGGCGTTAAGACCATTTACTGATATGGTCATAATATCCAGTCCTGCATCAACTAAAGCCAAACTTGTCTCATGCGTCAGATTCACTGCATTAGTAAAAATCATCACTTCAGGTGCAATTCCGTTTGTCTTGATTTGTTTGACCATATCCGGCAAACGGGGGTTTACAAGCACCTCTCCCAAACCGGTAAAATAAACACGCTTAAACGGATGCGGGAATTCCTTTAGCTGTTCAATAATGAGCGAAAAAGTATCGGCATCCATATTTTTCATAACATGACCGCGTTGTTCAAGCGCCGTTTTTGATGACATTGCGCAAAATTTACAGCGCAAGTCACACGCAGATGACGCTTCTATGGAAACAGTAAACGGAACATCCAATGGTACTATTTCGTGAAGCGTTTGACGGTTCCTGTCGTAAAATTCCTGAAATTTAGCGGTTATTGGCATAACAATATTTCCTTATCTTTATATATTATTTTGTGAACTTTTATCTATATCTAAGGTATTTTATGATTTTTTGAATCTTTAAAACTGAATATTTCTAACCTTCTTTTTTCATTTCCTATTATTTTTAAAACAAAAATTATTGCGTTTTTAATATCTTTTTTACTTTTTGATGAATAACTTAATTTGAAGTTATTGAATTCTAACGGGCATGTAATTTCATCATTTTTTTTACTGTTAATTATATTATCTAATAAATAATCATCACAATATTCTGATAATAACAAATTAGTTGAAATTATCGGAAATGCAATTTTTAACTCGTCCCCTTCCGGTAAATTCAGAATCCCATATAATCCAAGATACTGTTCATCTTTATTATTTATTCGTTTATCAAACAATATAGAACAATAAGGAAGTTCTTCTTTACTCTTTTTATCAATTTGTAATGTTTTTAAGTGTAATAGTAATAAAATGCATAACATAATATTATTACTCATTTTTTTAAATTCATTTTCATCAAATAAAATGTCATTGTTTTTTAAAGTTTTTATAATATCATCAATAATTAAATTTTGATCTATTAATTCTTTTTGTATCCCAAATTGATTTAAACAATATAAAATAACATTATTTAATTTAGGAAAAGCGTCAGATGCCAAAAAAGCCGTATTTGCATTCTCATCTATAATAATATGTTTATTTATTTCTTCTATTAATTTATATGGAGTAAAATTATATTCATTTTGCAATATCATTTTATCAATTTTATTTATTTTATCATAAATACATTTTAGAATATATATTGGAAATGGTTTATACAAATCAAAATGTTTATTATTCATTAGATATTCCCAAATAAATTTAACTTCCTGACTATAAGAAATTATGTACTCTACAAACTTTCCTTGATCTCTTCCACCTGGGTGTGCAATAAAATGAGCTAATTCTCTTAATTGGGAATCTTTATCAGAATAATCTCTTAATTCTATAAGCAATTCTCGAACATGAAAATCTTCAAATTCACCAGAAATTATTTTATTAACCAGTCTGGTTATGACACTTTTATCGTTTCCTTCAAGTAGATTTTTCATATAATTATTTTATTATCGCATACTCTTTTTTTACACAGACACATAACTCTCAATCCATTGCCTTTCAAATTCTTGCGTCCAATGTGAACACAAAAAAGCGTCACGGTTTTGTTTCAGTTCTTGGAGCATAAATGCAAGCGGTTCGCCGCAATTTGCAAGATTATAACGGTTTATTTTTTCAACCATAGATATCATGTATGACCATTCGCTCCACCACGCTAAATCAGCAAGTTTCGGCAAAACGCGGCTTATGTACTCTGTACGTTCCCTAAACACAGACAGATATTCGTCAAGCTGTAACGGATCAAGGAATTGGTGTTTTGTAGCCGCGCCGGAATTGTTTCCCTCATGCCGCGAAAAATAATACTTTCCTTTGCCTTGCGCGGCTGTCAGCCGTGAATTGGCAAAGAGTTTGTATGTCATCGCGATATCGTCATATTTCCCTTGTGTTGAGAACCTTAATTTATCAAATATTTGCTTTCGGAATAATTTTGTCGGTGTTGCCGAATTATAATGTTTTCGCAGTATTATTTCAGTTACTGCTTCTTCTGCATTATGCAGAAACATCTCGTCAAATATATATTTCGGCTCAATCTTACCGTTTTCTAATTGCCGCCAGCTTCCACAGATTGAAATATCCGCGTTATTGCCAACTGCAAGTTTGAATAGAAACTCCAAAAAGTCAGGCTCTGTCCAATCGTCATCATCTATAAATGTTATATAATCGCCTTTTGCCGCATTCAGTCCGGCGTTGCGCCCGCTGCCAATATTGCCGCATTTACGATGTATTACTTTAATACGATTATCTTTGGCGGCGTATTCATCGGCAATTTTTCCGCTTTTATCTGAACTGCCGTTATCAACGATGATAAATTCAAAATCAGAAAAAGTCTGCGCTAAAATACTTTCTATCGCACGAGAAACAAGAGTTTCCCGATTATAAGTAAGCATAATAACACTTATCATAGACATTTTAATAAAGCGCCTGCTTTATCCGAAAATTCATAGCATATATCTGCCGTCAATAAATTTTACATCGGACCAGCGTTTATCAATTCCTTTGAACTGCGGCCATGCTGTAACTATCATAACTGTTTTTGCCTTTTCGCAAACTTCATCGGCGCTTTCGCAGTAGTGTACGGGAAATGAAAATTTTTTCCGGAAAGTTATTTTAGCTTCCGGATCATAAACGAATAAAGACTTATACCCCTTGTTCAAGAGAGAAGAAATAATTTCAGCAGCCGGCGTACTGCGCACATCGTTTGATTTTGGCTTGAAGGATAGTCCCAGTATACCGATATTTTCCGAAACGTCCGCCGTTACTTGGTTCACAAAAAAAGAAGCCATTGACCGGTTTACAGTCTGTACGCTTTCCAACAAGTCAGGGGTAATTCCATAACTTTTGGCTTGTGCAATCATTGCCTCCAAATCCTTGGGCAGACAATAACCTCCAAATCCGCAGCCCGGATATACGTAATGTTTCATACCCGCTTTGCCCCACCGCCTGTCCAAATGCAGTGTTTCAAAAGCCTGTTTAACGGATATACCGCCGATTGCATTTGCTATCATGGACATTTCATTGGAAAAGCTGATCATGTTTGCCAGCATATTATTCGACAAGTATTTGACAAATTCCGCCGTGTTAAGCGACGTAACAACAATCGGTGCATTAAAATCTTTATATATCGTATTCATTACATCCATTGCAGCCGGCTCTTCTGTTCCGCAGACAATTCTGTCAGGATTAATAAAATCTTCCCAACAATAACCTTCACGCAGAAACTCCGGATTGTTCACAATCGGCGCGTTAATTTTTTTTTCACGTAGATACGGAATTATTTTTGTTTTTGTCGTTCCGGGCGGTACGGTTGATTTAATTATAATTACGCCGTTAAAAGAATTATGCTTTATCGTTGGTTCCAACATATCAAGCGCACTGAACACATAATGTAGATCGGCAACGCCATCATCACCGCACGGCGTACCCACGCAAATAAAAACCGCCTGAATATCAGCGGCGGTTTCACGCAACGATGTCAATATATTGAAATTTCTGCCAAGATTGCGAGACAACGCTTCAGGTAAATTCGGCTCGTAAAGCGAAACTTTGCCGGAGGACAATTCTGCGGTTTTAGCGGCATTGGCGTCATACCCCAGAACTGTGTGTCCTTTTTCAGCTAACCCCAATGCGGTTGTTAAACCTACAAAGCCAAGACCCATTACAGTTATTTTCATGTAATTGTCGTTATCCTTTCATTATTATTATTTTTTCTTCCATAATGCCCATGGCGCATTATTTTTATACCAAACATTTGTTAATTCATTTTTATCCTTAAGCGTATCCATGGATTTCCAGAAGCCGGTATGCTTATAAGCGGCTATTTGACCTTCGTCAGCCAATTTTTCCATAGGTTCTTTTTCCAAAACAGTGGCATTACCACCGGTTAAATAAGCAAAAATACTCGGTTCGACAACAAAGAATCCGCCGTTTATCCAAGTTCTGTCTCCTTGTGGTTTTTCCAGAAAAGAACCGACTCTGCCATCCGGTTCAATTGCCAAAGAACCGTATTTTCCGGTAGGCTGAACGGCTGTAAGTGTGATAATTTTGCCGGACTTTTCATGAAATTCAATAAGTTTCGGAATATTAATATCACTTACTCCATCACCATAGGTAAGCATGAAACGCTCATCACCCAGAATTCTTTGAGCGCCTAATAAACGTCCGCCTGTTTGTGTATCCTGTCCAGTATACAACATTGTTACTTTCCATGGCTCAGTACGGTGATTGTGAATTTCAACCGAATTTTCAGCCATGTCTACTGTAATATCTGAATAACGTGTGTAATAGTTTATAAAATATTCCTTGATTATATGTGATTTATAACCGGTAAGTATAATAAATTCATTAAACCCCCAGTAAGAATAAATCTTCATTATATGCCAGAGAATAGGTTTTCCGCCTATTTCTACCATAGGTTTTGGAAGAAGCGTAGTTTCCTCTGAAAGGCGTGTCCCAAGACCGCCCGCAAGTATAACAACTTTCATAATTAACACCCCTCTATTCTATGTGTTCAATTCTTTTCGTAAAATTTTATAAATTTCCTGCCAATCTTTTTTATAATAATCATGTTTTTTATCTGTAATATCAGCATAACCGCCATGATATACAAGCATTATCTTGGTCCCCCATTATTCCGGCAAACCTCGTATATATCTCTTACTGCCCAAATAATATTTTCAGAATGTAAAGCCCACCATTCATTTAATAAGTATTTTAATCCGCCATATTTTTTTAAAAAATTATACGCATTAGGTATAGACATTTTATATGTGTCTGCAAACTCAGGAATTATACAGGAAATAAAACTTATTTTGTCAGATATGTCACTCATAAAAACCTATCGTCCCTTATAATTTTTCTCTATCCACTTTTTATATTCGCCGCTGCGTATGCTGTCTATCCATTCTTTGTTAGACAAATACCAGTCTACTGTTCGTGAAAGGCCTTCTTCAAAGTTTACTGTCTGTTTCCAGCCAAGTTCTTTTTTTAATTTGGAACAGTCAATCGCGTAACGGCGGTCGTGACCGGGACGGTCTTTTACATAAGTAACGGCAGAACGTAATTTTTCGGCGTCTTTGCCGGATTTATTCGCCGTAATGTCAATCAGAACATTTAACAGTTTGATATTCTCCCATTCGTTCTCGCCGCCTATATTGTATGTTTCTCCAACACTCCCGTTTTGCATTATTTCCCAGACTGCGCGGTTATGATCTTCCACATAAAGCCAGTCGCGGATGTTTTTTCCGTCTCCGTAAACAGGAAGCGGTTTTCCTTCCAGCATATTAAGTATCATAAGCGGGATAAGTTTCTCGGGAAACTGATATGGACCGTAATTGTTGGAACAGTTGGAAAGAGTAACAGGCAAGCCGTATGTGTGATGATACGCCATCACTAAATGATCACTTGACGCTTTGCTTGCGGAATACGGCGAGCGGGGATCGTAAGGCGTTGTTTCGGTAAAGTATCCGGTCTCTCCAAGAGAACCGTATACTTCATCGGTGCTGATATGATGAAACAGCGTGTTGTCAGCGTCCTTCCATGCGTTACGTGCAACATCAAGCAGGGTAAAGGTTCCTATGACATTGGTTTTTATAAAAGCTTCCGGTCCCAATATCGAGCGGTCTACATGGCTTTCCGCGGCAAAGTGGACTACGGTATCAATTTCGTATTTTTCAAACAGCGATTCAACAAAAGCGCGGCCGCAAATATCGCCGTGTTCAAAAAAATAACGGATGCCGCCGAACTTTTCATTTATCTCTTTTAAACTTTCCGCGTTTCCGGCGTAAGTAAGGTTATCCAGATTTATTATCCGTCCTTTAAATTCCGTTTTCTTTCCCGTTTCGCCGAAAAGGAAACGAATAAAATTGACGCCGATAAATCCCGCGCCGCCTGTTACAAGAATATTTGTCAACTTACGCATTAATGCGACTCTCCGCTTATCATATCGTGAATTATTCGGTCAATGTCATCGCGAAATTCCTGCCAGCTTGGTTTTTTTGTCCATGCAATTGTTTCAAATTCGCTTTGCGGCATACCCTGAAGAATGTCGCAAATTATTGGTATTTCTAAACCCGCTTCTTTTCGCCTTGCATCATTAATAGTTTGCTGCCAATCTACTTTTTCATGTAATGCGATTTCCCGAATGTCTACCACATCTTTTGCGGCAAAACGAAATAAAGCTGTTAATTTATTAGAAAGCATATTACAGATAGAATCTGTCCTGATAAATAAATCTGTTTTAACAATTTCTCCAAAATGAGACGCTACATCATTTACAAAATCAAGTTTTAACAATGTATCTGATTTATTCCAACCAACTTTAAAACTGGTAAAATTTTTATTACTGATAAAATCAACTGAAGAACTCCAAAAAAATTTATCTTCCTTTAATTTAAAAAATACTTCCTTTACCTGAGCCGGATAATCATCATCGTCATTTACAAAAAAATCAAGATCATCGGAATAACGATGATTATAATATGCCCGGCTTAATGCCGTACCACCGGTTAGAAAAAACCGGGTGCCACATTTGCTTATAGTGTTCATCACCCCATCTTGTAGGGGGTAAAGGTTCTCTTCGTAATACTGCGAGGGCAAAATCAAAATGATACCTCCTATTCTTTGGCCAAATACGCTTTGCTATTTCCGGCGTATATAACTCTTTTATTTTTTCAACTCCCCAAAGAGCCGTTACATAGTGCCAAGGGAGCCGTTCCAAAGAACGGACAAAAAGTTTATCCTGAGTAAAAGCTCCGGATGTTTTAAGCCTCCCTTCGATTACTGCAAGCATATCTTCATGCGTGTCCAGGTAATCCCAGTTGAGGTTACTCATTAGTTTCAATTTTTCTTCATTGCTTAAGATCATAATCCTGTAAAAATTCCTTCAAACTATTATTCCATACGGGAATAGTAATATTCAACGCTGTTTTTATTTTTGTTTTGTCCAACACGGAATAAGCGGGACGTTTTACTTTAGCAGGAAAATCGGCGCTTGTACAGGGTTTAATTTCGCAGTCTTTCTTTAAAATACCCAATTTTCGCGCCAATGTGTGGATTTCCCGGGCAAAATCAAACCATGTTATTTCGCCTTCGTTTGTAAAGTGATAAATCCCATATGGGACATTCTTATCGTCTTTATCTGTATTGATAAAAGCTATTATCGCCTGTGCAAGATCAAATGTCCATGTGGGACTGCCGCGCTGGTCATTCACCACCTTAACTTCGTTCCGTTCATTCATCAAACGGAGCATTGTATGTACAAAATTATTACCGTGTTTGCCGTATAGCCAGGCTGTGCGAATTATGTATGAATTGGGATTGTTTTCCCGTACGGCAATTTCCCCGTCCCTCTTGGACAGTCCGTAAACACCGATGGGAGCGGTCGCGTCATCTTCACGGTAAGGGCGAGGAACATCTGTTCCGTCGGCTTTAATTCCCTTTCCGTCAAACACATAATCAGTAGAAATATGAATCAGCCTTGCGCCGATTTTTTTTGCGCAGGCGGCTATATTGCCGGCGCCCAGAGTATTCAGTCTACGGCTGTTTTCAACGTCGTCTTCAGCCTTGTCAACGGCTGTATATGCGGCGCAGTTGATAATCCAATTGATGGATTTATTTTCAGCAAATTTATCAAGCGACGCCGTATCTGTAATATCTACTTCACGATCTGTGCCGACAAAGGAAAGATCGGATTTTTCCAGAAGCAGGGAAATTTCTGTTCCCAGCATACCCTTATTGCCGATAAGCCAAATCATTGTTTTTTATTCCCGGCCGTCAGTGAAGAAAAGAACGGGAGTTTTTTGTCTTTGTCAGATAAGTTGTATTCCATTTCCAAATCAGGCCATTCAATACCGATATCAGGATCGTTCCAGATAATGCCGCCTTCATCTTCCGGGTAATAAAAATCGGTACATTTGTAGGCAAAAATAACTTGTTCTGTTAACGCTAAAAATCCGTGGGCAAATCCCGGCGGAATATAAAACTGGTTTTGTTTCTCGCTGTTTAAAATAACCGCGTACCATTTGCCAATGGTCGGCGAGCCGGAACGTAAATCAACCGCTACATCAAAAACTTCGCCTTGTATTGCCCTGACCAATTTTCCTTGCGGATGAGTTTTCTGAAAATGCAAGCCCCGGAGCGTACCTTTATTTGACTTTGACTGGTTATCCTGCACAAACGGAAGCGTAATCCCGGCATCGTGAAACTCCCGCTCTGAATAACACTCAAAAAAATAACCGCGCGTATCTCCGAATACTTTTGGCTGTATCTCGTACAAACCTTGTATCGGGCACGGCGTAAATGTAAACGGCATTACATATTCTCCGCAATATACCGCAGGTATTCGCCGTATTCTGTTTTGTAAGAAGAAGCAAGATTAAGCAGTTCATTTTTGTTTATCCAGCCGTTATTATACGCAATTTCCTCTATACAGGAAACATACATTCCCTGCCGTTTTTGTACGGTTTCTATAAAATTCGCGGCTTCCAGCAAACTATCGTAAGTACCGGTATCAAACCATGACATACCGCGGTCAAACGTTTCTACATTAAGCGTTCCCTTTTTAAGATACTCGTTATTAACATCGGTAATTTCAATTTCCCCTCTGGCTGAAGGTTTAATATTTTTTGCGATATCTATTACCTCGTTATCATAAAAATAAAGCCCCGGTACCGCATAATGGCTTTTAGGTGACGCCGGTTTTTCTTCAATGGAAATTACCTTTCCTTCTTTGTTAAATTCCACAACGCCGTAAGCATTCGGGTTTTTAACAAAATAGCCGAAAATTGTTCCTCCGCCGTTTTTTTCAAGCCGGTTTCCTATTTCTTTTAATGTTTGTTCAAATCCTCTTCCGTAAAAAACGTTATCCCCTAAAATCAAAGCGCAGTTATCTTTGCCTATAAAATCGGCTCCCAGAATAAAAGCGTCCGCAAGCCCTCTGGGAGTTTCCTGTATTTTATAGTCAAATTTCATGCCAAGCCAACTGCCGTCTCCGAATAATTCCTTAAAAAACGGAAGGTCTCTGGGAGTAGAAATTATCAATACTTCCCTTATCTTCGCAAGCATTAACACGGAAAGAGGGTAATAGATCATCGGTTTATCGTACAGCGGTATTAGCTGTTTTGATAAAACTTTTGTAATAGGATAAAGCCTTGTGCCTGAACCTCCGGCAAGAATAATACCTTTCATTTATAATACTCCCCATAAGCGGCGCAAACTTCTTTTGCGTCGCCTGTCATTACAGCTTCGCCCTTACGCAACCAGAGCGCTTTATTGCATAAACGTTCAATCATACTGCTGTCATGAGACACGAGCAGCAATGTTGTGGCGCTTTTCAGCATTTCATGTATCCGTGTTTCGCACTTACGCTGAAAGGCGGCGTCTCCTACGGCAAGAACTTCGTCTACTATAAGGATTTTGGGGTTTACCACGGTTGCCACCGAAAACGCCATACGCGCCTGCATACCGGAAGAATAATTTTTAATGGGCATATCAAGAAAATCTTTTAGCTCGGAAAATTCCACTATCTCGTCATAATGTTCGCGCATAAACGCCTTGCTATGTCCTAGCAAAGCGCCTTCCAGATAAATATTTTCTCCGGCGGTTAATTCAGGATCAAAGCCGGCTCCCAGCTCCAACATTGGAGATATAGAGCCGTTAACTGTTACTGAACCGGCGCTCGGCGCGATAATACCGCAAATAAGTTTTAACAAAGTTGATTTTCCCGCGCCGTTACTGCCGACTATGCCCCAGGATTCCCCCTGCTTCACTTCTAAATTAATATTCTTAAGAGCCAGAAATTCTTTAAAATGAAGACTGCCCTTTATGAGTTTTATAAAATATTCTTTAATGTTGTCAATTTTTTCCGATGCCATGTTAAAACGCACTGTCGCATTTTCCACCCGGATAACAGCAGATTCCAAAAAACACCTCACATATATAAAATGAATTTATTTTTGCTGTATGAAAAGCTTATAAGCCCTATAAACAGCATAATAAAAGCCGCAACGGCTCCGCGAATCGCCAAATCCAAACTGCCCATATTGGGACCGCTTAAAGTAAAATTACGAAACATGGTTATGTAAAAATACATTGGATTATAGCGCGTAACTACAGAATAGAGCCAGTCCGGCAGAATACTTGCCGGATAAAATATACAGGAAAGATACAGCCACGCGGTGGAAAAAATCTGCCAAATGTATACCAAGTCCCGGAAAAAAACGGTAGCCTGCGCCATAAACAGACCCAGTCCGACACTGAAAATAAATATTTGAATAATAGGAATAACCACAAACAGAAAACGTATTGTAAAAGGGGTCTTGGTAGCAAAAATTAAAATTATAAGCGCTCCCATTGAAAAAAGAAACGTTACAAATTCACTGGTTACTACCGCCAGTGTAAAAATATACTTAGGTATATAAATTTTCTTTAAAAGACCCGCGTTGTTTAATACCGAAGTAAGCGATCTTGATACAGCGACTGACATAAACATAAAAAGTATATTCCCGATAAGAAGGTAAATGGGAAAATTCACGACATTTTTCGCGAATAAATTGGAAAAAACAATGACCATTACCAGCATGGTAAGTAAGGGGTTCAACATACTCCAAACATAGCCTAAAACGCTTCTGCGGTATTTAAGTTTTATATCGCGGGATACAAGCTGAAAGAAAAGTTCTCTGTATTTATAGAGTATTTGTAAGCGTGAAACTGTTTTTTTTATAAAATTCATATCTTTTTTTACACTCTCTCCGACAAATTTCTGAAATTCGCCCAATTTATTACACAAAACCGGAGCAAATAAATGCCTTACCGTCTAAAAACGGCTTTTTTTAAAAAATTTCCATAAAAAATTCCGCCGCCGCCGAAACAGGCTTGCCGAATTTGCCATTTTATAACCATAAATGTACCAAAATGCTATTATTCATGTAAAATATAGTTATATTTAGCATATATTAAGAACATCTAAAAACTTCAGTTTTTATAGGTTTTTTTACTATATATTACGCTTTTAAAACAGTCAATGCTTAAAAAGGGCTATAAATCAGCAGTATTTATCGATATTTTCGCTTTTTTACTTGATTCTGTAATTGGCGTTCTCTAATGAAAAATTACGGTTATAATAGGGGTCGCCTGCGGCAATTTCATTTTTCCATTTTGACTTAAATAGGGCTATTTCACTGGCTAATTTTCGCTTTTTTTCACTTGTTATATTATATCCGCGCGTTTTTGACTCAAAATGATAGGCTTCCGCATAAGGCGTCCAGACAATCAAATAACCGGCTTTTCTGATTCTTAAGCATAAATCCACATCATTGTATGAATTATAAAATTCCGGCGGAAAAAGACCCACATCCTCAAACACTTTCCTTTTAACCATCATGCAAGCGCCTGTTACCGCGCTCATATTCTGAACAATCTGTAAATTTCCCATGTACCCTGTGGAACCAAAGGGCGCTCCATATAAAATATGTCCGGCTGTTCCTTCAATTCCCAATACAACGCCGGCGTGTTGAATAGACCGATTACTGAAATAAAGCTTTGCCCCTACCGCTCCAACGTTGTCTCTTTGGCAATACATTAACATCTCTTCAATCCAATCAGGCGTAATTATTTCAATGTCATTATTTAAAAATATCAGTTGTTTTCCGTTAGCGCACAAATAACCTTTATTGCATATTTCACTGAAGTTAAATTCTTTTCCTTCCCATTTAACAATATGAATATTATTATACCGTTTTAATTCTTTATAAAAATCTTTTATTGTTTTCTCTGTACTGTTATTTTCAACAATAATAATTTCATAATTCTCGTAAGTTGTTCTCTCCATTATAGACGACAGGCAGCTGCGTAAAAGAGAAGCGTTATCCTTATTTGGAATTATTATCGAAACCAGCGGTTTTTCCGTTAATTCATAGATAATTCTGTAATATCCGGGAAGTCCGATTTTACTTTCTACCTGCGCTTGTATCCCTTTGTTTTTTAAATATTCGGCTATTGCCTTTTCCGCCGAGAAAATAACTTTTAATTTTTTTTCTACATTTGATCGATCCCGTTTTCTGTGGAAATACAGCAATTTAGAAATATGCCGTATCTTAGACGCATTATTCGTATACCTTAGAATCAAATCATAATCCTGGCTTCCGTCAAACTCAGGTCTGAATAAACCGGACTTTTCCATCAGCGTCCTTGAAAAAACCGTAAAACGGCTGATGTAATTATGCGAACATAATGTATCAATCGCAAAATCAGGTTTATAATGTCTCATTTCAATTTTACCGTTATTGTAAAATATAGCCTCATCGGTATAAAAGAAATCAGCTTCTTCTTTATTGCAGATTACATTCATTATTTCATACAAAGCGGAAGGGTGAAGCGCATCATCATGTTCAAGAAGCCCAATATAATCACCGCAGGACATTTCTATTGCCTTGTTTGAATTTTCCGAAATACCCAAATTCTTTTCCAGTTTTTTGTATTTTATCCTGTTGTCTTCCTGCCCGTATCTTTCACAAATCAATTTGATATTTTCATATACGTCATCGCTTCCGTCTGCCAGACACAATTCCCAATTATTGTATGTTTGCCCAATGACAGATTCTATCATTGTTATAAGATGTTCTTCCTTAGTATTGTACAACGGCGTAATAATGCTGAATTTTATTTGTTTTGAGAAAAACGTTTCTTCCTGACTTGTTCTTTTACTTTTTGATAATGTCAGTTCTTTTTTCAATAATGAATATTTTCTTTTCCATTTTCTTTGGTTATAAACGCCTATTTTTTTTGTTGTCGCCTTTATTCCGTTTCTTTTTAAAAAGAGAATATGTCTTGCGAAGGCATATAAATTATTGTTTCTTCGTATTAACCTGAGAAGTATGGTATAAAATCCTCTGAAAAACCGCTTCGTAGCTATACCCTCGCTTTTATAAATAATCTCTTATGTTCCTGTTTTTTTCAACCCTTTTATATTAAAATAACCCAATAATTGGCATTTTTCATGCTTTTTCGGTATTTTTTCGCTTTTTTTTTTCAGTTTACTTGACATAAGCCTAAAAAACGAACAATATGACAAAATATAGGGATAAAATGAGATTTTAAACCGGTTTTGGAGTATAATAACTTGTGATTATCAATGTTAAAGACCTCTGGAAAATCTATCCCATGGGCAATGTTGAAATTAACGCCTTAAAAGGCATAAATCTTGAAATATCTGAAGGTGAATTTGTTTCAATTGCGGGTCCTTCCGGCTCCGGTAAAACTACTTTGATGAATATTATAGGCTTAATTGACAAATACAGCCGAGGTTTTCTGGAAATAAACAATCTGGAAATTAATAGCCAAAACAGGCAAGAGCTGGCGCGGCTCAGGCGGGAATACATAGGGTTTGTATTTCAATCTTTTAATCTTTTGCCGGTTTTAAACGTTTTTGAAAATGTTGAGCTTCCGCTTGTGATAGCAAAAAAAGGCGGGACAAAAGCTGAACGCAAAGACAGGGTAAATTATCTGTTGGAGGAAGTGGGGCTTACAAAGCGGAGTAATCATATTCCCGCAGAGCTGTCCGGCGGCGAACAACAGAGGGTCGCAATAGCGCGCGCGCTTGTAACCATGCCTAAAATTGTTATTGCCGACGAGCCGACCGCCAACCTTGATTCAGGCACCGGAGAAAAGGTTTTAAATTTAATGCAGAAATTAAACCGCGAAGAAAAAACGACCTTTATCTTTTCCACCCACAATCCGGAAATATGGGAAATGGCAAATCATGTTATTTTTCTTCATGACGGTACTATTAAGTCGGAGAAAAGACAATAATGGTTTTTTATCTTGCCCTTCGCAATATTATCAGAAACAAAAAAAACAGCATTATCATAATTTTGCTTATCGCGGTTATTACTTTTTTTTTCTTTCTCGGGAACAGTGTAATTGGAATGATAGATCGGGGTATCCGTCAGGCGTATATTGAAAGCCTTACAAGCGATGTTGTTTTGGAAAAAACATCGGATATTACCATGAATCTTTTCAGCGCAAACGCCCCCATTATCAGCTCTTTTTTTAACATACCTGTTCTTCCCGCCTATGACTCAGTTATGGAAATCGCAGCCGCCGAGCCCGGAGTTAACGGAATAACAAGCCAAGTATCGGGCAAAGCTTTTCTTGATCTCATGAATGTCCGTGAGCCGGTTTTACTGTGCGGCGTTGACGCGGAATCTTATTTTTCGCTTTTTCCCGGGATTACACTTGAAGAAGGACGGTTTTTAAGCGCCGGCGAATACGGCGCGATGATTACGGAAGAACGCGCGCAAAGAATTAAATTGTACAGCGGAGAGCGTCCCGCTATAGGCGCGCCGTTGCTTTTAACGTCCGGCGGAGCTATGGGTTTTAAAATCAGGGAAGTTCCGTTAGTCGGGATTTACAGGTACAAAAATCCCGGACAATTTATGAATGAGATTGTCATTATCGATCCTCAAACTGTAAGAGTGCTCAATTCGATACAGGTTGCCGGCGCCAAAAGCGATTACAAAAATGCCGCAGGCGGTGAAATTTCGACTCGCCTGCTTGCTGCCGATCCCGATGATATTTTCGGTGAAGTGTTTTCGGCTAACGATGAAACAAAAGATGCCGGCTTTTCCGTAAACTTTCTGGAGAATTATTTAAGGGATTCCAAATCGGACAAAAACGCACAGGAAACCGGAGGGGACTGGAATTTTATCATCCTGCGTCTTAAAAAAGGAGTGTCTGCGGGAGCGTTTATCTCATCTTTGAATAAAAAAATACAGCCCTACGGCATAACCGCGGTAAACTGGAGAATAGCGGCGGGAAATTCCGCCATTCTTTCTCTTCTGCTTCAGATAATGTTTAACTCAGGGATCTTTTTGGTATGCGTAGCAGGCATTATTACCCTGATCAATATACTTTTAATAACTGTTTTTCGCCGAACAAGAGAAATCGGCACACTCAGGGCAATCGGCGCATCGGATGTTTATATCCGCTCGCTTGTTTATTCCGAGAATTTTTTTATCGCCGTAATTGCCGCTTTTGCGGGACTTATAGCCGGCGTATTATTTATTTCATGGATTAACAGTCTTGGTATTAACATCTCAAACGAGCTGATTGTTTCGATAATGGGCGGCAATATTTTAAAACTGGAATTCATACCGCAAACCGCCGTTTTTTCTTTTCTCATGGCGGTATTATTTGCTTTAGCGGCGTCTTTATATCCGGTTGAAGTCACAGTGCGGATTGAGCCTATTGTGGCAGTGCAGAGAGGATAGGCAATGGAAAAGTTTTTTACTGTTTTTAAACTGGGTTTAAAATATTTGTACCGTTACCGCAGGCGCTATAGCTTCCTTGTAGCCGCCTTAATCTTTGGTTTTACCGTAGTTACTTTTATCACGTCAATTAAAGACGGAATGTACGACAGTGTTTACTATACCGCCCAATCGCATTACGCCGGAGATGTTGTCGCAATTGGGTACGATACCAACACTTCTTTTGAATATATTCACCACATGGAACAGAAAGAAATATCGGCAATTCTGAACGCGGCTGACCGCGCGGAAATAAATCCTCAGCATACGGTATTGCGGACAATCTACGGAGGAGACGGCATTGTCCACTTTAACGGCAATGCGGTAATACTTAAATATTTGATGGGCTGCGATTGGGACAAAGAAGCGCATTTTCTGAACAAAATGAACTTTGAAGAACCTCTTAATTCAAATCTCGGCGATGAAGACATTATTCTTTCTGTTCCCGTAGCGCAGCAAATCGGCGCAAGAATGGGGGACAGTATCATTCTGGAAATTGAAACCCGCTGGGGGCAGAAAAATACAGGCATATTTATTATAAGGGGAATCGTAAAAGATACTTCAATATTTGGTTATTATAAAGCTTATATTTCCAGGCTGAGTCTTAACCGGCTTGCGGGTTATGGAGACGAGGACTGTTCTTCCGTCGGTTTTTTCTTTAATTCGCCGGGATCCGCCGAACAAAAACGCAGGCAATTACAAAAAGTCTTATCGGAACAGCAGATACAGCTAGGCCCGCCGGTTTACAACAGGGATCAAATGACAATGGAAAGAAACCGTCCATGGAACGGAATCAGGGTTTTTCTGTATACCTTACCGGTTTATTTATCGGAAATATCAAACCTTTTAGATGCAATGAATTTAATTACTTATTTGCTGTACGGAATGATGCTTTTAATAATTCTTGTAAGCGCCGCCGTCACATACCGCTTAATACTTCATGAACGGGCAAAAGAAATGGGCACTATGCGCATTATTGGTTTTTACGGAGGAGACCTGCGTCTTGTTCTTTGGACCGAAATTCTCGTAATAGGGTTTATCTCGCTAATTGCCGGATTTATACTGGCTTTAATTTTAAGCTGGGCGGTTTCCTTATTGTCTTTTTCATGGATTCCCGGTTTTGATATTTTTATGAAAAACGGAAAGCTGTTACCCCTGTATCTTCCCAAGACAATGTTTGTTAATATATTATTAGTTTTTATCTTACTTTTTGTGATGGCGTTATTGCCGTCTATTCGCGCATCCCGGAAAAATTTGACCGGACTTTTATCAGGAGAACCATTATGATGTCAAGAAAAAATCAATGTTTGTTCTTATCGGTTTTGTTCTTTTTTACAGCAGTCTTACTCCACGCCGTTCCGGATCAAGAGTTGCTTGCCAAAGTCGATTCGCTTGTCAGTTATTACGGCGTTGATTTTTCCGCCGAATACACAATTGTACAAGATAAGCCGGGACAGGGAATTTCCACAACCGTGGCGGGGGTTTTCAGAAGAGATTCAAATGAAACATTTGTTATTGTTATTATGGAGCCTTCAATCAGTAAAGGGCAGGGATATCTAAAGCAGGGAAAAACGCTGTGGTTTTATGACCCGGAAAGCCGTAATTTTAATACTACAAACAACACCGAACGTTTTCAGAATACCAACGCAAGAAATTCGGATTTTACCCGCTCTACTCTGGCGCAAGACTATAAAGCGACAGCCGGCGAAGACGTAACATTGGGGCGTTTTAAATGCCGTCTGCTGACTCTTGAAGCCGTTACCAAAGACGTAACATACCCAAAAATGAAAGTGTGGATAAGCGAGGACGGTCTTTTGCGCAAATCCGAGGATTACAGTCTTTCAGGACAATTACTGCGTACATCGGCAATTCCTGATTATTATCAAATCAACGGACGTTTTGTTCCCAAACAAATTTTGTTCGTAGACGCGCTGCAGGGAGCGAGGATTAACGGAAAATTTGTAAATGAAAAAACTCAGATTACCATTTTCAAACCTTCTTTTAACAAAGTAGCTGATTCGGTTTTTTCAAAAACTTTTTTGGAATCGGTTAACAAATGAAAAAGTGTTTATTTGTCTGTTTTGGAATTTTGTTTCTTGCAAGTCTTTCGGCACAGGACAAAAATACGCCGGATTGGGATATAGATTCCGTTTTTGACGCTCCCGATCCTGCGGCTTCTACAGCGGCTGAATCGGACGAAGCATCAAAGACATCCTCACAGACAACGGATATCGCAAAAATAATACAAAGACGCGGTTATACTTTCGGAGTTAATTACACATTTATTGCCGGCGTAGCGCCCGGTTGGTATGAAACGCCGGGAACGCCATATTGGGACAAGTCTGATTATTATTTGTATCGATATATTACAATGATAAGTTCTTTTTCCCTGGATGCGCAAATAAGCGAAGATTTTAGAGTTATAAACAATATTAGTTATCAAATACCCGGCACAGGTTTTGTTATGGGGGATTTCTTTTTTGATTATAAATTATATAATACTGTGTTTTTCCGGGCGGGAAAATACAATATGTCCTGGGGGATTTCACCTAACTACGGTTTTACCAATTTATTAATAAGAGTGCCGAAAGACGCCCCAAACGGCGATTCATATATTTTTAAAGCCGATGTTCCGGTCGGAAACGGCGGCTTTCAGGTTCTTACCATGACAAGAATTAATTTAGCGGATAGTAATGTCACTCCAAAAATAAGCGACTTTGGATACGGCGGTAAATATAATTTTGCACATCGTTTTATTGATCTTGATATTGGTTTTTTCACTCAGAAAAAAATGCCCTACAGGGGATTTTTATCGCTTAAAACAACTGTTAAAAAAATTGAGCTGTACAATGAATGGGTAGCCGCTGTAGATCGTGAAACTCATGGCATAGATATATCATTTAACGCCGGCTTTGCGGTGAATCTCTTTAATAAACTGGACATAAACGGAGAATTTTATTATAACGGAGAAGGAGAAAAAGATTCTTACTGGTATCAACGTAAAACAGAAATAAAAGATGCTGCCAGTTATTCTTTTATAAACGGCGCTAATATAGCCCTGAACATTCAATACAAACCGTGGTCAAAAGGAAATCCTCGTCTTTTCTTACAAGCACGCTATATCCCTGCGGAAAACTCGGCGCAGCTTATTCCGGGTTTTATTTTGACTCCATGGAAGCATGTAGATTTCTGTCTTTCCGCGCCGATGGGGATTGGTAACAGGGACGGTTATTATTATAACAATACGGTTAATTATATGCCTGATAAGAATACGGGCAAAGATAAACCTCTTCCTTTTGCCGTTATTTTTTCTGTCAGAGTCAGCGGAGGCGTTTCGTTCGGTCACTATTATTAACGGATTTAAACATCCAAGTTGCTGACCAACAGAGCGTTTTCCTCGATAAATTCACGGCGAGGACCTACAACCTCGCCCATCAGCGTGGTAAAAATTCTTTCCGCTTCGGGAACGTCGTCCAAATGCACCTGAATAATATTGCGCTTGTTCGGGTCCATTGTCGTGTCGCACAACTGGTCGGGGTTCATTTCACCTAACCCCTTGTACCGCTGAACCGAGACTTTTTCCGCGTCTTTGCCGGACTCCGAAAGAATACGGTCTTTTTCAGCGTCGTCGTAAGCGTAGAACGATTTTTTATCGTAACTTACCTTGTAAAGCGGCGGCATGGCAAGATAAACGTGCCCCTGCTCAATAAGCGGCGTCATGTAACGGT
>Ga0268262_10001145_pt1 | contig 33703 bp, 26 predicted proteins | sample TergutNc150P3_FD_190354 | JGI IMG/M metagenome (GOLD analysis project Ga0268262, IMG submission 190354) | Nasutitermes corniger P3 segment gut microbial community from laboratory colony in Florida, USA - Nc150 P3 (SPAdes) (version 2) | ecosystem: Host-associated > Arthropoda: Insects >...
CATTGGAATCATCGTCCGGAGCGGCAAAGGGTTTTAAGTTGTCGGGCAGTTTCACTTCAACTATCGCAACTATCTTTTTAGGGTCAACCTGCACATAGTCTTTGCCTATTCTGTCCCCTGGGGAATATATTGGTATGTTGCCCTTTAGCTCCGGGATAAATACATCGTGAACACCTTTGAGGGTATCGCCGTAGTGGGTGTTGAGTTCTATTATTATGCGGTCTGCTATTTGCAGGTAAGTTGGGGTGTTGCCACCGCAACCCGTTAGGTAAATTTTGCCATCGGGTGTAACATCGCAAGCATCTACCAATGCAAGGGTTGGTTTTGGAACAAAGCCCATGCGTATCATGCGAGCTGAATGCGAAAGGTGCATATCTATATATTCAGTTGTGCCTTTGTTTATGCTATTACGGACATCTGCATGGCTTTGGTATGGCAAGCGCATTTTCATTATGCCGGCACGGGCTAAAACGCCATCGCTTTCATCGCCAACGGAAGCCCCCGTATAGAAGGAAATCCCAAAATCCACGCCCTCTGACTTGAGCTTTGTGCCGCGTTCCGCAAGAGCTGGGGTCACAACCTTTGGGTAGCCAGCTCCTGTAAAACCGCTTATGCCTATAATCTCTCCGTTGTTTATCAGAGCCGCCGCTTCTTGCGCAGTCATCACCTTGCTTTTAAGATCTGGATGCATAATAAACCCTTTTTGAAGTAATCAGTTGCAAATAGAATTTAGAAAAAAAATGGGCAGGTAAAACCTGCCCACGGCTTAATCAATAGCTATGCTGATTATTTTCCAATAACCTTTGCCATTTCGAGCACTTTATTGCTGTAACCCCATTCGTTGTCGTACCAAGAGAGGAGTTTTACAAAGTTGCCATCAAGGGCAAGGCTTTTGTCTGCATCGTAAATGGAAGTATGGGAATCACCGCGGAAATCTGTGGAAACAACGGCGTCTTGGGTGTAGCCAAGGATGCCTTTGAGATCGCCTTCAGAAGCCTCTTTGAGAGCGGCATTGATTTTTTCCATAGCTTCTTTTTTGTCTTTGAACGTGGTTTTTAGCTCTGCGGTTAAGTCAACTATGGAAACATCGCTGCTCGGAACGCGGAGAGAGATGCCTGTTAGTTTGCCATTGACTTCAGGGAGAACCAAGCCTACAGCCTTAGCTGCGCCAGTGCTGGAAGGAATGATGTTCTCAAGAATGCCACGACCGCCGCGCCAATCTTTGGAAGAAGGGCCGTCAACGGTTTTTTGAGTTGCTGTTGCAGCGTGAACGGTTGTCATTAAACCGCGAGTGATGCCAAATTTTTCGTGAACAACTTTTGCGAGCGGAGCAAGGCAGTTTGTTGTGCAGCTAGCATTGGAAATAACGTCTTCGCCTTTATAAGTTTTGTGATTAACGCCATAGACAAAAGTTTTGGTATCGTCTTTTGCAGGAGCAGACATAATCACTTTTTTTGCGCCAGCATGAAGATGCTTTTTCGCAGATGCGTCTGTGTTTTCCAAGAAGAAACCAGTGGATTCCACCACTACTAGAGCGCCTACGTCGCCCCATTTTAAGTTTGCAGGATCTTTCTCTGCGGTGAGGCGAATTTTTTTGCCATTCACCACCAAGTTTGAGCCTTCTGTGCCTACTTCGCCTTTGAATCTTCCATGAACGGAATCGTATTTAAGCATGTAAGCCAGATAGCCAGGCTCCAGCAAATCGTTGATTCCCACGATCTCTATATCGTTGGAGAAATTTTGAACGGCAGCGCGGAAAACCATGCGGCCAATACGACCGAACCCGTTGATACCTACTTTAATGGACATAAAGAACCCCTTTTGTTTATTGTTCAGGGGAAATATAGAAAAATATTTTAGCCACGACCCTCGGCTACAGGCTTTTGTCTGGAACCTCGATACCCCCGATTATCACAAAAAAATACACAAAAACGTCAACAGTTGTTTGCAAAATGCACGAGTTCGAATTTTTTTTCCGTTTACAAGCGTCTAAGGTAAAAGAGAGGCTTTTTTATGAAAAACAAAATAGAACCCCGAATTTCCAGAAGAACAGCGCAACTGTTTGACTTGATGTTCAAAAGCATAATAAAAGATGCAAGTTCGTCTGCGGTGGTGCATTTGATAAACGGCATTTACAAAAAGAACTATCCTTTAAACACGCAGGTGACTATTGAACCCAACGAGCTTATCAAAGAACACCCTAAATCTGGGAAAATGGAGAAAATCATCTCCGACATAATCATAACCCTGCATAGCAAGGACAAAAAAGACACATTCCTGTTGGAAGCGCAGATAAATGACAATCTGGAGATGATACTTAGAATTTTCAATTACAGCACTTTGATTGCTCTGGAGAAAAGGACTGTTTCGGATGACGGCTCTTGCATGAAAATAGAGATGCCCTCTCCCGTGGTGATTTACTGGGAAGCGAGCAGAACCAAAGATATAGTTTCCGTTGAAATAAAATTTCCAAACAATAAAAGCGTAGTATATGAGATACCGACTTTCAAGGTGTTACGTCATTCCGTTTCCGAGCTTGAGAATATGGCATTGCTGTTGCCATTTTATATTCTGAAAATCCGCAAGGAACTTGAGAAAAAGAGTACAGACTCTGCCAAGCGAAAGATTTTGTCCAAGAAGTTGGGGGGTTATGTAATAGAGATAGACAAAGTTTTTAAAAGGCTAGTGCGAAATAACTATATTACCGCTAAGGATGCGGCGATGCTCCTTCGCAGGTTGTTGAATATGAATTTGGAACTATACGGCAAGTACCCGGAGTTTGTGGAGGTAGATATGACATTGAAGCAATTGGTAGATACAGGCATTGATGAGGCTATAGCAAAAGCTGAAGTCAAAGCTGAGAAAAGGGGTTTAAGTCAAGGTTTAAGCCGAACCGCTAAAGCAATGAAAGGAAGCGGCGAGGCTATGGACAAAATTATGCGTTATACAGGGCTTTCGCGCCGCGAGATTATGGCTTTGTAAGCCCATACGCTACAGTCTTGTAAGTCACGCCCTGATAATCTACATCGGCTCCGTAAGCAACACCCCCGCCGCCGTTGTCACCGCCCGATGAGCAGGAAAGGGTGAAAGCCAAGGCAAGCCCAAAGGCTGCCAGTTTAAACAAGGGGCAGGCTGACCCTGCCCGTACGATGGGTTGTCTCATAGCGTGTTTCTCCATTTTGAGGGGGTTGAATAAAATCGGGTGAATCCTTGAATCCTGGCCAATCGGGGTTCAGACAATAGGGGTAAGGGGGTAAATTTTAGGTTTTTTATCGAATTGTCATTTTTTTGTATATTTTCAGGGTAAGATATTTTAGAACAAAAAGCGGTTGGTGTTAACCCCAACGCCATCTAAACCCTGGGGGATAAGGTTTCATAATGTGTATAATATAGTAAAAAATAAATGTAGAATTATTCTCAATTCTCAATTCTCAATTACTAAATTTATTTTTGATGATTAAGGTAGCTGTTCCAAATAAAGGCGTGCTGTCCGAGCCTGCTATAGAATTACTGAAAAGCTGCGGTTACAAAGCCGCTAAATCAACCAGGGCACTCAGTTCCATAGATATGGCAAACGGAATTGAGTTTTATTTTTTGCGCCCCAGCGATATTCCCATGTATGTTGGCAAAGGCATAATAGATGTGGGCATAACAGGCATGGACTTTCACAAAGAGGTCTCTAGCCCTGCGGTGAAAATCTTGGACTTGCCATTTGGCGGGAGCAAACTCTGCGCGGCCGTCCCAGAACAAAGCCCCTACCAAAAGCTCACCGAACTCGCAAGCCTACGCATCGCAACCAGTTTCCCCGGCATTGTGCGCAACCATTTCAACAATCCCAACATCCAGCTTGTGGTGCTGGAAGGCGCGGTTGAAATTTCCGTTGGGCTTGGTGTTGCAGATGCTGTTGTGGATGTGGTGGATACCGGAACAACATTAAAACAAGCTGGGCTTCGCATCTTAGGGGAACCGTTATTCTTGAGCAACGCCGCATTGTTTGCACACCCAAACCGCAAAGATAGCCCAGATGTCTGCAACCTTGTGCGGCGCATAGAAGGCAAGCTGGTTGCACTCAGTTATAAAATGGTGGAATACGATGTTCCGGCAAACCTATTGGACAAGGCTTGCGCAATAACACCGGGCTTGGAATCCCCTACTGTGGCTCCTCTTCAAAACAAAAATTGGTATTCCGTTAAAGCGATGGTAAAAAGCGAAGAAGCAAATTCCACTATGGACAAGCTACGGGACTTAGGTTGCGAGGGTATTTTGCTGTTCAGCATAGAGAGCGCAAGGGTGTAGCCCTCATCTCTTGCATTGATAATACAAGCCACCAGCGTGGGATAGCATATCAAAATCTTCGCTGACTCCTCTGAGAGTTTCCACAGCCCCAATAACCAAAAAACCCTTGGGGGTAAGAACCCTGGCAAGCCTACCGTACAAGCCTTTTTTAAATTCATCGCTAAAGTATATAGCCACATAGCGCATGAACACCAAATCAAAGTGCGGCTCTAGAGCAATGGGGTTATCCTGCAAGTTGAATTTTTGAAAAGTGACCATCTCCCTTATATCTTGGTTGATGGTATGGGTAAGACCTTCTTTTGTGAAAAACTTGTTCAGCTGCTCCGGCGTAATGCCTCTGTTCATGGCAACGGCATCGTATTTGCCAGCCTTGGCTTTCGCAAGGCTGGAATCCGAGATATCCGTTGCGATAATCTTCACCATGTCTTTCTTTATAACATCTTGCCCCATGCAGAAATCCCGCACGGTTATAGCTAGGCTATAAGGCTCCTGCCCTGTACTGCTAGCTGCGCTCCAAATTTTAATCTTATCCCTTGTGCCTTCCTTAATCTCTTTTGCAAAGCTGGGCAAGATTTTTTCCTTTAAAATGGCATAAGGATGGGCATCCCTGAACCACAGGGTTTCGTTGGTGGTCATGGCATCCAATAGCTTATCTTTTAAATCTTTATGCCCGCTGGTTTTTATAATATAATATAACTCCGAGAAATCGTTGCATTTGTACTCTTCGATAAAATGTAGAAGCCTATTTTCAAGTAAATATGCTTTATCTTTATTTAAGCAAATGCCACAATTTTCTTCAATGTAATCTCTCAATAGCAGAAATTCATTATCAGTAATCTTCATGGGAATAGTAAATTTAGAAAAATAAAAAAGCTCCGTTTTTTAAAACGGAGCTTGGTATAGTAGCTTAATTTCTCTTATTCAGCGAAGTTAAACGGAATAGTTGGCGTGGTATTGCCGCTTTTTATCTGTTTCCACTTCCATTTAGATACCTGGTCTTTTATGGCATTATCAAACTCAGGGTAGCCTGTGGTGCTAGATACTATGCTGATGGTTGTGATATCGCCGCTGGGAGCAATGGTAAATTTAAGAGTGACCTTGCCGGTAAAGCCTGGTTTATTCTTCAAATACCTATTGTAAATGCTCTTTAAGCCGTTTACGCGCTGGTTCACAACAGCCATAATCTCAGCCCTTGAACGGGAGCCATCACCGCTACCCATATCAATATCCTTTGCGCTGGGAGCTTTGATGCCGCCTTTTGATTTTGTGCCGATAGAGCCTCCACCGCCACCCATCAAACCGCCGAGCATACCGTCAAGACCGCCGGAACCGCCTTCTGCATAACCATCGTTAAAGCCACCATCTGCGGCTCCACGACGGCCACCAAGCTCGGTTTTACCGCTGGTTTGCAAACCTGCAACGTTCTGCAAAACTTTGTTTATGTCTTTGGCAAAGTTTTTGTCGTTCATCAGGTTATAAGCACTGAAATTGGACTTGGAAGATTTTGCAGTGAGCAGTTTCAACACGCCACGGCTCTGTGGAGCATTGGGCTGACCTTTACCACGAGGTTTGCCACCGCCACCTTCTTTTTTACGAGGCTTTTCGGCTTTTTTCTTTTCCTCTTTTTTCTCTTCCTTCTTTTCGTCAATCTTCATAGAAGCGGACAAGTCTTCGGATTCTATGCTTTCGAATAGAATCTCGTCCACCGCTGCTTCGTACATAGACGCCAAGAAGCCGAGCAAAATTGAGAACGCCGCAAACACGCCCATAAAGCTGGCTGCGCGCTTATCGCTTTCTGGAAGCATAGACGCTATAAAAGGGTCTAGCTTAGGCTTCCCGCCTTTTTTAATTTCTTCAGCCATTTATTCCTCCGGATTCTTCATGTTAACCGCAAACGATATATTGGAAAAGCCGGACAAACCGCAGGTTGCCATAACTTTATACATAATACCAAAGTGCGTGTTCTTGTCCAACTGAATAATCACCTTTCCTCCACCCTCGGCATCTTCGCCTCTTTGGAGCATCGCTTCTTTTTCCACTGCGCGCTTTTCTTGCAGCACTCTGTCTAGAGCCTCAACTAAAAGCGAATCTTGTTCAGCGACTTTTTTTGTCTCTGTTATCTGCTGCCCGTCAACGAGCACCCAATTTTGGTCCACAACCACGCCCATAGATACCTCAGAAGGCACCTTTTTGGATGTTGAAGTGGGCAAAACCAAGTTTTCCGCAGCGGTGATCAGCTGACCTTCGGCGTCTATCTGTTTGAGCAAAAACACCAAGATAATCGTCATAACGTCCATCATGGAAGTTAAAGGGACTTCTGCGCTTTCACCATATTTTCTAGACTTTCTCGCCATTTTAACCTCCTTGTAGCACCGCTAACTGGATTTTAGGAAATCCCGCATCACGCGCCCTGTCCATAAGATTGATAATTTTGTCAAAAGCTGTGTCGTCATCGGCAATAACAATTATATTATCGGCATCCGGACTATCTATAAAGCGATTGCGAATCATTATAAGGGTTTTAGCGAGTTCATCATAAGCACTGCGAGGCTTTAAAGATATTGCAGGTTTTCCGTCCACGCATATATCCTCTACGCCAGGAGCAGACTGCCCGCAAGCTAGCTTTCTGGAAGAACTTTCGGTAAGAGTTGCAACTATCGCACCGGGTTTAACGTCGGAGAGAGTAGTTATAAACTCGTTCTCGTTGTTCAAATATGCGGAATCTGTTTTGCTATAAACAGACATCTGCACTGTTCCAGGGTCTTCTTCGCTCAATCTGAGCAAGGTCCACAAGCCTATGGTCTCTATGGAATACTTGAACTTTTCTGCATCCATAGTAGTGCCATCTTGGCATTTAGGCGGGTTTTTTACAACTCCGTCATCACCATACTCAAAGATGGAAGGGTCGTATGTTATGGTATCGTTGTCGCTTTTACAACGGAAAGTCCACATCTCCCTAAAAAACACCTTAGGCAAAGAACCACCACGCGCCCAAATTTCAACATAGCCCTTAGCAAGAGCCACCGTCAAATTCAAAGCGTTGTCATCCGGCTCCGGAGGAGGCGCGGATTCCTGAGTTGCATCAGACCTTTCTGGCATGTTGATTTCTACAATCGCCAATTTTTGAAAAGCTATCATTGTTAAAAGAACTGGAATGAGAATGGTCATAAGACTCATAATCGGAAGCATGTCCGGTTCTTTTACCTTATCGGCTTTTTTAAGATTTTTTGCCATAAATAAACCTCATTAGGCAAACGAGTTAATAACTTTTAAGCTCTTCTCTTCCATTTCTTGTATAACACGTTCGGAAATCATGCTCAAGAAACCCTGAATTACAAGCAGAGGAATCGCAGCAAACAATCCTAGCAATGTTGTACCCATAGCTACAGATATACCGTTAGCAAGAGCAGCCGGGCGTTCCGCAGCAGGTTTGTTAGCCACGGCATCAAAGGTTATTATCAGACCGAAAATCGTTCCCGCTAGTCCGAGCAGCGTTGCAACCGAAGCTATAAGAGCTATAATTGATAAATATCTGTTTACGCGAGGTGCTTCCGTCAAGAAAGTGGCATCGCTTGATGCAACCATAGCCTCTTTGCCTTTATCGCGTGTTGCAAGAACAGCACCTAGAACAGAGGCAATTGGAAGCTGAGATCTGCCACAGAAAGAAACCGCATCTTCGTATTTTTTGTCTGCCACAAGCCTTCCATATTCCAAAAGGAATTTATCGCGACCCGAAGAGGAACGCATATAGATGTAAAGGAACCTCTCTATGGCAACTCCAAGGCCTGCCAAGCCTACGAACAAAATAACCCACATGAATTGCCAACCTGCCTGTGAAGGGTCAAATGAAGCAAGCGTGTTTTTTATGACGACATCCATTGTAATACTCCTATGGTTAAGTGGATGAATGAAACGTTTTTCTCATGGTAAATATAGATTATTTTTCAGAAAAAAACAATCTATACTCACTTTTTTTTACCTTCCCCCTGGGGATGAGGATTCTGAATCATAAGAAGAAGCCGAAGACCTTGACCTTTGTATACCCTTTAGCCTCTCCAATTCCTTTTTAAGCTCGGCATTTTTGGCCTTTCCTTCGGTAACAATGTCTTTATAGACTTTGAATTGCTCCTGGATATCCAGCTCTTCGGACTTTTCAATTTGAGCCAAACGAGCCTTTGTCTTGTTGTAAAGGTCGTCCCTGAACAAGGTGTTGGGGTCAAATTCCTTTATCTGAACATTCAAAATCTCGTTTTCCCCGTCAATTCTCTTAACAAGGGCGTATAAGCTATCCGTCCAGCGGTTTTTAATGCCATAGTGGGCAGCTGCTTTTATTCCAGCGGCGCAGCGAGGCAAGGCTCCCTGCTTGGCGGTTTGGCTCTTGTTCATCAATTCTTCGCGGTAGGCTTCCAAGTCTTCGTGAACAGCATCCGCCGCATCTTCTTTGGCATAGCCCTCTGCACGGAATTCCTTGAACATAGCAGCGCTATCCGGCAGCGGAGCTTCGGCAAAGGCATTGCCAACCTCGTAGAAGTTTTGGCAATCGCGGAAGAACATTTCAAGGAAGCCATCTTGGGCAGCCACAACGTCAGGGTTGTAATAACCTTGCTCGCGAGCCAAGTCTATGTTTACACCGAACAAAGGTCTTGCCTGTTCATAATAAGAGGGCAACTGCTGAACCACCTGAATCCTTTCAACAAAGAGCCTTTCTTTGTCCACATTGCCTTTTTTGTCCCTTACATCAATTTCCTGTTCGCGGACTTTTGTAGCAACCGTGACGAATAGCTCGGCTATTCGGTTCTTCGCTCGGAAAGTCCATTTTTCAGAAGCGTATTCAGCGGACTTAGCATATTGCTTTGTTGCGCTCTGCAAAATTGCCATCAGCCTTTTAATCATATCCAGTTTGGCCTTTTCGTTACCCTTTATCACAAGCGGGTTCATAGTTGCCTTTTCAAATTCTCCGAGCATAAAGGAGGCTTCCGCAGCAAAGGCAGGGTCTGAATTGGTAAGCTGAATACCGTATTTGTCGTAAGTGGCAATGGTGTTCTTAAAGTTGAGAATTGCTTTCGCAGTGTCTTTAAGCTCCATATAAGCCCTTGCGGTTCTGATATAGGCGTTGATGAGCTTCTCTTTGTCTGAAGTGTAATTCTTCACGAAGTTCTCGTATTCCTTAACCGCATTGGGCCAGTCTTTGGCGTTTTCGTAAGCCATAGGTATGCTGTATGCAGCATCCAAGGCGTAAGCGCTTTTTGGATATTCCCTTATCAAATCGCGGTTGCAACGAATCGCCTCTTTTACGTCTTTTATAGCATCGTAAGCCAAGCAAGCGTTGTATAGCAAGCCGGGGGTTCTTTCGTGCTTGGGGTATCTCTTAAACGCAATTTCGTAGGTTTGGGCAGCAAGCCTTTTGTTTGTGAGCGAATCTTTGCCCGGAATTGAATCGTAGGTTTGGGCTGCCGCAAAAATCGCATTTATAACTGCGGAATCCTGCGGGAAATTATCCACAATGTACAGATAGGTTTTTGCAGACTCAACGCGCTTGTCATCTTTTCTATACGCCCTTGCAGCGCGAACTACCGCTTGAACAGCCTGGGGGGATTTGGCATACTCTTTAGGCACGCGCATCCAAGTTTCTGCCGCCTTGGTATTTTGGTTTGCGCTCTCGTAAGCAGCAGCAGCATCAAACAAAGCCTTGTCGCTGAACTCGGCTCTTGGGAATCTCTTCACCAAAGCTATGTAAGCCTCTGCGCCAGCTTGGAATTGCCCAGCTTTAACCGCTTTTTCCGCTCTTTGGTAAAGCACGGCGGCAATTGCGGTTTCAATTTCCTTGGCAGTGGTGACAGCGTTGCTATCCCTGACTCCCAAACCTTTCTTGTCTGTGTATTGAACAAATAGCCATTCCAACTCTTTCTGAGCATCGTCAAGCTGGCCGTCCATCAACAAAGCCTGAGCCAATCTGCGGCGTATTAAAAGGGTGTGTTTGTGGTTTGGGAAATCCACGAGCAATTTGCGCAAAACGTCAATTGATGTTCTGTATTGTTTTGCATCGTAGTGAACCAATGCCGCATCGTAAGCTATTTCAGGTGCTGCAGTATCCCTGCTGAACTTTGACATATACCTATCAACTTGGGCAAAATATGCTTTTGTCTCCGGCAAGTTATAGGCTTTAAGGGTATCGCCGTTGGCTTTGTTCTTCATCGCGTTTTCACGGGCCGTATTCATAGCAACCACAGCGTTATAAGCTGCATCGTTTTTGCTTATGAGATTCGGGAAGCCTTGTGGACGGCGCCCGTAGCGGACGGTATCTGTGTCCACTATCCAGTTGAACATCTTAGCCTGATTTTCGTATTGCTTCAACTCGCCGTAAAGGCTGGACAAATACATGTGAATTCTATATTCGTTCCAGTCCGGCTCGCTTCTATATTTATCTACGTAATTGTTGTAGTGCTTAACAGCACTTGCGTATTCCTTCTTTGCGCCCTCGGTATCGCCCATTTTGTAGAGCGAATCGGCACTCACGTGTATAAATAGCGGGATTTCGAACATGGCATTGCGAATTGCATTGTCGGCGTTTTTCATGCTCTCTTTGTTGCTGCTATTCTTTCTATACCACGGGGAATTGCGGTCGTAGCGCTTAACAAGGTCAAAGCGCTGCTGCTGTGCCAAAGCAAATTTCTGCTGAGTTCTGTAAATGCCCACTATCGCCGTATCCGCAAGAGGAGCATCTATATATGTCGGGTTGATGTCGAGCAAAAATCTAAATGCTTGCAAAGCCTGTTCCAACCTATCGTGGTCTTTAGCTTTTATACCTATGCGGAAGTAAAGAGAATCCTTATAAGGAACATTTTTTGACTTTATGAATTTATCGGCTACTTTAATGCCATCGTCCAAATCGGAGAATGAAGTTGCCATAAAGTCCATAGCTTCAACGCGCAAATCTTTTATGTATTTGCCTTTGTCTGCGCCGTCTATATATTCCCAAAATTTTTGCGCGGCAATTTCAAACTCTGCCTGGTTATAGTAAGATTCCGCAAGATGGAACATGGCGTATCCAGCTTCTTTTTTGTTTATAACGGTACCGCCTTTGTCAGTGATTTTTTCGTAGGCTTTTATGGCGTTTGACCATTTGGATTTGTTAAACCAATACTCACCTATACGGAGCCATGCGCCCGGTGTTAAAGTGTGATTGGGATATTTTTGAACCATCCTCTCGCGAAGTTTCAAAGCCTCGTCTTCCTTGCCTCTAACTTCCAAAATAAAAGACGACTGGAAAAGCATATTGGCTGCGCTTGGGCCATCGGGGAAAATATCAACATAATCGAGGAAAATTGGCAAAGAGCCTTCGTGAAGGTTCTTTGGCGCTTCATTTATTTTTGCGCACTTTGGGCCTTTATTGTCACGGTCGGCGCACCACTGCACAAGTTCTTCGTAAGCGGTCTGCTCCTTGGCAAAGTTAAGCTCTTCCAATTTGAAAAGCTGCTGACCCCATTGCTGCAAAACCGTGGAGCAGTTGCTGTTTCTGTTCTTCACATTTTTTTCGCGGCACTTCATGGTTTTGGAAGTCTGTTCCCATTCCTGAATGGCCTTCTCTAGCTGATCTGCGCTAGAAACATCGCCAACAGCAGCCTGACGGTTAGCTTGGGTTTTAGCCGCCTCGCAAGCCTCCTTGGCTTTAGACTGCTGCGCCTTGGCATCTTCCTTGCAAGAGTCCGTATTCTTCCCGGCACTGGAGAGCTTTTTACACTTCTCAACGATTTTCTTCAATTTATCTTTTTCTGAATCGCAATTGCCAGCCGCATAAGTGACACCCGTAAGCATCACCATACACGCTAAAAAAAGAGCTCTCAACTTCATAGCACTGTCCTTTGTTCAAAATTTACAAGTCATCCAAATCCAAATCATCAACTTCAAACGAACCGTCATCTTTCTGCTTACCCTTTGGTTGCGGCATCTTAGAGAGTTCCGTAGAAACTATAGCTTTTGTCAACCTAGCATCGCCCAAAACTCTCTGACGGCTGGCATCAAAGCGGTCGCTCTGAATAACGCGCTGCTGAAAATCCGCAAAGGTTTCAATTTCGCGGTTAGCCCTTTCAAAATCGGGATTCAAGGCCGCGCGTTTTTGCTCAACTCTTGGGGTTGGGAGCTGCCTTGCCAAATCCAAAGCCCTGATTTGAACGCTGTCAAAGCCTTCTTTCATGTTGCCGAAGGCTGTATTTGCGCTATCTTTTTGAGCTTTTGAAATAGTTGGGTTTTCCGTGAGTTTCACAGCCATAGCCAAGTTCTTATCCGCTGCCCTGAAATTTTTATCCAAATAATCGCAGTAGCCCAAAACTAGATATGCTTCCGAAATCAAGTAGGAATTAGGACGGTTCTTTATTATCCATTGTGTAAAGGGCTTTGCTTCCTTGGTTTTATGGAACTTCAAGAAGCTCCATGCAAGCGCAAGGGCCGCTTCTTCGTAGAATGGAGAATTAACGTTCGTAACCTGGCCGTAGTATTTAGCTGCTTGAGGTACTCCATCCGGTTCCGAGAAATGAATGTGTCCCAATTTGATTTTCGCAGCGTCTTGCAAATCTTTTTCTGACTGGTTGGCTGCCTGGTAAGATAAAATATCGTTGAAAGAGCCTTTGGCCTCGTCCCATTTTTCCTGGCGGCTATATGCTATGCCCATTGTGTAGCGAGCGTAGAAATAGTTGGCGTTACCGGGCAAAATTGAAGAAAGCATATCAATAGATTCTCTGTATTGACCCTGCTCAAATTTTATTTGGCCAGCGACGTAGTCGGCATCAGATTTAACGTCTGATTTGGGGAAATTCTGAATTATGAACTGATGCTTTGCCATAGCATCGCTAAAACGGCCTTCTTTATAGTCGATGTTCATCAACTGGAAGTGATATTTTGGAACTTGGTCGGAATTGGGGTACTTCCTTATAGCATCTCTATAAATTTCTTGAGCTGCCAAGTGCATACGCATATTTTCAAAGGACTTGCCTTTGTAGAATGCCGCTTGGTCAACCAAGTGGAATGTGGGATATTTGGTTTGCACTTTGCCAAACGCATAAGATGCCCCAATAAAATCGCGGTTCAGGTAAAGACGCATAGCGTAGCGGTAATCGTTTTCCGGCTCTATCTTCAAGCGGCGGTAACGGGCTTCGCCAATGCTCTCTTCGCGAGTGTCTCCAAAGCGAGCGGCAGCGCGAACATTCCACAAAAAGCCACGATTCTTTTTCTCTATTATATCATCGTGAGACATTTCAACATCCAAGCTCAGGTAGCGGAAAAGGCTTACGTCTTTAACATTCACCGTTCCACCTATCACAGGATAGCCTTCCTTTGTCCAGCGCAGCTTGGCACCCACATGAGGGGTTATAAAATATGTTCCAGAAAAACTGGTGGCAATCATCTTGCCTTCATTAGCTGGATTGCCAGCAGAATCAGCGGTTTCCGTTGGCTCAGGGAAAATATCCACAATGCTGGCTTCGGCTTTTATTTCCAAAGCGCGGTTCATGCCACGGTAGAACAGAGATATATTCAAGTTAGAAGGTATTGCATAACCCTTTTTTGGGTCCTGGCTGGCAAAAAACGAAGGTGCCACAAAACCATAGCTGGGAGTTGTGTTCTCGGGTTCTTGGTCTGTGCTGGCGATAACCGGCTGCATCAAATTTTGAACAGCAATTCCCACTTGCAAGCTACCTAGCCTTGAATTGTTTATGGGGTTCCAGCTAATACCAACATCACCGCCTACGGTAAATTGCTTATTGTAGCCGAATTGGTCCACCTGCAAAATCGACAGGTTCACACCTAAAGCAAGCCAATGAAACAGGCGGTAAGCATAGCCGAATATATAGGCGTTTTCCATATAATCGCCATGATCCAAGGGGTCTTTGGCAATTACCGTGGCTCCGTTTTCAAAGAAAGAGAAACCAAACGTATGGTCATAGCTATAAGGGAACACAATGGAGCCATATTCCTGCATGGCAGCTCCGCTTATGGTAGCAAAAAAGCCACCCGCAACTTCTAGCTGGTCGGCTTCCGCTATGCCAGCGGGGTTTACATACATGGAGGTTGTTCCGCCAAATTCGCCAAACCAATCATTTTGCTGATACTTGTTGGGAGAATAAAACGGTGATGCGAGCGAATAACTCGCAAAACAAAACACTAACGCAGCAGAGAGCAGTATGTATTTCACTTGTCAATTCTCCTTAATTATCCGTGCGTTGGAATTCTATGCGACGGTTTTTAGCCTTACCCGCAGCGGTATTATTGGATGCAACTGGCTGGTCTTGACCTCTACCTTCATAGCTAAGGCGAGATTTGTCCACGCCTCTGCTTATCAAGAAGTCCATAACAGCCTTTGCCCTTGCCTCTGAGAGCTTTTGATTTGCGTCTGGTCTACCAGCATTATCTGTGTGCCCCACTATTTTAAATGTCACTTCTGTATAGGTCTTCATCATTTCTACAACAGTCATAAGATTGGCAAACGAATCGTCTGTGATATCCGCTTTGCCGCTCAAGAAGTTAACACCCTCTACCACAAACACCTTCTTTGGCGGTGGCGGTGGTGGTGGCGGTTCCGGCTCAGGCTCCGGTTCCGGTTCCGGTTCCGGCCCTATTTCAGGAACAAAATCTTCGATCGTTGGGTCCACCGGCTTATACACGGGCCTCTCTATAACAGCTTCTTCTTGCACACGATAAACTACAGAAACGTCTTCTATAAGGCCTATATCCAAACGGTCGTGACCTCTTTTGAGCAACGGCGATTTGGGAACTAAAAAGAAATTAGGGTTAAAAGGAGACGGACTGCGGAACATCGGTTCCAAAGAGACGTTTGTTCTGTTAATTTTGATAAAACGGTTGAACGGGTAATAGTTCATGTATATGTTGTTGTATTCCATGCGGGTTTGGCCGGAAGCCGGATCCGCGAAAACTCCGTAATAGTGGTTTTCCATGAATATATTGTTGAGCGCCACCACATTGGACGGACCTTTTAGCGCAAGCCCGGAGAACCCGTTGCGAAGCACAACATTCTGCTCAATCTTGGAATCCAAGGACTTTGCACCCCAAGCTAGAATACCGCTCCAGCGATTGCCGTAAACAACGTTGTTGGCTATTTCTGGCAAAGTGATGAACGCAGCTATACCGGTTGCGTGGTTGTCTATAACATAGTTATCGTGGATAAAGAGCATGGTGTTTTCGCAGAGAATGCCTTCCATTCCGTTGCGGATGGTGAAATGCGAGATTTCTGAGCCTGTTGTTCCCATAACGGTTGGGCCTCTGCGGCCTCCGTCTATTATGGTGGTGAGCGGGTCTTCGCCTTTTAGCACCACGCCCATAATAAGGGTTATGTTTTCGTTGTAAACGCCGCGCTTGACTAGAACCGTGTCGCCAAAATCCGCGTTTCCAAGAGCGTCCGATATGGTTTTATAGTTGCCAGGGACGCGGATAATTTTAGGTTCGGCTCTGCCGTAGGCAATAAAATCGCCTTTGCTGCTGCGTTCCCTAACGGTTGATTTGCCGCCGCCGCCAAAATCGTCATCATCTCCTCTAGAGGCTGGCTTGGCAGAAACGTTTATGCCTACATCTTTAAGAGTGGACTTTAGCTCGCCCTGAGAGTCCGGAAGAGTTCTTAGGCAGCCTACGCTTATGCCTATAGGCGCTTTCTCTTTGTCTTTTAGCCTATTTTTTGGCTGTCCTTTTGCCTTTGATATAGCCTGCGGCAAATCCTGCATAAAATCCTGCGCATCAAAACCGCTTTGCCTAGAAAGGCTTGTCAGCTCTTCCTTGCAATCACCGGAAAGAGAGGCAGCATAAGCCATTGGCGAAGCAAGAACAAGCAATGCAGCACCAATAGCAATAGAAAGATGTTTTATCATATAAAGCCCTTGCCTCCGTTAGGTACTTTCCTCTTTTTTCGAGCTTCGAATTGAAGTTCTAAGCTCCTGAGCGATCTTTTTTATATTTTGCAGGTGTTTACGAGCACGAGTCCCCGCTGTTTTGTTGCCGCCACTGAATTTGGCGTATTCCACTTTCAGCAGTTCCAGCTCTTTTTCGAGATTTTGCAAACAATCCATAAATTACTCCAACAAGTGTTATTAAAATAGATTTTTTTTTTTAAAAATCACATTTTTTTGTAAAAAACTTGTTTTTTTGCTTTTTTTTGCGTTTTTTGGGGGAATTTTACTAAATTCCCAGTATGGGTTCCTCCGCTAATGCGAAGTACAGCGAGGCTGTTAAGCGGCTAGAGGAGATTTTGGAGAATATAGACCGCTCGAACGTTGGGGTGGACGAACTGGCTGATTTGGTGAAAGAAGCCTCGGATTTGATAAAATTTTGCCGTTCTTTGCTCAAAAACACGGAAAAAAGCGTACAGGAGTCGTTAAAGGACCTGGGTGAATAGCATATTTTTAATTATTCTGTAATGGTCGCCGCCGAATTTTGAGCGGATTTTGTCTATGTCTTTTAAAGGGAACCAGAAAGCGGCGCTGGCATCGTCTGCGGCTTTGAGCTTTGGAAGCTCTTGCACCTGAAGGTCAAAGAAAAAGGTGTGGGAGATCATCCTGCCGCGAGGCTCCCTGTGAGGGTCGTCAAAAACGCGGTGGTCTTTTATGCTTTTGTCCAGCTCCTTGTAGCTAAGGTCTATCCCAGTTTCTTCAATAAGCTCCCTTATGGCGCAATGCCTTATAGGCTCATTGCTGTCCAAAAAGCCACCAGCCATAGCATATAGGCCCTTGCCGGGGAAGGCTCCCCTTTCTATCAAAAGAATATGCTCCTTGCAGATTACAAGGGCGTCTCCGGCAACAAAAATAGGGGGGTAAGGCGCAAAAGCCCATTCCTTTTTGTACTCTTCCACCAACCTATATTCCTCTTTTAAATTTTTGGCCCATTCCTCGTTCTCTTTGCTTTTGAGGTAGCTATAGACCGCAGGCGGGACATTCTTTTCGGTTAAGGCGCCGCTGAACCACTCTCTGCGAATTTCCGTGGAAGAAAGCCCACCTTCCAATAGCGGCATCTCCACAAATTTCCACTCAGGGAAAAGGTCTAGGTAATAGGAGGTGCTGTCTTTTTTGTGGCCGATTATGCCGGTGCGGGCGGGTGCATTTTTTTTCACCGATTTTACCCATTCATTGTGGTTGTAATTGGAATCGTGGATGGGGATGAATGTTATTTTTTTTTGCTCTTCGGGGGTTAGGGAGGCTTGGAGCATCTCCAAACGCTCTTTGGTTGTGAAAGGGTTGCGCAGGCTGCGGCACGTTTCGTGGGAGCCTATGAAGATTATTAGGTTTTCCGTTTGCTCCAGGGCTTTGCGGATTGTGGCAAAATGCCCGTTGTGAGGGGGTTCAAAACGGCCGATGTAAACGAGATTCATTTTTTCTTTTTGTAATCTACTTCGGGGCGCAAAACTTGGCCTATGGTTACTAATAACGAAACTATAGGTTCTTTGTGGTCGCCGGAAATGTCAAAAGCGGCTACGCCGCCGTAGCCATTTTGCTTGACGGCTTCGGCGACTGCTTTAATGGAAGGGATGCCGTTGAAAACTATGGTTTCTTCTTCGTTGACGGCAACCTCGCTTTTTGAAGATTCGTCAAAAGTTACGCTGTAGGCATCTTTTTTGTTGAATTTGCCCATGATGTCTTTATACGGCAAAGCACCCTCGTTGCCAGAACCTGCCCCTTCGTGGGAAGAACCCAGCCCTTTTGCTCTGTAAAATGTTTTGCCGTAAAATGGGACTATGGGCATCAGTTTATCTCTAGGAACGCCAGCTTTTGCAAAAGCGGACAAAATATCAATGACCTCAGTTGTGTTTGAATTTGGTTTAACACGAGAGTCGTTTGCCGATGCCTCGTCTGTGAACCATAAGGAAAGATTCTCTATTTTGCTAAAATCCGTGCCGGAAACCGAGCTTGCCAAAGATGCAACGCCAGGGATGGCAACGCTCACAGAAAAACCAGCATTTGCAATTGCCGCCGCTTGCGAAAGCAATTTTGGCAGGTCTTTTGAGTCAATTGCGCCGCCGTCTATCTCAAAGGAATTAACGCCGTATTGCTGCCCAAACTTTTTAGCAGCCGATGCTAGATCACTAGCAGAAGCCCCTTTAACAGCATCTTCTGCGCCAAGACCCCCTATTGCAACCGTAATTTTAACCTTGGCATCTTTTGCCCGTTTTACCAAGTTTAAGAAGTTTTCTTTGTCCGATTCATCTGTAAATAGCAACTCGGAGCCGCTTGGCGATAGATAGCCATAGCGAATTTCCGTCACTAAATGGTAGCGAACGTCCGAAGGCTTGAATTGCGCATATTGCGCCCAATGCGGGAAATACGCAACTACCTTGTTTTGGGCAAAAAGCGTAGCTACGCACAATAAAACAAAAAACGGCAAAAATTTATTCATTGCAAACCTCATTGTGCTACATATATCTTTTCGTCGTTTTTATCCAAGCAAAAAGTATATCTGCCATAATCATAATAATAATTATTCAACCCCGCTCGCTTATCTGCAAGACTTTGAGTTTTTTCTACACCGTGCGCGGCACCGCAATATTTGTAGGGTCTACCATCGCTACGCCCAAAGAAATGATAATGCTGTTCAATAAGATATGAATCAAAGGGAAAGTTACGCAAATAGTTTTGTGCTTCTGTCAATGTTGAGTTCTCAGGTATAAACTGGCACATACCTTTAATTACACCTAAACTTGTTGTAGATTTTGCTAAATATTGAGCTAAACTATCCGGCAAAAAATTTACGAAACCCAAAGTTCCACCCCAACCACCGAGGAAGCAAGCATCTATAACGCACTCAGCTTGTTCTCGCGCCATTTCTAGGGTATTCGGCACGCAACCATTATATTGAGGATCACCTTGAGGGATAGGGTCACCATTCACATCAAAAATAGTTTCGCATACAAGCTTAGGAACATAAGTAAGTCCCGGTTTATAATTGCTGTTGTTGGCATATCTTCCGGGGCATTTTTCATCTTGTCCCCAGCCATCCGCAGGGCACTGCAAATAAGCCGAGAAAATTTCTGCTGCAAAAGTCATATTAGATAAAATATTAACGCAATTTGCTATATCACCGTCTCCTGTTTTTGTCTTTTTGAGGTCTAGAACAATTTGGCTCATCATTACATCGTTATTTATTTCACCATACGTCTTCCAATTAAAATCAGCTGGCAAGTCCGCTCTAACAGCTTCTTCATCATTCTTTGATAAATCTGCGCAAGAGCCGAGAAACAGAACCACAGCCACACATAAAAAAACAAGCATTTCCCTTTTCATAAATCCCCCTAAAATTCCACCTTTACCGCAGCAGACATAATAGTTTTATCTAAATCATATTTTATACCATTGCCTTCAATTGAATTGGAAAGCAAGCCGCCTTGCAAATTGAAGTTTGCTCTTTCGCTTATTTTAACCTGCGGACCGCCTAGAACCAAACGTTCGCCTGTTTTGTCCACGCCAAAGTAAGGATTTTCAAATTCCTTGCCAAGTTGCTGAAAACCGCCTATCAGAGAAAGCCCACGCCAAATTCCTACTTTTAACCCAGCCATAATGCGGTTTGTTTGAACGATTTCTGATGCTTTATTCTGCTCATAAGAAGCAGAAATTATCAAGACCCTGCTCAACGCCACCAAACGCGCTACATCAACCTCTGCACCGCCGCCCAAACGGGTGTAATCGGTATTTTCAGAAGAATACATCCCAAATACGCCACGTACATTTATCGCTTTGTTCCAAACAAAATTTAAATCTAAATCGCCACCCTTTCTATCTGGGGTAGCATAGCCATAAGGAAGTGCCAAATTAACAGCAGGGTCTAAACGGGAAGTTATGGAAGAATCGCTACGTTCCATACGGGTATATGTTCGCTGCGTATAGGCATTGCGGTAATAATGAGCAAGTTTATAATTATTAGCCAAACATGTTGCTTGGGCTAAACGTTCTTCTACACAAAGGGTTGGCTCTCCCTGTTGACCGTTTACCACTGTTACTATGTTCAAGGGCAAAGTATAATAAAGGGAATAATACATATTTTCCAAAGAGCTAGTGCGGAATTGCCGCAAATTACTATCCAAGGCAGCATCGCTATTCAATATAGGCAATTGGGGTAAAAACGCAGGAGAAGCAGCGAGTTCCGATTCAAAATCCTTATCCGTTTTCAAAAAATGCCCCGATAACTTAACTTCAAACGGGTTTTCGTTATAAGATACAAAAACGTTGCCAAGCAAAGCAGATTGACCACTTAACTCTTCTATTAAGGAAAGCTCGTATTTAGAACGTTTGCGGCTGGGAGCTACGGTTTTGTAATATATATAATTGTTTGTGCTGATATTGCCATCGGGCGCAACAATAGAAGGAATGGAATTGACGGAGGCAAAATCCAAAATTATCACAGAATCTGCTGGCACTTTTTTGTGTTGCCAATGGCTCCAGTTAGATAAGGCATATTCCGCGCCAACTCCAAAATTCACACCGGAGATTGGCTTTTTGCTATTATAGCCCAATTCAAAACTCAGCACATTATCCTTTTCGTAATCCAAATCCGAATGTTTGGTTGTGTCTGAATTTACATCCCGAATGGAGCTACTAAATCTGTTAAAAGTGTAAACATCGTTTATCCCAAACGAAAAACCATAAGTTTCAACGTATAAACGAGCCGCTGTTGAATATCTGTCTTTGTTTGGGTCAAAGTCAAAGAATATTCTGTCTCTTTCATCCGGTACTTTACGCAAACGCGCAACGGTTCCCTGCAAAAGAATATTATCAAATATGCTGGCAGAGAATCTGTATTCCGCATTTAAGCCCTGCAAGAGCCGCCTATTTGTGCCGTCTAAATATCTCTCTTCCATCGCATCTCTTTTTAAATCGGAAAATATCTCCGGCTCCATGATTAGTTCCGGCTCCGGCAGATAAATGGTGAGCGGCGTATAGGCAAGACGCATGGTTCCCAAATTGAATTTCAGCTTTTTATCCAATATATTGCCATCATAGCTCCACCACCTGATTATAGGTGGATTGATGCCCTCGCGATATGCGGACTGCCAATCTTTGTGAAAGCGCAAATCAAAGGAGGCTTTTGTTTCGTTGCTTGGACGAATGGATATGTTCAACAAAAAATCGCTAAAAGCTGAATACTCAGAAACATCCTCGCCAAGTGGCAATAAAGCATCGGAAGAGAGAGTAGAAGACAATATGCCAGCTTTAGCCCAGCCATTCACAGCAAAACCAATTACATTTTCTTCTATGCTGTCTAAGGCAGAAAGTATCGCTTTTTCACGAACTCCATCAGAAGAATCAGTTTCTTGAGCAAAAGATACACTGAAAGATAAACCCGTTGCTATAAGGGCGCTTATGGATATTCTAGATATTAATTTCATACTCACCCCTTAAAACTCCACGTTGATGGTTGCTTCAAGTATATTACGCGAAAATTCATGTTTCAACTCGGTTGCATCCGGATCAATTGCATTTACAACAGCATAACCGGGCATATTTGTTGCTTTTCCAGTTCCAGTATCTACATACGTGTAAGTACCCCTTCTATCAGGAATGCCTTTATATTCATATACATCGGTTTTTAATTTATAGGTATTTTCAACATTCATAATGCCATAGTTTATGGAAAGCCAAGCATTTTTAGCCACGGTATAATCCAAACCTACCATCCACTGATTTTGCTTTGAGTTTATAATTGGCACTATGGAAACATTTAAATTACTCGTCTGAGCATACAAATTATTCGCTCCCTCTATGTTTAAATCGGAATTTATTTGCTGGAATCCAAATGTTAACCCAAATTTCTTATAGAAGCGATAGTATAAACCAAAATTTGTAAAGTCGCTTGTATATTCCGCTTTCCCCACATTATCAAATTCCTGTTCTTTGGCAGAACTCTTATAACTTCCGCTCAACTCAAGGGGATTTTTTTCAAAACCTAAAATTCCCAAAACATCAACTTTGGCTCCACCGCCAAATTCTGTGTATTTTGCAACTTGTGCTCCTGGCCCGGCGGCGAGCTGCTCATAATTTGCAAACAAAGTCTTAACTTCTGCCAAGCCTTTCCAATTCGCTGTTAAAACTTCTTGATAACCAGTGCGATTAGAGGTCGCAAAACCGCTAGGCAAAGCCATCTGCAAATTTAAATCAGAGAGTTCTTCTAACAGAACAAGCTCTGCACGAGTTAGGGTTGCTGGGGTCCAAGAGGTTTTGGCATAAGGAGAAGTGTTATAGCTTATAGTTTGATCGGCAGCTGCAGGTGCATCGGCTCTAAGCGTAGCACGCATTGGCGAGTGTTTAGGCGTAAAGAAGTAAAGAGCATCAAAAGAGGAATAAAGCGGTGAATAAACCCCATATTTGCTCAAGTTAAAGGTTTGATCCGAACATGGATTTCGCCCATCGGCTCTGCAACCTAAATCTTTATCTGAATTCAATATGCGCCGAGCAAAGAAAGACGGAGACTGCGCCACATTGTTGAACCAAGAGGAATCGTTGCGGATAAAGGAAGTGGAAAGTACCGCATTTATATCGCCTTTGTAGCCTAAATCCAATTGCACAAGAACGGCTTTGCCATCTTCTTGCCGGCTTGTACTTTCTGTGATAATCTTGCTGGCATCGTTTGGATCTGGTACAGGAACTAAACCATAAACATCATCTTTAGACATAGCAAGTTCAGCGGTTAAATTTGCTATCAAAGAACTGTTCCCCAGCAACCCTGCAACATCCGCACCTGCCCTGCCAGCAATAACAGAGGTTTTTTGCGGCAGAGAATCCAAAGTATTGAGCAAATAGTTTATATCAGTAGTATCTTTGCATAGAGGACAGAGAACTTTTTTAGAAGAACTTTTATCGTCAAAAATTGACAGATAAGTTCCGCCAATCAGCAGATTTTTATCAAGGGGCAGCAATTCAATATTTGTACCTATCAAGAATTTGTCAAAACGCCCTGCCTGTGTTGCGCCCGGAATACCCTCGTTGGGGAGCATATTGCCCATAGCGCCGCTGGCATCAAGATAACCCGCGCGGCGGAGCCTAGCTAACAAAGCCTCAACACGCAATTCGCCCAGCGGCTCACCGAGCTGTGGGCGGAACTGCAAATTAAAACCCTGCAAATTTCTCTGATTGTCTTGCAATAACGCTTCTTTTTGAGCCATTTCCCTTTTGCGAGCAAAAATCGTTGGCTCGTACATAATATCCAAACCCGGCATATAAAGGGTTAAAGGAGAATAAGACTGCCGGAAATCACCCACAACCCAGTAAAAATCTTCCCCCAAGTTTCCCTCTATATTTATCCAAGGAACGCTTACCATTGTGCCTGCCGCAGCAAAATATTCCTGCGCACCTGCACCTAAACGCAATTTTAAGTTAGCTCTGATAACATCCCAAGGGCGAAATTTAAAATCCAAATCAACTTGCAGAAATTCAGAGATTTCGTGGTTGGGCATTTTATTAGTAAAAACACCATAAAAACAAGTGGCAGCAGTCGCTCCAGGAGGGCATACTGTTAAATTAGGTACTTCGTTTGGGGATTCAAAATGAGAGTTAAAAGAAGCACTGCGAACGGTTCCGCTTATTTCAAGTCCTTTGCGAGCATTAATATCTTCCACTCTATTCTCTATTTGCTCAGAGTTCTCGGTTGCAAAAACCAAAGAGCAAGAAGCTAAAACGGCAAAAATCAATTTCTTATTCATATTTCACAGCCTCGCTTATTAAAACCAAACCTTTGTTTCGGCTTGAAGATAGTGAACTTTCCAATCATTCTGCGGCAAATTTTCATCTTTACTGGTCAAATATCTATAGCGAAAATGCAAACCAGCACGGTCGGCAAAATCCCAATCAAAACCAAAACCGATAGAGGTATGCATAATATTTATAGGAGAGAGTTTATAATCGTAAAATATGCCTTTTTTGTATAATTCAGAATAAGAGCTTGGCGGAGCATTAGCAGTGGCAGTATTGTCTAATACAAGCTCGGCATAAGCCTTTTCTGCACGGAACATTTCAAGCCCAAAGATTAAAATTGCGTGGAATTTAGGCGTGATGGCTATTGCCGGTTCGGATTGCGCAAACCAATTCCACATAAGCATATCGCTATCGTATTTATCCGTGTAAGCTACCGGAATAAAGGATTTAGAAACACCCGAAAGCGCTGTGTATAATTGCAGCATTATGCTTCTATCAGTGCCAAACCAGTGCCCTATGTCGTAGCCCATGTCTATGGCTATTGTGGAATTCCATTTTACGCTAGTAGGCATATTGCAAGGCACCTGCCCACTTATCCTTGCAGAATCACTGAAATAATTATATTGAGCGCAATAAAATGCATCTTGAGCATTTTCGTAAGCAGCAAAGGCATCCCAAGTTTCCCCGTAGCCGCTGCGCAAACCTCCAACTTGGTCACTGAGTTTATATGTAGGGTCATTGGCTCCCGCTGCCACCCTATAAGTATAACGTCTTAGAGGATCGTTAAAACCAGAATCTGCTTTAAAGAAAGGCTTATGCCTAGTCCAGCTGGTGGAGGTTTCCCATAAGTACCGCCCAGTCAAATTATATTTGAAATTTACTACATCCGCACCTTCTTCCACCTGCTTGTGAATGCCGTATTGCACATCAAAACGCCCTCGGTCAAATTCAGGTTCCAATTTGACATTTGCGCCAATCATATTGGGACCATAGCGGAAAGTTCCCGCGCCAACATAAAATTGGTCTTTGCGCCAAGCAGAAACCCTATCGGGGTTAGACATTGAATAAGGCGAATAAAAATCTTTGGGCAAATAAATAACTTCCATGGTTATAGGTTCCCAATGCTTATCTTGAGCCTTTATATAAAGACCAAAAACAGGCGAAGAAGACAAAGAACTATACTCTTTGGCATTATAACATTTAGAATTAACAGCATTGGATAAAGATGGGTTTACGCTTAAGCAAGAGTCTTTGGGTGCACGGAATGAGGTGGTATCGTCCCAACTGAAGGCCAAATCAAAAGACAAAAAGAATTGCGGATTTATATTACCTTTTAAATCAACGGAGGCTACACGCAAATTTTCGTATTTTATGCTGCTGTCGGGATAACTAAAATGGGGGAAAATACTGGGCTCATATATCTGTTCAGGGTCAAAAGTAAGCCCCATATAATTTGCGCCTACGGTTAAGCTGGCTTGCCCAAAATCAATTTTTTCCTTTGCAAAACGCCAGCCCAAAACATCGCCGCGATAGTCATAAGTGCCTACCATTGCAAGTTCGCTGTTATCCCTGGTGTTTAAACGTAGCCCGTCCCTTGTCCCGATGTCCACGCTGTTGGGTTGGGAAAGCAATAACTGCCCTTTAAAATTCCAGGGCAATGTGTGTACATCCAAAAGCATTCCGCCAAAAGAACGGTTTGTCCAAAAAGACCTGCCGCCTTCTTTCACAGGTTTAAAGCCCTTTTCTTTGTAATAGGTACTGACTACCTTTTCCTCTTCGTAGAGTTCGTATTGAGAGATAAAGCGCGGGCTTGTTTCGCGTTCCCACACCGTGAGCGGGCTTTGGGAAGTCCAAATAACTCCGCCCATAAAAAGCGTTGCGCCAAACGTCCCTCCACGCATATCCATGCCGACTAGCATGTTTTCGTTTATGGAAGCCCCATAAAAATCATTGGCTGTATGGAACCATTGCACCCTCTCACCCGTGTTGCCTATACCGTCTCTGTTAGGAGTAAAAGCCTGCTGATTTGTGTAAAATCCGCTAAAATCAAAAGGCAAATAAAGATTTGAGAATAAGGTTAAAAAAGATGCAGGAGAAACCACAATAGAAGCGTTTAGAGCAGAATTGACAAAGGAGCGCATACTCTCGTCGCCCTGCAAAGTAGAAGTTTTAGCATAGTCAATATGGCCAAAGCGCACGGTGAAATCGCCGGAAACAGCAACGGGAGAATCGTCTTTGCCTATAACTGTGGAACCTGCATATTCCCCGATTGAATCCAAACGTGCTTCCACCTGAGACAAGCCGCTTTGAGATCCCACTTGGGGCAGGTCGCTTTGAGCATACACAAAAGACGCGAAAAAAAACAAACCGAATAAAATTTTTACTCTCATGCAATCCTCACAACATATTGCGGAAAGGATAACCTTCCGGGCCTTTGTATTCTTCGCCAACTTTTTTAATTACTATGTCGTCTATCCAAACTTTGAAAGCCTGATTTTCATCTTTACGCACCTCTATTCTAAAGCCCTTTACATTACTCCAAGAGAAGGGCAAAAAAACCTCTCTCCGGTTTTTGGAATCCCAATAAACTCCCGTAGCCCCAAACAGCCTAAGGGGTATGCTTATCCTTTGCCACTCCGTTGTTATATCGCCAAAGCTCTTGGAACCTATTTTAACCTGCATAGATTCACCACCGCTTTTAACGCCATCGTCAACAAGCACGTACTGAGCCACTTCCCCGCCTTGAGCGCCCTTAATCCAAAATTCCAAAACTCCATCTTCCATATATGGTGTTAAATCCGCAGAGCCTGCTATACATATAGCAACGCCGGAATAATCGCTTGCCACTAGCTCTATTTCCATTGACAAATCGCCTTCCATAGCGTATTTGTCCGTCATAAATGGTTCCGGGTTTTCACGCGGGTATTGGTAGGTGTAGCCTCCACCTCTAGGTATGCTCTCCCGCATAATCACAACCACCACATCTCGGTCTTCGTGGAAAGGTTTAACCTCTTTTTTCAAAAATCGTCCGGAATCGCGGTTTTTGTAAGTGTCAAAAGCGGCAGAAGCATCGGTAAAAAACAAAAACAGCACCACTAGTGAAACTGCATAAGCTAATCTGCAATTCTTAAAAATCATATCCATAATATACATTTTTTCAGCAAAAAAAATTATTTTTTGACGATTTTCAAAGCTTTTGTCTGAGAACCCTGCCTAACAAGCAAAATATAGGTTCCGCTTTTCAAGTTCAAATCGGAGATGGAATGCCCGGTTCCCAATTTTTTACCCTGCAAAGAGAAGATTTCAACAGAAGCATCGCCCATATCTTGCAAATTAACGGCAAGCGGCTTTATAGGAGACGGGCCATTTTTCCACGGCGCAGTTTGGTAATACGCATTCAATTTGTCGAATATATATTGCCCCGATGGAGTCATTTTGGTTTTGTCTGCCCAGCTCGCCATATCGAATTTCCTTGCCGCGCCCTGAATGCCAAAGAAGCAAGCTCCTGCGTATTTGTCGTTTACTTCCCAAGCTGCCGAAGATATTTTATTTTGGTCCATAAAGGAATGCCATTCATCAGAGCTTTGGGCATCATGTGTATCGTAATGATTTTTATCACTTTGCCCACCATCTGAATGAACTGTGCCCCATTCGGTCACAAAAACAGGCAAGTTGCCGTTAAGCGCGGTATTTACGTTATTCTGAAAATTACTTAAACGATGGGTATAAGCATAAAAATGAAAAACATAACCCACATTAGCATCATTAATCTTATTGCTAACAGGGTCTCCTACTTTTTGAGACCATTGCGGGGTACCAACAAGAATAAGGTTAGAGGAATGGGCACGTATCACCGGAATAATTTGGTCGGCATAATCTTTTACCGTTTGCCAGGATATGTTGAGAGGTTCGTTATAAATCTCAAAAATCACATTCTCTTTGTCGCCATATTTTTTCGCCATATAATCAAAAAAATCTTTTGAATTTTGAACTTCGCTTTCGGCGTTATGCGAATGCCAATCTATAATTACGTAAACATCGTTTAATATGGCTTTGTCCACTACGCGCTCTACGCCAACGCGGTTGTCGTTTGCAGTTTGGTTGGAAAAAGCCAAACTGGTTGAGCCATAAGCAGCTCTAACAACTTCTGATTTCCAGTCATTTACCATTGCGTCCACAGCATTGCTTCTATAAAAGCGACCGCTTTCCCAGTCTGGATTGCTCCAGCCAAAGCTCACGCCTCTTAGCTGCACCGCTGTGCTACCCGTTTTTGAACCGACTATCTTGTTTCCGCTTGCTTGAAGTTTGCCGTAATAAGAAACTGGACCCGCTACGGCAAAAGAAAGACTAAGCCAAAGAATTGCGATTAAAAATTTCATGTGTCCTCCAAATTAGTGATATCTCTTGCTACAATATAGTTATTTCACAGCAGAGCCATACTCTCAAGCTCAGAAACTGAATTTTTATGCAATTTAAGAAGATTTTAATTTTTTCAGCCTTTCAAAATGGGTTGTTTTCTGACTCGTTCATAAAATTTTTCAAAACCTAATATTTCAACTCTTGTAAAACCTTTTTCTTTATCGTCTTGTATGTTAAGTTTTTGAAATAGATAATCAAAATCTATATCATTATCTTTAGGAGGCATTTTTTTCTCCATAGCACTAAAACTTGAATAATCTCGTTTCCATACCCCCGACAGATATGCACCAATCGCAACTTCATATCTATCCTCAACACTTGGATATCCAGAAGTGTAAGACATAACAGGATTTCCCATAGCTTTTTTTAAAAAGCTTATTCTTTGCTCCACTGGTGTATTATGCCTTTTAAACTCCCTTTCAAGCGAAGCTATTAGAGCAAGTCTTTAATGTCTTTAAGGACAACTTTGGTATTGTTTTTGTGGTCATAATCTATCTCCAGTGGTTAGGAAAATATAGAAAATGGTCAATTTACAACCTTCAAAGTTTTAACCTGTGAACCTTGGCTTAAACGCAAAATGTAAACACCTTTTTGCAGGTTAAGGCTATTTAGCGAAACCTGCTTTGGGCCGGCGCTTTGATGCCCGCTGAGCAAGCTGCCCAACTTTTTGCCGGAAAGCGAATAGACATCCAGTTTTGCAACACCGTTCTGCGCAAGATAAAGCTCTATTTTTCCAAAACCCACTGCAACCAAACCCATGCCTTTGGCGTTGCTGAATTGCTGTATAGCATCAATGGGTGGTGGCTCTATAACGCCCGGTATTGATGTTGGCGGTGTTAAAGTGCCTATGTCTGTGCCATTGCCAGTGAGTTTTATATTTATCCTACCCGTAGGCGAATACAAAGAACCATCTGTTATAACTCCCAAAATAGCAATTGTGCCTATTTTGCTTGCGTCTGGATAATAGATCCATTCATCATCTACCTTTTTCAATTCTCCGGGATACTGCGAAGCTAGATACACTTTATCCAACCATATAGCATCTCCGTCTGCATCCTTGCCGCTAAATCTATCTACATCGATGACTATAGGGTCTGTGTTTGGTGCTATTGGCGAGAATGCATTGGTGATTGATCTGATTGTAGGCGCAAAGTTCTTGAGATTCAAAACAACGCTTCCAGTTCTGTTTCCATTTTTATTCTTGACCGTGTACTTAAGCGTTGCATTGGAGCCACTTGTATTATGCTGAGAAACATCTGGAGTAAAAATAATGTCCGTCCCTGAAGTGGTAACAGCTCCAATACCAGTTTGCTCAACAGAAGCCGACACCAGCTGAATCCCCTCTACGTTGGGGTCTTCTACCGAGAGATTGGTGGTAATATTCAATGTGGTTGGGGCTTTGCGGCTCACGTCAATGGGGTCTTTGTCCGGCACAACGGGAAGCCTTTTGGTTATGTTCACTGTGACTTTATTTTGAATTGTAATGTTGTTTTGGCTCACTTTGTATATAAGCACAATTTTACCCTTTTGGGAACCATCAGCTTTATACGTGATGCTGTTAGCGGTGTTCGTAGCTTCTACAGAGATCGATTCGTCTCTAGATTTAACCTCTGTGATGGTACCGGTTACGCCGAGCTGGGCAGCAGTCCAAGTGGCTGTTTGCCCGTCATCAACGCTAAATGTAGCATCGTTTGCTTTGGGATGGTTGCCCGGTATTTGCTCAGTCCATTTATTCTTTCCCATATAGGTTTTAAAAAAGGTGCCAGAAGCTGTCAAATTATTTATGTTAAGATTTGACGAGTTTGCTGTTGTGGGAAACATAGAGGAACCTTCGTTTAAGCTGCTCGCATTCCACATGCAGTTGCTGATTTTCTGTTGGTCCATCCAAGCTGTCCAATTATTGGAAGAAGTTTCATTTGGGCTACCTTTGCCATCAGCATTAACCGTACCCCATTCAGAAGCAAAAACCGCATTGCCTCCATCCATTGCACTTTTTGCGCTTTGACCGCCACCTTCACTTGGGGGTGAAGCAGAGCTTGAGGCCACGTGAGAGCCTGCATAAAAATGAAAGGTAAAGGCAACGTTATTATCTTTTGAACCCCATGCTGAGGCTTGACCGCTTGGATTCGTGGACCAGCTTGGGCTGCCTATAAGCACTAAATTGGTGTTGCCCGCTTGGCGAAGCGCGCTTACAATTGTATTTGCATAAGAATCTACTTGACTTGTGCCTACTCTATCCGTTGGCTCGTTATACACCTCCCAAATTATATTTGGTACATCTTTATATTGATTAGCCATCCACACAAAAAAATCTTTTGCATTGTTCGTTCCAGAGGCTTCGTTATGCGCTTGATGGGAATGCCAATCAACTATAACGTATATATCGTTTGCTATGGCAGCATCCACAATTCTTTTCATGATGGATTTTTGCCCGTCAGGATTAAAATAGTACCCTGCAACTCCGCCGGCTTTGTTCACTTCTTGGGAACTATTATTATCATAGTAGCGAATTCCCATCGCCGCGCGAATAACGCCTATTTGCATATTATCCACAAACCAATCCACCGTTTCCATATTGTAAAAAGGAGTTCCGGTGCCATCGCTCCAGTAGAGGCTTGGTCCTTTGAAGAAAATTGGCAGCGATGTTCCAGTTTTTTTACCGCACAAATTTTTGCCGCAACGCTCCAAAGCACCAAAATGGCTAACGGGGCCAGCCAAAGCCTGAGTAGCTAACAACAGAAATGCAAATACAGGGATTTTCATAGGAACCTCACTATAATAGGTATAAATAATATAGATTTTTTTAAACCAAAATAACATAAAACGGGCTTTTTTTCAAAAAATGGCTTTTTTTTGTGATTTTTCTATATTATTTTTATACAATTCCCATAGGAGGTGCTTTATGTTAAAGAAAATTATAGTGGCAAGCGCAATGCTGGCACTCATAGCTTGTTCCAGCAATGACGACAACCCAAAGCCGCCCAATTCCAGCCCTTCCCAAGGCGGTGGAGATAATACCAGCTCCGGCAGCGGTAATCCGGGTGGGCCTTCAATTGCTCAAATAGTTATAGCCAGCAATGGAGACCAAGTGTCGGAATTGTTTAAAAATTTTTACTATACGTTTTCATTAAAAGAAAGCTCGCCAGAAAATTTAACACAGTTTTGGAATATAGCTGATACAGAAAATTGCAAGGTTGAAAAGCAAGACGGTAAGCCACCTGCATCTTGCCAACTAGATTTAACAGGTGCTATATTGCAACATCCCCTGACAAATCAATATTCCCCCCTTCACTATAATAGGCTTACCACTCGCATATATATAGATGGCGCGGCCAGCATGTGGAAAGGCATTACATTAAAACAATGGAATTTAACAGGAAGCGGAGATGAAGCTGCACTCGGGTTAAACGTTTCAGAAAATGAAACAGATGATATAACAGATGCGGGAATTACCGCATTAAATAAAGTTGTTTCTTTTGAATACAAATATGCAGGTGGTGCCCACGAATTCCGAGTTGGTTCCAAAGCAGATGCTGATTTTTGGTATTATGAAGTTAAAAACGCAGCCCCAATTGACGTATCGGCTCCACAGTCTATAACATACACCACAGTGACAATTCCCATAAGCGAGCTAAGAGGTATGGGTTCGTTTGCTACAAACGATATTCCTTTTGATATTAAAAAAGCTGCAAAATTCCTGTGGGCTGTAAGCTACAACAAACCGATCAGTGGGAACAATAAAAACTCACTTGTGCTTTATGACTTTAAAGCCAATATAGAGCAGTAAAAAAGCCCCAATAAAAAAGCCCCCGTTTGTTGCAAACGGAGGCTTTTTGTTTTTCTACAAGTTATTATTTAACCACAATCCTGCCGGTGTAGCCGAGCGAAGGAGCACGAACCATATAAATGCCGGTTGGCAAATTGCTGAGGTTCATGGTGTTGCTGTTTGGGGTTAATGCTTGGGATTTAACCATTGCGCCCTGCAAGTTGTAAACTTGAACCACAGCTGGTTTAGCGATGGAAGCCGTAAGCACTTTGCCACTCATAGCAAAGCTCACGCTATTCGGGATATTTCTGCTAAAAATAACTGGGTTATTGCCACCCATGCTGTTACCGCACGTACCTCTAGGACCAAAAGCATAGAGTTTAAAATTAATCTCTCCTGGAGCGTAATCTTGATAATTGATTTTAACCGACATCATTTTTTTGGTCGCTTGTTCTATATCTAAAGCAGCAGCTTCGCTCCATTGGGCCTGCTTAAAATTACCGCAGTTTTTAGCATCTGTGCAACCAGCTTTGTTTGTCCAAGCAAAATCCACGGTTTGAACACCAGATCCTTCAGGAATTTTAGCATACCAAGTATCGTATTTGAATTTTGATTTCCCACCTAGTGCTTCCTCAGCATCGGTTTCGTCCCAGCCCAATACAAGCCAAAAATCAACGGCCTCGTGATCACTTTCGTATTTTAGGCATAAACCATCGGTATACTGGGTCATATCTCTAGGTACAAATGTAGGGATAACGGTACCCATATTGCCTCCGGAAGGAGTGCTGAGATTAGTAGCAAGCGCTGCTATGCTAGGTTGATACTTAACTGCATCACCGGCTCCAACTGCTAGCTTAACTTCAAGATATCCATCTATTAAATAACTATCGCCATTTGCCCTATTTGTGACATCCGGGCCTTCGCAATTCTGGTAATCCGGTCCCATAAAAGAAACCCAATTTCCATTTATTTTGGCTTTTACATAGTTGGTTGCTACGGATGTACCGGGTGTAACCCCTGCCATATCTACCCTGCAGCCGTTAGTATTGGGTCCTTTAACTGGACCTGCTATATAACCAAACCACCATCCGCCCAAAGTTTTGTAGCACTCATTATCTGAAATTTCTGGGTCAAATTTTGTAGGATCATCTTGACAAGTCACTACCCACGGAAATGCCACTTGTCCATAAGGTGCATTTGCAGTCCACCAAGGAGACCCTTGAGCAAAAACCATACTGGAAGCAAAAGCTATTGCTATCCCAACTTTTTGAAACTTATTCATAACAAACTCCTGTAGAAAAACCCACAATAATAATATATATAAAAATTCCAAAAATAGACAAAAAATTGACAAAACCGGTGGAAAAATGTGATTTTAGATTGTAAGGTCAAATACGACCCAAGGTCGTAAAAAGGTACTCAAGTTGTATATATTTCCTTTTCTTTATCGGTGAATGTTTTTGACGAGCAAATAGCAAAAATTATGGATTTTATGACTTTTTCGGGAATTTCCCCAAGAACTTTCACTTTTCCTTCTGCGTAGTCTTTCCTG
>Ga0268262_10001146_pt1 | contig 33678 bp, 35 predicted proteins | sample TergutNc150P3_FD_190354 | JGI IMG/M metagenome (GOLD analysis project Ga0268262, IMG submission 190354) | Nasutitermes corniger P3 segment gut microbial community from laboratory colony in Florida, USA - Nc150 P3 (SPAdes) (version 2) | ecosystem: Host-associated > Arthropoda: Insects >...
GGGGGGGGGGGGGGGCAGAATTTTGAAATGGAGCTGCCAATGCAAGCTCTGGCGAAGGGCAGACACGTAGATCTGCCCGTGCAAGACCTTGTGGCAGAGGGTCTGGCGGTAGTGGCTTGTTTTGGGCTATGGGTCATAAGTTGGGGATAATATAGAAAATTTTGCGGAGGTTAGGAGCATATAACCCGTACAGGATATTCTCTAAACACGTTATCTGATGAAATTACCGAAATATTTTCTGATATGCCTTGTGCTATTATCATTCTATCAAAAGGGTCTCTGTGGATAAATTCCAATTTTGACAACGTAAGCAAATGATTTGGCTTTATAGGCAAAATTTTAAAGCCGTCTTCGGATATGTTTTTTATCACATCGTCAATGCTTCTTTGCATTTTAAGTTTGCCTATACTCGTTTTTATCGTAATTTCCCACAAACTAACAATGCTCAACAAAAGAACATTATCCTTATCATTCATAATCCCCTTAATTTTCATTGGCATTTTCACATCATCTTCCATAAACCAAATAAAAGATTGAGTATCTATAAGCAATTCCATTTACATATACTCCTTGAATTCCTCTAATGGCTCATTAAAATCATCGCTCATATAAGTAAAAGTCCCTTTCATACACCCTGCGTATGGGTGTTTCTTAGTAGCGTTGCTTTGTTCCTGCACGGGCTTGACTATCACATAAATCTCATTTGGGATAACGGAAATAAAATCCTCTGGAATGGCTATTGCTCCATTTTTTACATAAGAATTAAATTCTATTGACTGCATAAATTCTCCGTACATAAAACTTTATTTTGTTCAAAATAGAAAATAAATTACACCTTCCACTATTTATAGTAAAGCCGCCCTCAACAAGCCCACAAACAGCGGGTGCGGTTTATTTGGGCGGCTTGTAAATTCGGGGTGAAATTGAACGCCTACAAAAAAGCGGTCTCCGGGTAGTTCAACTGCTTCAACAAGGTTGCCGTTTAGCGATGTTCCGCAGATTACCAAACCTTTGCTCGCTAGAGTTTCGCGGTATTCGTTGTTAAATTCAAAGCGGTGGCGGTGCCTTTCGCTTATTTCGTCACGACCGTAGAGTTTGTTTAGTAGGGAACCTGGGGCGGTTTTGCAGGGATATGCGCCCAAACGCATGGTGCCGCCGCTGCCTACTAAGCCTGCTTGGTCGGGCATAAGGTCAATTACTCGGTGCGGAGAGGTTTCGTCAAATTCGCTGGAATGGGCATCTTTTAGTTCACAGACATTGCGGGCAAATTCAATAACGGCAATTTGCATACCCAGGCAAATGCCCAAATATGGCATATTGTTTTCTCTTGCATAGCGGCAGGCGGATATTTTTCCGTCAATGCCTCTATCACCGAAACCACCTGGAACTATCATTCCATCTATTCCGCTCAGAATTTCTTTGGCATTCTCATTAGTTATGTTTTTGCTGTCTATCCAGCTTATTTTCACTTTTGCACCCACTTCAAATCCCGCGTGGTTCAAGCTTTCAATAATGGAGAGATAGGCATCGTGGAGTTGCACATATTTCCCAACAATGGCAATGCAAACTTCTTTGTTTCTTGTTGCAACTTTCTGCATCATAGTTTGCCATTCGCTCAAATCCGGTTCAGGAGCGGTGAATTTCAATTCGCGGCAAACAACATTATCCAAGCCGTTTTTATGAAGCATAAGCGGGGCTTCGTATAGCGTTGGTAGAGTTATGTTTTCAATTACGCAGTCAGGTTTTACGTTGCAAAAAAGAGCTATCTTTTCTTTGATTCCGTTGTTAATAGGTTCGTCTGCTCTCGCTATTATAATGCTTGGCGAAATGCCCATTGCCCTAAGTTCTTTTACGGAATGTTGAGTTGGTTTTGATTTGTGTTCGCCAGAGCTTTTTAAGTAGGGAACAAGGGTTACGTGAATGAACAGGCAATCATCGCTGCCTTTGTCAAGCCATATTTGCCTAATTGCTTCCAAAAATGGCTGGCTTTCAATATCGCCTGTTGTGCCTCCAATTTCTGTAATCATCACATCGGCTTTGCTGCTGGCTGCTCCTGCATATATAAATTCCTTTATCGTTTCCGTAACGTGCGGGATTACCTGCACCGTTCCGCCCAAATAAACACCAGCACGTTCCCTTTCAAGTACATTCCAAAACACCTTTCCAGATGTCAGGTTGCTGAGTTTTGTTAAATTTTCATCTATAAAACGCTCATAATGCCCCAAATCCAAATCTGTTTCCGCGCCATCATCTGTTACAAACACTTCGCCGTGCTGAAATGGACTCATAGTCCCAGGGTCTATGTTCATATATGGGTCTAGTTTTTGAGCTGCAACTTTCAAGCCCCGCTGTTTAAGCAACCTGCCAAGAGATGCGGCGGTAATTCCTTTGCCAAGCCCGGAAACAACACCGCCTGTTACGAAAATATATTTGGTCATTGCGGCAAATATAGAATTTTCTACATTACCCACAATAAACGAGGAAAATATGGCTTATTTAAACAAAGTAATGCTTATGGGCAACCTGGGCAAAGACGCAGAAGTTCGCATAACGCAAACGACAAACAAGAAAAGGGTTTCTTTTTCCCTAGCTACCACACGAAGGTTCCGCAACCCAAATACTGGCGAAATGCAAGACGACACCGCATGGCACACCGTTGTGGCATGGGACAGGCTTGCTGAGCGCATAGAGAAACTAGGCATAAAAAAAGGCACCCCGCTATATGTTGAGGGCAGGGTTTCTTACCGCCAGTGGAACGACCCTCAAACTGGGCAAAAACACAATGTAACCGAAATTTTAATGGATAATTTTGAGTTTTTAGCTCCTAGGCTTGGCTATGCAGCCGAAGGAGAACTAACAAGCAGTTTGCCGCCTCCGCCAACAAGCGAACCGGATAGCGAATTGCCTTTCTAAAATCGTGTATATTTCTTATGGCGAATAATATATTTAGTATAGACCTTGTTCAAGTGGCAATCCTTTGGAGCATCGCTGGTTTAAGCATTATATGCTCCATAAATGCCAGAGGTTTTTTCAGGCAACTGGTTTCGTGGCTTATAGCTATTGCTGTGATTGTGGCGGCATCGTTCTTTTCTTATGTTAAACTCCAATCCATTAGGCAAGAGATTGGCTTTAAGGAAATTGTTCCAGATACAACCGTGGCAACAGATAAGGATTCAACTCCGCTGAATGCCGTGGACGGGTTTGCAACCGCGAATTATCTCTCCGCAGAGAAGCAACTTATGGAAAACGTGGTGGCAATTTCAGATTCCATTCTCTCTTTTCCAAAATGGCAAGACATAAATTCCCAAGGCATTGAAAAGCGGGAATATTATGAGAGCAAGGCTCTTTTTTTGAGAAATAGCAGCATGAATTATTACAGGCAAATAAGAAAACTTTCGCCCCCAGGCGAAAAAAAGCAGTCTTACGATTTATTGCTTGCGGCTGCGGATAATTTGCGGCTTGCTGGCTATGAAATTCATCGTCAATTCGGACTGGAAGCAGATACATTAGGAGAGAGCGTTAACAAGGCACGCGAGAGTGCGGGTCTTGCAAAATTGGTTATTTCTACCATAACAAACAAGGAGTGATTATGAAGAATGTTGCTATAGCAGGTGCCACGGGCGCAGTTGGGCAAGAGTTGCTATCCATTTTGGCAGAGCGGAATTTTCCGTTAAAGTCTTTGAGATTATTGGCTTCATCTAGAAGCGCAGGCAAAAAAATAAAATTCAAGGGCGAAGATATAACAGTGCAGGAGTTAAAGCACGATTCCTTTGAGGGAATAGATTTGGTTTTGTCTTCGGCGGGTGGTTCCATATCAAAAGAATATATGCCCTCTGCGGTTAAAGCTGGGGCAGTGGTTGTGGATAACACATCATATTTCAGAATGAACCCAGAAGTTCCGCTTGTGGTTCCAGAAATAAATCCGCAGGAGATAAAAAGACACAAAGGCATTATAGCTAACCCCAATTGCAGCACAATAATAATGCTGCTCCCGCTCTTTCCTCTATACAAGGCTTTTGGCATTGAACGAGTTCAAGCCTGCACATACCAAGCTGCAAGCGGAGCTGGCGCAATGGCTATGGAAGAGCTTAGGTTGGAAAGCGCAGCTCTTGCAGAGGGTAAATCTTTTAAACGCACCGTTATACCATACCAATATGCGTTCAATTTGTTCCCGCACAATTCTTCTTACAACGATGGCAGTCCAGAAAAAAATTCCGTTCATGCGCCAAATGGCTATTGCGAAGAGGAATGGAAAATGATTGCAGAAACTCACAAGATTTTTGGAGACGACAATTTGCGCGTAAATGCCTCTTGCGTGAGGGTTCCTGTTTTGAGGGCACATTCGGAGGCTTTGAACATAAGGCTTTCCAAAAAAACAAATGTGGCAGAAATTTACGATGTTTTGCGGAGCGCGCCAGGGGTTGAAATTTTGGAAGAACCATCTAAAAATCGCTGGCCCATGCCCATAGATGCAAGCGGCAAAGACCCTGTGCTTGTTGGCAGAGTTCGAGTTGACCAGTCCCAAGACAATGCTTATGATATATGGGTTGTGGGCGACCAAATTCGCAAAGGCGCAGCCTTGAACGCAGTGCAAATAGCGGAGCTTTTATAAGGGTTTATATATGATTATATCCATAGTTCTAGGACTCGCTCTGTTTGCAATTTCGTGTTATCTTTTGCTTTTATTTTTTCAAGTGCAAAGGGTTGAAAAACAAATAACAGATTTAATTCAAATGGTGGAAATTCACTTGCTCAATAAATACGGGCACAATCCAAATAAGGGAGTGAGCAGGGTAAATGTGAAAAAGGCATTAGAGGATGTGGAGGCAAATGCCTGATTTGGGTAAAATTCCGCGTCCTAATTGGATAGAAATAGATTTAGACCATTTGCAGAGCAATATTGGCTATGCCAGAAGTTTGCTGCCTGCCGGCACAAAATTGCTACTCCCCGTTAAAGCCGATGCTTACGGGCACGGTTCGCTTGCAATTTCTTTTGCGGCTATGGATGCAGGGATAGACTTTTTGGGCGTTGCTCATTTATTTGAAGGTATTGCCCTGCGAGAAAACGGAGTGAATGCCAGAGTTTTAATTTTAGGTCCCTGCTTGGAAAGTGATTTTCCATTCCTAATAAAACACAACCTAACCCCCTCCATCCAAAACTTCGAAACCGCAAAAGCCTTGAATTCTCATCTTTCAACTCTGGGTTCCAAACTAAAAGTCCACATCCAAATAGACACCGGAATGCATCGTTTTGGGATAAAATACGATAATTTTGACGAGGTAAAAAAAATATGCGAGTTGCCAAATTTGGAAGCGGAGGGAATGTATTCCCATTTCGCCACCGCCGATATGCCTGAACATCCAGCTATGAATATACAACTAGAAAGATTTGATAAATTGGTAAAAAAATTGGAAAGTGCAGGTGTACGCCCGCCTCTGTGCCACATAGCAAATTCGCCTGCGACATTTTTATCTGCAAACAAAACTCATTACAATATGGTTCGCCCCGGCCTTGCCCTTTATGGCTACGACCCGCTTTGCGAAATTCCATCTAGATTCCCAATAAAACCTGTTTTGCGGCTCCGATCAACTGTGCGAGCATTGAGGCGTGTTGAGGCAGGGGAGGGAGTTTCTTATGGGCATTTTTTCAAGGCAGAAAAAAATATGCTGGTGGCAACGGTTGCCATTGGCTACGGAGACGGTTATTTGCGCGGCGAACCGAATAAAGGCGAAGTTTTTATAAATGGCAAAGCCTGCCCAATTTTAGGGCGAGTGTGCATGGATGCCTGCATGGTAGATGCAAGCGAAATCCCAGACGTGAAAATAGGCGATATGGTTGAATGCATAAACGGAGAATTTTCCGAGCAAATATCAGTAGAAGCATTTGCTGCCGAGCATAAAACAATCCCTTACGAAATAACAACCCGCATGGCTCGCAGGCTTTACAGGCTTTACCGCTACAAAGGGAAAATTTGCGGGTGGCATGAGCTGGTGAAAAATTGGAGCTAAAGTATCTCCCACCCAACGGAAGTTACGTGTTCTTCGCCTCTGATTTTGTTGATAAGTGTTTCTGCGATTTCGTCTCGGTGGTTGCCGTAGATGTTCATTTTTGCTATTACTTTAGACTTGCCACCTTCAATATCCCTGCTCTCTAAATCTATAAGAATCAATCTCAACGAGGAAATATGGTTCATAATTATGGAACGGATAAGCATTCTTTTATCTTCATCGCAAACAGCCATAATCTGATAGCATTTACCCGTTTCATCAAATATGGGATTGATTTTGTTTGAAATTGGTCTGAAAATAACATTAACGGTGATCAGCAATGCAGTTGCAAGCAATGCGTACAAAATATATCCTGAACTTGTTAAAACGCCAATGGCTGCCGTGCACCATATTGTTGCTGCCGTATTCAAGCCACGGACACTCACGCCATCTTTGAAAATAATACCGCTACACAAAAAACCAACTCCGGTCACGATTTGCCCCGCTACTCTTGTTTGGTCGTTTGTTTCCATAATAAGGGAGAATATGACAAAAATACTTGAACCTAAACTTACAAGCGCGTTGGTGCGGATTCCGGCGGGATGGCCCGTTAATTGCCTTTCAAAGCCAATTAGGAATCCAAATAACACGGATGCCCCGATTCTGATTATGAAATCTGATATGCTCATATTAAACTCCATTCTCCAAAAAATATTTCTGGCTAGACGGTCCGGAGTCCAGCTTTCTCTCGTATTTGCCGCTTGGGGTTAAATAGCTTGCTTTTTCGTTGTCGGCTAGCATAATTTCTAGCATTTTGCTTATTTTAGTTCTAATTTTTTTGTCAATTACAGGCGTTGCTATTTCTATGCGCTTGGCTGTGTTTCTGGTCATTAAATCTGCGCTGGAAATGTAAATTTCAGGGTCTTTGTCGCCAAAGCTGTAAATGCGGCTGTGTTCCAAAAAACGTCCTATTATGCTTTTTATTTCTATGTTCTCGGTTTTGCCAGAAAACCCCGGCAAAAGGCAGCACACTCCGCGCACTATCAAACTCACTTTAACGCCTGCAATGGATGCGCGGGTAAATGCCTTTATAAAATCTATATCGGTTAAGCTGTTCATTTTGCACACTATTCTGGCTGGCTTTCCCTCCCCGGCAAGGGCGGTTTGCTCCTTTATTTTCTGCATAAGCCCATCTTTGAGAGTTTTTGGTGCAATTAGGAGTTTGGTGCATTTGAAATTCACATCTCCCATAGACAAATTGCGGAAAAAATCTGCGGCATCGGAACCTATTTCACTGTTTGCAGTTATTATGTTCAAATCGGTGTATTGCTTGGAAGTGCCCTCATTGTAATTGCCCGTGCCGAGGTGAGTTATATAAGAAATATTCTCGCCATCTTTTAAAATTAGCAGCATTATTTTTGAATGAACCTTGTAGTTGCCAACGCCATAGATAATGGTGCAGCCTGCTTCTTTTAATATTCCCGCAAAGTGCAGATTATTTTCCTCGTCAAAACGGGCGGCTAGCTCTATTATGGCGGTGACCTCCTTGCCGCTCCGGCTTGCGCGGCGTAGAGCTTCTATTATTCTGGATTGCTTGTCAATGCGGTAAATTGTGATTTTTATATCAATAACACGCGGGTCTGTGCTGGCAGAATCCAGCAAATCCAAAAAAGGTTCCATGCTGTCAAAAGGATAAGACAAAAATAAATCGCTTGCACGAACGCTGTCCATTACTGATTTTGGTTTTGAGAGCGGAACAATCCTGCCAAGAAACGGCGGATATTTAAGTTCTGTTATTTTATCTTTTGGCAAATATTTATCTATGGAGAAAAGGAATTTGTAATCGAAAAAATATTTTATTGTAAAGCATTGATGAGGGGCAATACCCAGATACTTGCATAAAAATTCCTTTATGGCTTTGCTATCGCAGCTCAGTTCAAGCCTCACCGGAGATAAATTTGTGCGCGAATCCACTTTGCCTTTCAGCAATTTTGAAAAATCATATTCCGATTCAAAATCCATGCTGAATATTTCTGTATCTATATCGGCATTGCGCGTTAATCTCACCAGGGCTTTGCTTAAAACCTTGTATTTGGAAAACACGGTATCTGCAAAATAATACACAAGGTCTTCTGCTAGCAAAACTTTAACGCCGGAAGAATTTTGCTCAGATATTAATCTCTCGCATTTTTCTGGAACTGGCAATATGCCAAAAAAGTTTTTACCCTTGTGTTCCAAATGGAGAACCACATACATTTCCAAATTGTCAAGGCGTATAAGAGGATGCTTGCTGTCTAAAATCATAGGATTCAGCAGGGGTAGCATACTTTTTTTGAAGTGAGTTGCAAAATGCTTGCTTACAGTTTTGTTTTTCAACCGAACGTTTTCAATATTAATGCCTTCTTTTTTAAGCTCGGCAAAAATATTTTCGGCAGCCTGCACCCTTAGCTTGTAAGATTTTTTGCTGTGCTTGTAAATTTCATCTAATTGCTCGGCAGGCGTTAGATTCGTTTTATTATCTCGGACATTTGGAGCGAGCATCATACCATTGCACAAGGTGCCAACCCGCACCATAAAAAACTCATCCAGATTGCTGGTGAAAATAGAAAGGAATTTGCATTTTTCAAGCAATGGGTTATTTTGCTGCCACGCCTCCTCCAATACACGCTCATTGAATTTTAACCAAGAATATTCTCGGTTTATAAAATTCTTTCTAATGCACTTGTTCATTCAGTCCCCAAAAGAAATACCTATATCTTTAGCCGCTTTAACCAGTTCATGCTTTGGCGGCACGACTTTTGTTTTTCCTGCAATGTCCTCTAATTTATTGGAAATTATTTTGTCTCCGCTGAGTGCCACAGTCACTCCATATTTGCGGTCTATGGCAAGTTTAGCGGCATAAGCTCCAACTTGCGAGCAAAGTACGCGGTCGTAAGCAGAGGGAGCTCCGCCACGCTGGATATGCCCCGGAACAACAACGCGGGTTTCAATATCCAATTTTTCCTCTATGGCTTTGGCTATTCTGTTAGATGCCGTTACCTCGCCTCGCTCTTCGCGTTTTTGATAGCGTTCTTTTTTGGCAAGAGTTGCCTCTTCCTTATCCAGTGCTCCTTCCGCAGAGGCAATTACGCAATAGCCCTTTTGCTTTTTAGCGTGTTCAACCGCTTTTATAACTTTGTCAATATCATAAGGGATTTCTGGGATGAGTATAATATCTGCTCCGCCGCCAATGCCTGCATATAGCGTGAGCCACCCAACTTTATTGCCCATAATTTCAACTACCATTGTGCGCTTGTGGCTTGCCGCCGTGGTTTGAATTCTGTCTATGCACTCCGTTGCCACATTTACCGCTGAATGAAAGCCAAAGGTAAAATCTGTTCCAAAAAGATCGTTATCTATTGTTTTTGGCAAAGCTATCACGTTAAGCCCTTCGCTGGATAAAAGCGCGGCGGTTTTATGAGTGCCTTGCCCGCCCAAAATAACTAAGGCATCTAAATTCATTTTGTGGTAATTTTCTTTCATTGAATCAACTTTATGACGTCCTTCATCCTGAATCAATTTTTTATATGGTTGGCGAGAAGTGCCGAGTATGGTTCCGCCAAGGTTGAATATATTTGAAAAATCTTCATGCTTCAAATGCTTGTATTCTCGGTTTATAAGCCCGGTATAGCCTCCGATAATTCCATAAAGATCAACTTTTGGATCCATTGCGGTAATTGCTTTTTCAAATGCGTATATAACGGCATTTAATCCAGCGCAATCCCCGCCGCTGGTAAGTATTCCTATTTTCATAGACATAATATAGATAGTTTTTGTTAAGAAATGGATAAAGTAGCGTTAAGAAAAGATTAACACCGCTCTTTTTAAGCCTTCTCGCAAGCGATCTATCTCCCAAGGCTCTGTATAGGCGGCAAAGCTAGCCCTGAGAGTGGCGACTACGCCAAAACGCTCCATTGTGGGCTGGGCACAGTGATGACCAGAACGCACAGCAATGCCTTCTTCGTCTAGTATCATGGCAATATCGTGGGGGTGAATGTGGCTGGTTAGTGAAATTATTGATCCGCGATTTTTGGGGTTGCCGACTATTTTTATGCCCTCTATTTTTTTCAGTTCGGTTAGGGCGTATTCCGTTATTTGCTTTTCGTGGGCTATTATTTTGTCCATCCCTGTTTCGGTTATCCAGTCTATGGCAGCGGAGAGACCCAGAACTTCGGCTATGGGTGGCGTGCCGGCTTCAAAGCGAGCGGGCGGGGCGGCGAATGTTGTGCCTTCAAAAGAAACTCTATCTATCATTTCGCCTCCACCTTGCCAAGGCGGCATATTTTCTAAAATTTCCGGTTTGCCATAGAGAACACCCACTCCCGTTGGACCATAGATTTTGTGCCCGCTAAATGCCAAAAAATCGCAGTCAAGATTTTTAACGGAAATTTTTGAATGACCCGCACCCTGAGCGGCATCCACAAGAACCTTAGCTTTGGGGGCAAGTTTGCGGATTATGGGTATAATTTCAGCTAAAGGATTTACTGTCCCTATGCTGTTGGCTATGTTTGCAAGGGCTACTATTTTAGTTTTTTCGCAGAGCAAATTTTGGAGTTCTGATATCTGCAAATCCCCGTTGTCATCGCAGGGAATGACTTTTATTTTTGCTCCTTTTTCTTTTGCCGCCAATTGCCAGGGAACAATGTTTGCGTGGTGTTCCAAAACGGAAAGCAAAATTTCATCGTCTGGTTCAAAGTTTGCAAGCCCATAGCTCCAAGCTACCAAGTTTATGCTCTCCGTTGTGCCCTTTGTGAAAACTATGGAATTTTCGCTGGGAGCATCTATGAACTTTGCAACTTTCAATCGAGTTTCTTCGAATTTCTGCGTTGTTTTGGCAGAAAGAGCATAAGCCCCTCTTTTCACAGAGGAATAGTGGTTTTTGTAAAAATCGTCCATAGCATCAATAACGCATAGTGGCTTTTGCGTTGTTGCAGAGGAATCCAAAAAGGCAAGCGGATGACCGTTTATAGTTTGAGATAGAACAGGGAATTGAGAGCGCATTAAGGGGGAATATAGTAAAACAGAGGGAGGGGGGTAGGGCAATTTAAAAAAAAAGGGGAAAATATAAAGACAAAATATATAAAATAGATACCTGAAGTTTTTGGCGTATTTAAAATATATATTAAATTTATGAAACATTATCTTTGTTTATCTGCGGCGTTTTTCGCCTTGTTTATTTTTGCCTGTGGTGATGATAGCGGCGGAGGCAGCTATGGAGGTTCCTGCAACGGAAAAACTTATAAAACAGGTGATAAATTTTGTTTTGAAGGTGAAATTTACATTAAATGCAACGGCGAAGAATATGACCCTAATGCTTTTGAGTGCATTGACAAAAAACTATTTCCAATGTGTGCTGGAACTCCCTACGATATTGCGCGGAGTTTTTGTCACGGAGGTAAAATTTATCCATTATGCGGCGACAGCACATATTCCCCTGTTACGGAGGGCTGCCTTAATGGCAATACGGTAGCTCCTATATGCGGCACAAACAAAACTCCTTACAATTCCAAAACGAGTTTCTGTTCTGGGGAAACAATATATCCTTTATGCGGCGACAGTATATGGTCCCCAGATACGGAGGGTTGCCTTGTAGGCAAAATATATCCAAAATGCGGCGAAACGCTTTACGACAAAGAAAGGAGTTTCTGCTATGATAATAACCTTTATTTCCTGTGTGGCGGCAAAGAATACGATCCTGTAGATAAAGGCTGCCTTGAAAATGAGCCGTCTTCTGTGTGCGGCCCAAACAAAACGCCTTATAACGAAACAACAAGCTTCTGTTTTATCGACAACAAAGTTTATCCAAAATGCTATAACGGCACTGAATATTTTAAATATTTTCCCAACATTGAAGACTGCTTTGACGGAAAAACATATCCTATATGCGGTCCCAGCAAAACAGTTTACGATAGCACAGGCGTGACGGGAAGTTTCTGTTTTGTAAATGAAGTATATTCGAAATGCGGCGGCAAGAAATATTTCCCAAATGAGAAGTTTTGTTTTGAAGGCAATACTTATTCATTTTGCGGTGGCAAAGACTACAATGTCTCTAAAGAATTCTGTTTTGAAAATGCAATTTATGCCAAATGCAACGGTGAGGATTATAATCCAAAACTGGAATTATGTTTTAATAAAAAAGAAACAAGGTGCCCAAACAGCAAATATGATGATGAATTTTGCAGAACCGAGAATGGGGTATCCGTATCTTACCGTATATGCGGAAGCGAAAGCTATAAATCTGCTGGCAAATTTTGTTTTAACAACGAAGTTTACCTGCAATGCGGCAATAAAGAATATGACCCATATAAAGAATTTTGCTATATTGATACTGATGATAACGGCAATAATATTACTGACGTTTATCCAAGATGCGGTGGCAATATGTATTCCCCTATAAACGACTTCTGTTTTAGCGACAACAAAGTTTATAAAAGGTGCAATGGTGAAACATTCAATCCTAAGGAATTATTCTGTGATTGGAACAAACTATACAAATTGTGCAACGGCGTTGAGTTCAATCCTCAGCAGGAATTTTGCTCAAACTATGACTTTAAGGTGCACCCTATATGCGCAGGCAATAGCAGCTATAATCCTAAAGAAAAAATCTGTTATAACGATCCAAGTGTATGTGTAAATAATCTTTGTTATGTGTGTCCAGATGGTACATTTTCCAATACTTCTAATTGTAGCGTCAAATTTGCTCTATGCGGAAGTGTGGCATACAATATTTCAACCCATTTTTGCGATAAAGAAAAAAATAGCATAGAGCAAAAATGCGGAAACAAAACGTACACGAATCCTTCAAATAAATTCTGCTATCCAAGCTATACAGATCCTAACGCGCAAGTCTATGAAAAATGCCAAGTACCAGATGGGGTTGATGCTTTAGGCAGACCAAAATCTAAAGATGTTGTATATAATCCTGTAACCCAAACTTGTAATAATGGAATTGGGCTTGAAGACAAAATTCTGCCGCCAAAATGCCAAAACTTGAATCCGGCTACTGAATTTTGTTGTTTTGGAAAGACATATCTTAAAACTGACCCGTATTTTTGTTTTGAAGATGAACTCTATCCAACATGCGGTACTCCACCCACATATAAACCTAATTCTGATACCATCCAAACCTATTCATATACCCCCAGAGATACCGTTTGTTTTAAAAATATTCGCCGCCCAAAGTGCTCCCTAGATAGCATAACAGGACCTTGCGTTGATAACACTTTGCTGAGATGCAGGCAGCTTGGCAGCGGACCAAATCAAACAATAGACCCTATGCCAGAAATGACTTGCCAACAAAACGGGGCAATTACCGGCAAAACAAAACCAGATATAAGAAAACCTACTGGATATGACATTGCCCAAATAGGCAGCCAAGTGTGGCTGGCAGAAAATTTGAAAAATGACACGGCTAGCAGTGTTTGCTACGGCAATAATCCTGCTAATTGCAATACGTATGGCAGGTTATACGACTTGGACTCTATTATGACTATTGATGTGGATTCTCTATGCCCCGTAGGTTTTCGTCTTCCAAGCGATGAGGATTGGCAAAAATTAGTTGATTATGCAGGCGGTGCATCCATTGCTGGCGGCAGGCTTAAATCCAGAACCAGTTGGAGTTATATTAGCAATAACTATAATGGCTTGGATTCTTATGGATTCAATGCCTTGGCAGGTGGCTATTATAGCGATCTTGTAACTGGAGGACCTTATTTTGACGAAGGTAGCTGGAGTATGTGGTGGTCCACTACGCCGCGAGGAACTGACGCATATTATTGGGCAATTATAGCTTCAGACACAGAGGTTCGTCATTTTTATCAACGCAAAGATTTGCACAAGGCTTATGTCCGCTGCTTGCTTTATTATAAAGATTAAATATCCGTTGTCACAAATATAGCGTATCTGTTGGTCTTTTTGGTATCTAAAGTCCAAATTCCAATGGATACCTCTCCCATAAAGCGCAAATGCAAAATTCCAAATTCCACTCTCGGCATAATATCCACCGTAAAATCTTCTTTGAAATACTCAAAATTGCCAACGCTAAATGACCATAAAGTTCCAACAGAAAGCCTAAAAGAATTGGCTATTTGGAAAAATGGGAAAAGAGCTAGCGATGGCTTAACATACCTATCTTCGCCAGCCGCGCTGCCAAAAGCCAAACGCCCTTCGTAAATAAAAGAAACCTTTTTTGTGTAGCCATCCCATTGCGAAATAGAAAGCACTCCGCCCCAGTCTCTTTCCTGATTAAGGGCAAACGGAACATCGGCTTGGAGGGATAAATTTCTCGAAATCGCGAATTTTGTGCCAACATCAACCAAGTGGCTACGATGCCCGCTTGCAGATCCGCCTATGTATTTTGCTCCTATCTCAAATCTATCTGTTAAACCTATTTGCAAATTGCTCATCAAAAATAAATCATTGGTATAGTGTGTCCAGCCGCCAAAACCCACGAAAAAAGCATCTGGAACCACAATTTCTGGTCCTAGCGTATAACGGTAATCGTACATAGGGTCTAGGGCATAAGAGAGGTTAAATGCGAGTGCAAGCGCAATAATTGATAATTTACAGTTTTTCACAAAAATATCCTCACTTTGTCTCTGAATTCTTCTGGCATTGCTTTGTTCACGATTTCCAAGATATGGCTTTTGGAATACTTCATGGAAAAGTGCGTTAAAATTATGTTTTGGCAAGGCATGGAACTGCCTATTCTGTTTAGAACCTGAACAAGGTCATCTAAATGAGTGTGCCCTTTTTTGCTCGCCATTTCCATTTCACCTTTGTCTAAAAACGTGCATTCGCAAACCACTGCGGGAGAATTCCAAATATGCCTCTCTTCCCACAAAGACTCTCCAATGCAATCTCCCATAAAAGATACAAAAGGCTCGCGTATATCGTTTGTGATTTCAACACCGGAGTTTTTCAATGATATAATTTCTTCTCTTTCGCATTTTGCATATTCCTTTTTCAGTTTTTTTTTCTTGCAAAACACTGTGTAGCCAAGAGAGGGGATGGAATGCTTTACCTCAAAGGGGAATACCTCCAAATCCTTGCGGTAAGCTAGGTCAAACCACTGCCCAGCTTTAACGCATTCTAGGCGAGGCAAATCAAAACGCTCTTCCGCAACGCCTTCAAACAGAGTTTCGGCTTTTATCATTTCTATAGCTAGTTCGTAAACGGCACTTGGAATGTAATACACCGCTTGAATGGGGTTTTGCATCATGCGCCTGAGGCTGTTGTGGCGCATAAGGCAGCGGCTGTGGTCTCCGTGCGAATGGGTTAAAAGAATGTGGTTCAGGCTAAGCGCGCTCACAGGGCATTCGCCCATATCAACGCATAAGTCAAGCTCTGGAATTTGAAAATAAGTTGAAAGCCCAGAAATGGAAAAGCCGTGCAAACTCCATCGCTTTTGTTCGTGCGATATTTGCCTCAGAGCGTTGTGTGCATATATGCTATCAGGCTCGGTAGCTTTTTTCATAGCACTCACGGAATTTATTCACTGTTATAGGAACTTCATCCCTATTTTTAGAAAACACGTCAAAGGGAAATGGATTTGAAATTTCCCAGGCTCCGTCTAAAATCTCTCTCTCCAACTGACCAACTGCCCAGCCGCTGTAGCCAAAGAAAATACGCGCTGTTTTATTTTGCGGAGATATTAGCCTAGATACGGGAAGCTCCATTTCTAACGGTATCTTTGATATGAAAACTCCATTTGAAATTTCATAAGCTCCGTTAAAAACAGAATCTCCAGTTTCTAAAATGCAAACGGAAAGTCTTTCAAAAGGGTTTGTGTTCTGAACAGGACCTCCAAAAAAGAACGTGTGCAATTCTCGAGCTGCGCCCATTATTTCCCACGGAAGCGGTTTATGCGCTGTTCCTGGATTTTTTCTAAAAACCTCGTCTAGCGGAATATGCGCCAAATGATTTATCACCAAACCCCACGAACCTGTGGTAGAAGAACATTCAATTATAAAAATCACGCAATCTTGAAAATAGCTCCCACCTAGAGCTGGCGTAGCCAGCAAAAAATCACCGGGATGAACTATTCGGGTTTGCATAATTTTTAACCTTTATTTTCAAGGTACAATGCTTATCTCTATTCTACGATTTTGAGCACGGCCGCTTTCGGTTTTATTGTCTGCCCTAGGGCGCGAGTAGCCATAACCCACGGCTCTTATTCTGTTTTCTGCAATGCCTTTTCTAATGAGGTAGTTGCGAACTGCCTCTGCGCGGTCTTGCGACAGTTTATCATTATATTCCAAGCCGCCCACATTATCTGTGTGCCCGGAAATTTCAACATTAACCGAATCGAATTTTTGCAAGCCTTTCACGGTTGCCTCCAAAATTCTGGTTGAGTTCGGCAAAATATTGGATTTTCCAGTTTCAAAATTCACGCCTTTCAACTCAAAGCGGTCATCGTCATAGTAAATTTCCCAGGTTCCAGAGCCAGCACCCATTGGAACGGAGAGCGTATTGCCAAAACCGCAATCAAATTCGCCGGTTATGCCATCGCACCAAAATGAATAGGTATCGCCTTCTGAAACTTGAACACGGGCTATGCCGCTCCCATTCGTAGTTGTTTCAAAGGTTCCCCTTTTGCCTTTTAGTATTATGGTTTTATTGCGCTGGGGATATTGTTGGTTATAATCCGTGGCTCTGATGGTTAAATCTGCCGAAAAAACGGCAGACACAAAAATAGCAAGAGAAAGGAGGAGTTTATTCATAATGGTAAATATAGTAAATGCTTACCACCAATCGTCCTCAGTATTAGTATTAGTACTAGTATTAGCCTTTCTTCTAGAAACGGCTTTTTTCCTTCCTTGACTTTTTTTCGCTTTTTCTGCCTCTGCAAGCTCTTCGGCTGCTCGTCTTCTCTCTGCGACTTCAATGGAATCGGCAACCCGTTTCTTAGCTATGGCAATGGAGTCGGCAACCCATTTTTTCCTTGAGGCAATGGAATCTGCAACCCATTGTTTTTTCGCGGCAGCGGAATCGGCAGCCCACTGTTTTCTTAAGGCAACGGAATCGGCAGCCCGCTTTTTCTCTTTAGCGGTTGAATCGGCAATCCACTTCTTTTCCATAGCGGAAATATCGGCAATTCGTTTCTTTTCCATAGCGGTAGAATCGGTAATTCGCTTCTTCTCTCTGGCGGTGGAATCTGCAATACGCTTCTTTTCCATAGCGGTGGAATCTGTAACTCGTTTCTTCTCTCTGGCAAGGGAATCTGCAGTCCATTTTTTCTCTCTGCCAAGTAAAACTGCAGCGCGTCTTTTCTCTAGGGCAATGGAATCTGCAATGCGTTTTTTCTCTGTGGCAATGGAATCTGCAACTCGCTTTTTCTCTGCGGCAATGGAATCTGCAATGCGTTTTTTCTCTATGGCAATAGAATCTGCAATGCGTTTTCTTTCGGCTTCTGCTTCTTTTTCAATATCCACTTTATCTAATGCGCTTGCCTGCGCTTTCGTTATAGCGCTTGAATATTTTGACGTGCTGAATACCTTGCCCTGCTCAAAATTCCAGGTTTTGGCCTGATTAAGAGTTGAAGAACCTCCTTCAGCCTTGCCCTTCAAGGTAATTTTCATATTCGTAACTTTAATAGGGTCATCGTCTAAATACATCATAAAATCAAAAAGACCAGCTTGGTAAGGCGTTCCATCTTGAGCCTTGCCTTTAGTATCGTAATAAGCCAAAACAATAGTTATATTCTCCGCAAGATAGTCTAATTCCTCTGCGTTGTGCCCGGCGTTTGCAACACCGCTGAGTTCAAAAAACCAGGGTTTATAGTCTAAAGTCATGGTAAAAGGGCGCGTACCGCCCGTAGTTTTCCCAAATTTCATAAAAGTGCCTGTGAAACCGATAAAAGAGGGTTCTTTGGTTGAAAGCTTTGGGGCGGTTTGCGCAAATGCCACGCACGCAAACACAAGAACCAACGGCAATAAAAATTTCTTCATAATGAGAGAATTTAGAATTTTAAAAAAGCTGGGTTGCAGGTGTTTTTGGTGAATTTTTACCATTTTTGCCAATTTAAACCATTTTTCGTGACAATTTGCATTTACTTTACTACATTATAGTAGCTTGGAGATTGTTATGGCAGAAGAATTGCAGCATTTGATAGACAAAATCAAAACCGAGGCCGTGGATAAGGCTGAGGCAGAGGCTTCCCGCATACTGGCGGAAGCAAAGGCTAAAGCGGCCCAAATAGTGAAAGAAGCGGAAGCAAACGCCGCATCTAAGCTCGAAAAAGCCGATAAAGACTCGCAGACCTACACGGAGCGAAGCGAAAAGACCCTTGCACAGGCGGCTCGGGACGTTGTGCTAGCCGTCTCCCAAGGCGTGGAAAAGTCCGTGCTTGGGGTGCTGGCTCTAAATGTGGAAAAATCCTTGACCCCAGAGCTTATGCAAAAGCTGCTCTTAACGCTAGCAAGCGGCTATGCAGGCAAGCAGGCAACGGTTTCCCTTTCAGAAGAAGATTCAAAAAAACTTGCATCGTTTATAACCGGAGAGTTTCAAAAAAAGCTGGGAGCGGGAGTCACCGTTCAAAGCGACAGCGGAATTTTCGCAGGTTTCAGGCTCTCTTTTGATAACGGCAAGGTTAGCCAGGAATGGACAAACGAGGCTATAGCAGAGGCTCTGTCTGCAATACTTCGCCCTGCTCTTGCAAAAATAGTTCAGCAGGCAATTAAGGGCTAGGGAATGAGCGCAGCTTATTTGCTTTCAAGTTTGCCAAGCCTAGAGCTAGGTGCAGCGGCTCCCTTTTCTGTGGAAGAATACAGGCGGCAATGCGATGGAATAAAAGACGTGAATTTGAACGACTTTGATGCTGTGGTAGCTGGGATTTCTGGTATTCACCCTTTTACCGTGGCTTATGCAAATGCTTTAACACAAATAAAAAATGCAACTGCTGCATTCCGTGCTTCCAAGTGGGAAGGCGAGAATGTTAAGTTTTCTGAGCGTCTTTATTCAGGTTATCACGTAGATCTTCAGCAAAAACTAGCCGATGCTATGAACATTCAAAATCCCCTTGAAAGGGAAATGGCTTTTGAACGTGCTCACTGGCAAGTTGTAGAGGAGCTTGCAGGCATAGAGTATTTTTCAGAAGCAAAAGTTTATGCCTACATTATAAAATTGCAAATTAATAACCGTCTTGCCGGGTTAACTGAAGAGGCTGGCAAAGCTGCGGTGGAAAACTTCATAAAAGCAAATGACCAAGAGGTCTCTAACTAGAGGATATTGTTCTTATGGCAAATACAGGAAAAATCATAGGCGTGAACAGCAACTTGCTTCGCGCTAGCTTTGAAAAGCCAGTTGTTCAAAACGAAGTGGCTTTTGCAGTCCTTGAAAATGGCACCCGCCTAAAAAGCGAGGTGATTCGCATTAGAGGCTCGGTTGCCGAGCTACAAGTGTTTGAAGACACAACCGGCTTAAAAGAGGGCGATATCATTGAGTTCACAGGAGCGTTGCTTTCTGTGGAGCTGGGACCGGGCTTGCTAACCCAGGTGTTTGACGGCTTGCAAAACCCGTTGCCTCAGTTAGCCGAGCAGTGCGGCTTCTTTTTGCAGAGAGGCAAATATCTGGAGGCTTTGCCTCGCGATAAAAAATGGGCTTTCACCCCAAGCGTAACCATTGGCACTCAACTTTCTGCTGGCGATGCCCTTGGCTCCGTGCCAGAGGGAATTTTCAAGCATTTGATAATGGTTCCTTTTGGCTTGCAGGGAACCTTTTCGGTGGAGAGCATTTCACCCGCAGGCGACTATACAGTTACAGACACTATTGCCAAGATAAAAGATTCAAGCGGCAAAAGCTATGAGGTCAAGCTCATGCAAACTTGGCCTGTTAAGCTGCCCATAAAATGCTATGCAGAGAGGCTCCGCCCAACTGAACCTTTAATAACAAAACAGAGAATTGTAGATACCTTCTTCCCAGTGAACAGAGGCGGAGTTTTCTGCGTTCCGGGACCTTTTGGCGCAGGCAAAACCGTGCTGCAGCAATTAACCGCTCGCCACGCAGAAGTGGATATTGTGATTATTGCCGCTTGCGGCGAACGCGCTGGCGAAGTTGTGGAAACATTGAAAGAATTTCCAGAGCAAATTGACCCTCGCACAGGCCGCAGCTTAATGGAACGCACGTTGATTATATGCAACACAAGCTCCATGCCCGTTGCCGCTCGCGAAGCATCTGTTTACACAGGCGTGACCCTTGCCGAATATTATAGGCAAATGGGGCTAAATGTGTTGCTGCTTGCAGATTCAACAAGCCGCTGGGCGCAGGCTCTTAGAGAGATGAGCGGTCGCTTGGAAGAAATCCCCGGCGAAGAAGCTTTCCCTGCATATTTGGAATCTGTTATTGCAAGCTTCTATGAAAGAGGCGGCATAGTTCGCCTTAAAAATGGACATACGGGTTCTGTGACCATTGGCGGAAACGTTTCTCCTGCTGGCGGAAACTTTGAGGAGCCTGTTACGCAGGCAACGTTGAAAGTGGTTGGCGCATTCCACGGTCTTTCAAGAGAACGTTCCGATCAACGCCGCTTCCCAGCAATTCACCCGCTTGAAAGCTGGTCTAAATATCGCGGTTTAATAGACAGTGCAAAAACATCTGAGGTGCACAAAATTTTGAGCAGAGGCAATGATGTGGGGCAAATGATGAAAGTTGTGGGCGAAGAAGGCACCTCAATGGACGACTTTGTTCTTTATCTGAAAGGCGAATTTTTGGATGCTGTTTATCTGCAGCAAGATGCTTACCATAAAATAGATGAGGCTTGTCCTGGAGACAGGCAAGAATATTTGTTCAATAAAATTTACCAAATCTTGAAAACTCCGGTTACTTTCAAAGAAAAAGACACAGCGCGTTCATTTTTCTTAAAATTGACTCAAACAGCAAAAGACTGGAACCGAGTGGAATTCAAATCAAAAGAATTTCAGGAGTTGGAAGGCAACATTCTAAAAGCCGTAGCGGAGGTAACTGTAAATGCATAAGGTTTATCATAAAATTGAAAGAATTGCAGGCAACGTTATTACAGTTGCCGCAGACGGCGTTAGCTATCACGAATTGGCACAGGTGCAAAGCCCAAGAGGAACCTCTTTGGCACAGGTGATTCGCTTGGATAGCGGCTTGGTTGACTTGCAGGTTTTTGCGGGCAGCCGCGGCATTTCCACAGATTCGCAGGTGCGCTTTTTGGGCAAGCCTATGCAAGTTCCGTTTAGCGATTCCTTGCTAGGGCGCGTGTTTTCTGGAGCAGGCGAGCCTCGCGACAGAGGTCCTGTAATAAACGAGAATTTGATTGAAATTGGCGGTCCCTCTGTTAATCCTTCAAGGAGAATTATCCCAAAGAATATGGTGCGCACAGGAATTCCAATGATTGATGTGTTCAACACATTGGTCGTTAGCCAAAAGCTCCCCATTTTCTCAATAGCTGGCGAACCATATAACGAACTTTTAGCTCGCATAGCTTTGCAAGCAGAAGTGGATGTTATCATTCTCGGCGGCATGGGCTTGAAATACGATGATTATCTGTTTTTCAGAGATTTCTTGGAAGAACACGGCGCTCTTAGCCGCACGGTTTCTTTTATGCACACAGCTTCTGATCCCATTGTGGAATGTTTGCTGGTTCCAGATGCAGCTTTGGCAGTAGCGGAACAATTCGCAACACAGGGCAAAAAAGTGCTGGTGCTTTTAACCGACATGACAAACTTTGCCGATGCAATGAAAGAAATTGCAATAACAATGGAACAAGTGCCATCCAACCGTGGCTATCCTGGCGATTTGTATTCCCAGCTTGCCAGCCGCTATGAGAAAGCGGTGGATTTTGAGGGTTCGGGTTCAATAACCATCCTTGCCGTGACCACAATGCCAGGCGATGATGTAACTCACCCAGTTCCAGATAACACCGGATACATAACCGAGGGTCAGTTCTATTTGCGCAAAGGCAGAATTGAGCCGTTTGGCTCCCTTAGCCGCTTAAAACAGCAGGTTAATGGCGATACCCGAGAAGACCATCGCACAATAATGAACACTATGATTCAGCTTTATTCCAGCTACAAAGAAACCTTGGAAAAACAATCTATGGGCTTCCGCATGAGCAACTGGGATGCAAAGCTCTTGAAATACGGTGTTCGCTTTGAAAAGGAGATGATGGATTTGTCTGTCAATATTCCTTTGGAAGCGGCTTTGGATCTAGGTTGGAAAATCCTTGCAGATTGCTTTAAATCCGAAGAAACGGGTATTCCAAGCAAACTGATAGGGAAGTTCTGGCCCAAGTAAAATGGATAAATTGCTGGAGATAATGCAGCGGCTCCGTTCTGCGGACGGCTGCCCGTGGGATAAGGAGCAGAATTTCAACAGTTTGCTCCCTTACCTTTTAGAAGAATCTTACGAATATATAGATGCTGTTCAAAGCGAAAACCAAAAAAATATGGCTGAGGAACTTGGCGATGTGCTTTTGCAGGTGGTGTTTCACGCCCAAATAGCCAAAGAAGAGGGGAAATTCACAATAGATGATGTTATAAACGGAATTTGCGAAAAAATGGTTAGGAGGCATCCTCACGTTTTTGGCAAGGAAAATTTGGGAACTTCCAAAGAGGTTCTTAAAAAATGGGAAGAGATAAAAACCCAAGAAAAACAGGAAAAACCTGCCTCTGCAATGGACAAGGTGCCTCGTTCAATGGTGGCTCTTTCCCGTGCCCAGGAGCTTTCAAGGCGTGCGGCAAAAGTAGGCTTTGACTGGAACGATTCCAAGCCTGTTTTAGAAAAGGTAAAAGAGGAAATAGGGGAGTTTGAGGCAGAAGAAACAGGCTCGTTGAAAGCCGAAGAGGAATTTGGCGATATTCTGTTTGCCCTGGTGAATTTAGCGAGGCACAAAGGCATAAATGCCGAAACCGCTCTAGCAAGGGCAAACTCCAAATTTGAAAAGCGGTTCCGGCAGGTAGAGATAATGGCTGGCGGGAGCCCCCAGAATTTTACATTGGAAGAATTGGACAAATTTTGGGAAAAGGCGAAGAGAGATGTTTAATTTAGTGTTTGGGAGTAGCTAGTGGGGAGTGGCTAGTGGTCGTTCAAGAAATACTGTTTTTTGTGGTTATCCCACTCCCTACTAACCACTAGCCTAACAAATAAATTTGCCTTTCTCAATGCAGCATATCCACAATTTTTCGTGCTATCCCATCAACCACTTCTGGGGCAAGGTGGTATTGTTTTTCGTGCACCAGTTGTTGAATACGCTGAACGTTTTCGCTTCTCTTCTTTTCCCATTCGCTTTTGTGAGAATCTGACTCTTCCAGGATTTTTTGGGCTAAAGGAGAAAGTGCGAGCGTATATTCGCTTGTTTTAGCTGGATTACGTTCTGTTAGCTGTGGTATATCTGGCTGGCTGGTTTCTGGCTGTGCAGGAGCTTGAGTTTGCTTTTTTTGAATACTACGCTCGCGCTCGCTCGGCATCGGCGAGTCCGGATTCCTTATTAAATCCGCTACGCGAGTTGTGATTTCAGAAGCATTCATAGCATTACACCCTAATCCTATAATCGGCATAATTTAGAAAAATCTTAATTTTTTTCGAAAAAAATGCGTTTTTTTCAAATATTTGGGTGTTTTTTTGTCTGGAACCCCGATTCACAGGATTAAAGGATTTTCCCGTAACCCCACAACCCAATTCATGCAACTCTCCTTGCTTTCCCCACTCCCCGGAAAATCAACCCCCTGAGTGCCTTTTTTTAGCAACTTAAAAGTCTTTTCGTTTGCGGCAAAAGCACTTTTTGCTGTTTTTAGCAGAGTTTCGTAACTCCATTTACTGTAATTAGTTGCGAGCAATATAACCCCATTATTTTCAAGAATTTTCACCGCCTTCTCCGCCAAAGTGACAAAGTCTTTTGCAAGGCTAAAAGTCTCCTTGCTGTTCTTTGCAAAACTGGGCGGGTCTATTGCTATTGCCCCGAATTTCTTTCCTTTCTTTATAGCCCAGTCAATATATTCTTCCGCGCTGCCGCAAAAAAACTCGCCTTGGCTCGGTTCTATTTCGTTTAACATATAATTCTCCCTGCCTTTATTCAAATTCTTTCTGCTTATATCAACGTTCACAGCCTTCAACGCCTTGTGTTTTCGGGCATAAACGCCAAAAGAACAGGTGTAGGCGAATAAATTCAAAACATCTCTGCCTGCGCAATTTTGGGCAAAAAACAGCCTGGCATCGCGCATATCCAAAAATAAACCTGGGTTCAGGGTGTCTAGTAAATCAACGGCGAATTTAATGCCGTTTTCGCAAACAGTGGTTTTTGAATCATCTCCAAATGCCTTTTTAATTTGCTTGTAATCAATAAATCTATATTTCACCGCGATGAATTCCGGTTCGAACGATTCTTTCAATAATTCTGCTATTTCTGTTTCATATTTTGAAAATTCCGGTGTGAAAAATTGAACTTGATAATGGTTTGCGTATTTGTCAATAACAAGACCGTTCAAGCCGTCTGCAATTCCGTTGCAAAGCCTATAAGCATTGGCAACTCTTATATTTTTTCGCTTATCAAAAGCTTTTAAGATGGCTGTTTGCAAGAGCTTATGATTCCCTGCGAAATTCTCATAGCGCAAAAATTTGGACCGCACATAGAGCAGTATTTTCCGTTGCCGCTGGCAGATTCATTGTGAAATGCCTCTGCGAGTTCCGGGTCTAGGGAAAGGGCAAACTGGTCTTCCCAGCGAAAATCAAAGCGAGCACGGCTAAGGGCTTTGTCTCTTAACAAGGCTTGCTCATTGCCTTTGGCAATATCGGCTGCATGGGCTGCCAGCTTATATGTTATTACCCCCGTGCGAACATCCTGCTTGTTTGGCAACCCCAAATGCTCTTTTGGGGTTACGTAGCAGAGCATTGCGGTACCGAGCATTCCAATAACAGCAGCACCTATCCCGCTTGTTATATGGTCATATCCGGGGGCAATATCGGTTACCAAGGGACCTAGCGTGTAAAAGGGCGCGCCGTGGCATAGCTTTAATTGCAAATCCATATTCTCTTTTATCTTATTCAGCGGCACGTGGCCTGGACCTTCAATGAGAACCTGAACACCCAAATCCCAAGCAACTTTTGTCAATTCGCCAAGGGTTTTCAATTCAGCAAACTGAGCCTCATCGTTGGCATCCGCTATGCTTCCGGGGCGCAGTCCATCGCCTAAGGAAACGGCTATATCGTATTCTCTTAAAATTTCGCAAATTTCTTTGAAATGGGTATATAGAAAATTTTCCTGCTCATGGCGCTGCATCCAGCAAGCCATTAAAGAGCCGCCGCGAGAAACTATGCCGGTTGTCCTTTTTAGCGCAAGGGGAATGCAATCCCTTAAAAGACCTGCGTGAATGGTGAAATAATCCACGCCTTGCTCGGCTTGCTCAATAAGGGTTTCCTTGTAAATTTCCCAGGTTAAATTAGCCGGATTGCCGCCCGCTTTTTCAAGTGCTTGGTAAATGGGAACGGTGCCTATGGGAACGGGGCATTTTCGCAAAATGGCTTCGCGGGTTTCACTTATGTTTTTGCCCGTGCTTAAATCCATAACGGTATCTGCGCCCAGTTTCACTGCATAAGACATTTTTTCAACTTCTTCTTCTATGGAACTACCAAGGGCGGAGTTGCCTATGTTCGCATTTATTTTCACCAAGAATTTTGAACCTATAATCATGGGTTCGCATTCGGGATGCTTTTTGTTCGCAGGCAAAACCGCGCTGCCCCCAGCAAGCTCTTTCAACACAACTTCTGGCTTCACACCTTCTCTAATCGCAACATATTCCATTTGCGGCGTGATTATGCCTTTCAAAGCCGCTTCGCGTTGCGTTTGGAATGGGGTAGTGGGGGGGCAAAAGCTGGAACCTCCCGATGTGTCGTATAATCTTATGGAGGGAATCTCATTGTCGTTTAGGCAAATTTCCCGCATACCAACTTGAATATCAGGGTACAATATACCCCGAACAAAAACTCTACAACCACTAGCCACTAGCCACTCCCCACTAACCATCTTATCCTCCCTGCGCAGCTCCAATGGCTAAAATGCGGTCGCCGCTTTGGATGCAGAACTTTTCCCATTCGGATTTTGGTATAACTTTATCGTTTACGGCAATGGCAATGCCTTTTATGTTTGAAATAGGGCAGTCAAACTCAGCGGCAGCCCATTCTCCAAGGTTTGTGAAGTTTGCTTCTTCCACCTATTATGCTCTCTGCAATTTCAAAACTCTGGTATCTGCCAATAAATCGTGCAAGGCTCTTTTTTCGGTGTCAAATGCAGCTAGCAGGCAGCCCGCCCCGAACAGGGAGCTTGAAAAGAGACCAATAAAAGCCCGCAAAAATGCGCGGTTCCAAGTGATGGCTTCTCCGTTTGAGCATACAACCGCAAGGCCCAAGGCTATTTTGCCTGGAGTTCCTGAATAATTTTTCACAAAATAGGAATCGTAAAAGAATATTAGGCTAAAAGCGAAGAATAGGGTAGGCATTAGTTCTGCTATCGTTGTTTGCGGAGTTATTTCTGATAGAACGCCAAAATGGGAATGGAGGGGTGTTAGCAGAATAAAGATAACTTGCAAGATTATTGAGTCTATGGCAAAGGCGCATAATCTAACCCAAAAGCCAGCATAATTGACTTTTCTTTCGGTTTGCTGCTTTGGTGGCGCAACTTTTTCTTCGAGGATTTCCTTTATTGTGTCCACCTGAAATTCCGCTTTGAGCGCTGTTTCAACCGTGCCCCAAGCAATCCAGTCGCTGAATCCGCTTTTCCACACAAGCGTTTCTGGAGGAAGCGCGCCTTGGTCTGCAAATACAAACATTTGCCTGTTAGACCAAGGACCTATTCTCCTTTTGCCTTCTGGCTTTGATGGGTCTATATAATACCAATCCATATTTCTAATCCTTTTTCTTGCAGGCTTCTGGAATTTCTTCGTCTTCTGTTTCGGGAATAATTTTTGCGCCATCAACTGCTTCACAGTCTTTTTCAGGAAAAACATGAATGCTCTTGCACGTTCCGTCTTCTAGCATACAAAATTTCATTTTCGGCACAGGCGGAAAATCGTTGCTGCAAGAAATTAATAGAAGCACGAATATTGCTAAAATTAATACGCTACGCATCCTATCTCCTTGTTGTATTCTATTAAAACCCGTTTCTTGGAATTACTTGCAATATCGGCTGGAATAGGAGCATACGCCCAGCAACCACCACTTTGTGCTTTAACTCCATTTATAGTAAATATATTGGAAGAACTCCAATCTCCACCTGAACAATCACAACCAAAATTTTTTGCTGGCTCACCATCATTTGTACAAGTTATTTCCACAACCGTTAAACCTGGTCCAACTTGAACTCTAGGATCATGGCATATTTTTATCTCTGCAAATTTATCCGCTACAAATACTTCTTCATTGCATTTTTTGGAAGTTGTTGTTGTGCTGCCGGTTACTGATGTACATACAACTCTTACTGTTATATCATTTATTTTCCCAGTATAATTTTTTAAAGGCAAAGTATCATTCTGCAATTTGCACCGTCCATAATTATTCTCTATTGGAACATCCATAAATAGAGTATCTTTTTTGAACATCATAGCATCCCAGTTGCCAATTAATTTGCAATCTCCTAGTACAGGATTTGGCAAAACTTTTGCGCTTATGGTGTCTAGCCCAACTTTGCCTGCATACTCACAATTTACAGAAGCTATTGCTTTAACTAGCGTGCCATTGGCTGCAGGGCTTCCCTCTATTTTTATTTCAATATTCCCACATGCTGCTTCGGTTTTGTTGTTTATTCTTATTGTGTTTTCAACAAATGAGGTATCAACATTTCTACCGATATAGAAATAAATTGAGTCATTGGATTTATAATCGGATTTTTTAAAACGTAACCCGCCAGATTTCGGTGTCCATTCTGGACCAGGAACGGAATCTACTATTAATGGCTTGCAATTATTTCGAATTGTATCACTTCCGCAAATCACGGTTGCTTCGGCAACAATGGTATCTTTTTTAGAATACGATAAACCAGCAAAGGCTGATGAAGAAACAGTATATTCGCTGTCGAGGACAAATGTTTTGTTTCCATAAGATATTTTTGGTTTTTTCGAAGAACACTCTTTTTGAGCTATGTCAACTGAAATTGGGTCAAAAGCAAAATATAAAGCTGCTTTTTCGTGGCCGTATGTAACTTCATCTTTAGTCCAGCCACAATTAAATTCAATTGGAACGGATTTTATATTCAATGGCTTGCAGTATCTGTATATTTCTATATCTCCGCAAGTCACAGTTGCTTTTGCCTCAATGGTATCATTTTTGGAATACGACAATCCGGCAATGTTAGATGATAAAAGGGTATAGTTAATCGTATCCAACTTAATGTTTCCGTAAGATATTTCTTTCAAAGAGCAATTTTCTGCTTGAGCCACGTCATTCGATTTAAAGGCAAAATATAAAGTCGAATTTCCACCGTAATCAACTTCTTTGGAAGTCCAGCCACAATCAAAGCTAATGCACTTTTCTTCAGGGTCTATTTCTTTTCCTCCAATCATATCACATGCGCTTTTGCTGATTTCATAGCAGGGTTTGCTTTCGTCAACAATGCACTTAACCGGTCTAGTATCCAAACTATCTAAACCAGCCCAAGTAGCTAAATCACCAGGTTTTGGCTTTTCAAAGCCATCGTTTGAACAATTTAAAAGGAATGCGCACAACAGTGCGGCAAGCAGGGGTAGGGGATAAAGGAACTTTTTCATCTTCTATTCTCCTCTAAAAAAAGAAACTCACTATGCCAGCAACACCAAATGTTCCGGCAGAAATATAAAACCCATTTCTCGCAAGCTGGCTAACTTGCAAATTGCTCAATTCATTATCATAATCTTTTGCTTTCTCCCTATAGCCATCAACATCTTTTCCTTCCGTAGCCAACTTTAAAGTTTCGCCATATAGCTCGTTTGCTCTTTTGGTTTTGGTTTTTACTTGGGTATCTTGCCAATACCCAAGCCCTAAGCTCACCGCAGAAAGCGCAAAAGCCGTTGCTCGGAAAATTCTAGGTCCAGTCCAAAAGGGCGGACCAACTCTAACCTTTTTCATTGCGTAGGAAGAATCTAGGTTCCTATATTTCAGCTTGCCACTAAGCAAAGAATCTACGCGCAAAGCCCATTCCATATAACCTTCGCGCCAGTCATAGCCATCTATGTTTTTGAAAGTGCCAACAGAGGTAACTTCATTGTTTTCGTAATAGATATGAGCCTTTTTTGCGCCCGGATATACTAATGAGCCATCTAGCATAAAAGGGTAGTTCACATAATCTATCTTGGCTGTGAAATCATCTACTTCGTTGTCTATTATCTCTGCGAGGCGCGGTTTAATTTTAATTATGCCTTGATAATCAAATGGCACAGTGGAAATGATGTCTCTTATTTTAATTTGATATTCCTCTTTTTCCGCATCGTATTCGCCCAAACTCATATCGAATTTTTTTCTCTCCGTGCTTAAAACCTGAGACTGTTCCTTGAGCATATAGTTTTGCATTAGCTCGCAGGCTCTTTCCATGCGTTTTACGTAAAGCATATTTTTCTTCTCTAGGGCATCTATATCGCTATCATCCACATTCAATTTAACAAGCAGGCTTTTTATCCTTGCTCTCATTGCGTTCATATCAGTTATTTTTTCTTTGAATTTTTCAATGCGTTTTTGATACTCGCTTACTTCTTTTTCATTTTGCTGCAGCAATCCATTCCATTCGGGCTGAATATCCTCGCTCAGTCTTATGGTAGAGGTTAGTTTGTCCTTTACCTTTTTTTCTTTTGCCTCATGCTGCTTTTCCAGGGAGGTGATTTTCAATTGCTTGTTTTTTTCTGTGCCAAATTCGGCGTTTATAACAGATTTCATGGAATCTAACGTTATCCTTGCCGGCATAAGCGATTTGGCGATTAACTCTATGCTATCTAGGTAGGCTTCGTAAGAAGGGTAGAGGCTCTTTTTTGGCGGAGGCGGAGGCGGTGGAGGTGGAGCTTCAGCTTTTTTTTCTTCTACTTTAGCAGAATCTGCCTGAGCTGGCAGGGCAGACGGACCAAGCTGAGGAACCTGAGGAGCCTCTTGAGCCTGTTGCGGCTGTTGTGCTTGTTGTTTTGCCTGTTGAGCAGCTTTAAGTTGGGCAGCAAAACCCTGCGGTATAGGCTCCTGAGCGGCAAGAGAAAAACCACACAGCAACAATAGCACCAAAAACGCCATATCGAAAAAACCCCTATTCATTGATGGAGATAATATAGAAATATTATTTATACACATCGCCCCTTGTACCCATTTTAATAGTTAAAACTATTAGCTCTTTGTCTTTGATGTCGCAAATCATTCTGTAATCGCCAACTCTATAACGCCAATAACCTTTAAATTTGCCCTTCAATGGCTTGCCATAACGTCTAGGGTTGTCTTTGCCGTCAATATTTTCGTCAAGCCAATCTACTAAACCAGCCGAAATATTTTTTGGTAATTTGTCCAAATATTTTTCTGCCTGTTTGGAATGAATAACCTTATAGGGCATATTTTCGTTTCAACTCTTTATTAGTAGTCAAAGTGTTGATGTCAACATTGGAATCTATCATTTCTTGCGTAATTTCATCAGCAATTTTTGCATCAAGTATATCTTCAAGTTCTTCAATATATTGGTCTTCCATTCTCAATTCAAAAGGGAAACCCTGCGTATTGTTAAACTTTACTATGAACATCTTTAACGCATTGGCAGGCGTTGTTCCAATAGACCTAGTTATTCGCTCAAATTGGGTTTTTTGCGATTTATCTACCTTTGCAATTATTTGGGCACTTGGCATACTCTGTAAATATAGAAAAAAACATTAAAAAAATTGCCGTTTAGCAAATAAAAATGTATATTACCACTACTTAGGGAGTTGCCGATAATGGCTATTATGTTAACTAGAAGTATTTGTATATTCTAACTATGCCAATGTTTTGCCTAACCATAGCCGGATTTGACCCTAGCGCGGGTGCGGGGGTTTTGGCGGATATAAAAGCCTTTGAGCATTCCAAAGTTTATGGGCAGGCGGTTTGCACCGCTTTGACCATTCAAAATGAAGAGCATTTTGAAAAACCTAACTGGGTTTCTTGGGAGTGCATAAAGTCTCAACTTGAAATACTTTCAAGAGTTAGGAATTTTAACTATATAAAGATAGGGCTTGTGGAAAGTCCGCAAATTTTGGGAAAAATATTGAAATGGTTGCGCAGAAAATATCCAAAGGCTTTTATTCTTTGGGATCCGATTCTAAAATCCAGCAGCGGCTTTGAATTTCATAAGCAAAATGCCGCAAGTTGGCGAAAATTGTTATGTTATGTAAATTTGATAACGCCAAATCTGCCAGAAGCGGAGTTTTTGGAGATTTCCAATGGTTCGCCTAAAACCGCTGTTCTCGTAAAGGGCGGACATTGTTCTAACTCTAAGAATAGCAATGACTTACTATACTTTTCCAAATCCCCTGCCCCTATAAAATTCACCGCCAAACGAATTAAAGGCATAGAGAGGCACGGCAGCGGCTGCACCCTCTCTGCCCTGCTGCTTGCAAACCTCGCCCTTGGCTGCGATTTGGAAACGGCAATTTTAAAGGCAAAAAAGGATATGCGGCTATTTTTTGCAAATGGCTGTGGAAAACTGGGATTTTTTTAGCGAGCTAACCTGCTGTTTATATACTCCTTGTCTTCGCGATTTAAGAAACCGTTCTTTTCAAGGGTAAATGTCAATGCCTCTATGGTATTGTTCAAATGGGCAAGGTCGTTGGATTTAAGCTCCTTTATGGAAGCCTCTACTCCGTCTATCCGCTTATCAACGGAATCTATCCGTTTGCCCAAAGAAACCTCAACTGCATCTATCTTGCTGTTAATCAGCACATAGCCGCAACAGACGAATGCTATTATCACCAGCATACGCACGTTCTCTCTGTTGATTATCAGATTCAAAATCGGTTCCATACCACTACCTCCTTTAAAGATACAAAATTATTGCCACCACAGCAAGGTCTAGCCTTGCCAACCTGATATTTTTTCATAGAAACCTCCATCTTTTCGTTTCTATTAACTTAGACGTAAAAAATGGGAAAAAAAATCCTAAAATCGTAATTTTGCAAACAAAAGTTTACATTTTTGTGCATTTTTATTGTCTAGAACCCCGATTCCACCCACCCCACCCCACCCCCCTTCCCAAACTTTTTATTTACTTTTTTATTTACTATGTTTAGATTTGGCTGTTTTGCATTATTTTTGCCTATATTTTGCCAAATTCACATGTGTGAATTTTTTTTGAGGTAAAATTATGCGGAATACACATAAACTTATCGCCTTGCTTTTGGCGATTTTGGCAATAAACTCTTATGCCCAAACGGACATAACAGCTCACTTCACCGATCCGAACTTTAAGGCGGCGGTATATAACAAAATCGGCAAAACCGACCCTGCACCGATACTTGAAAGCGATGTAAGCAGCATAACCAGCCTTAATGTGTCTAGTAAAAATATAGCCTCCCTTGCTGGGATAGAATATTTTACCGCATTGAAGGAATTGGTTGTCTATAGGAACCGACTAACCACGCTGGACATTTCAAAAAATACCGCACTGACTCGGTTGACAGCCTCAAGCAACATACTAACCACGCTGGACATTTCTAACAATACCGCACTGACGTTTTTGGATGTCTATACCAACCAACTAGCCACGCTGGACGTTTCCAAGAATACCGCACTTACATCGTTGGTTGTCTATGACAACCAACTAGCCACGCTGGACATTTCTAACAATACCGCACTGACGTTTTTGGATGCCAGCTACAACCAATTGACCACGCTGGATCTTTCTAAGAATACCGCATTGGAGAATTTGTCTGTCGCTGGCAACCAACTAACCACGCTGGACGTTTCTAACAATACTGCACTGACGTTTTTGGCTGCCAACTGGAGCCAATTGACCACGCTGGATCTTTCTAAGAATACCGCACTGACGTATTTGAATGTCACTTTCAACCAACTGACCTCGCTGGACATTTCCGGGCTTTCCGCATTGGAGTATTTGGCGGTCAACGATAATTATATGGCAGACGAATCTGCCGTAACGGGTTTCCCTGTGGAGAGTTGGGATGGCACAAACTACATATTCTGGAACCAAAACCCCACCAAACCCACAAACTTAACAGCAACCTACACCCCAACCCTAACCCTAGCAAACATCGAACTCCCCACCGGCTGGGAATGGCAAGACCCACTAACAACACCCTTAGGCAACGCCGGAACCAAAACCCACCCAGCAACCTACACCCCAACCGACCCCGACAAATACAACCCCGCAGAAAACATCCCCCTAACCATAACCGTAGCAAAAGCACAAATAGCCCCACCCACAGCCACAACAACTTCCCACACCTACAATGGCAGCGAAAAAACAGCAGGAATAACTCCAAACCCAGCCGCCTACACCGTCACAGGCGACAAAGGCACAAACGCAAACAGCTACACCGCAACAGTAACCCTAGACCCAAACCACGAATGGACAGACGGCACGGACAACGCCCTATCCTTTCCTTGGTCAATAGCAAAAGCCAACCCAACCGCCACCACCCTCACAGGCTTAACCGCCACAGTCGGGCAAACGCTGGCGGAAGTCTCGCTTGCCGCCCATTCGGGCTGGTCGTGGAT
>Ga0268262_10001147_pt1 | contig 33651 bp, 28 predicted proteins | sample TergutNc150P3_FD_190354 | JGI IMG/M metagenome (GOLD analysis project Ga0268262, IMG submission 190354) | Nasutitermes corniger P3 segment gut microbial community from laboratory colony in Florida, USA - Nc150 P3 (SPAdes) (version 2) | ecosystem: Host-associated > Arthropoda: Insects >...
CCCCGCGCCGGTAGCCGGAACCATCCTCCGCTACTCTGTCGCGGAAGGCGCGCAGGTTCAGAAAGGCTCGACAATAATGATCATTGAATCAATGAAGATGGAACTGGAAATAAAAACCACCGAAACCGGAAAGGTTCATTTCCTGGTTCCCGCCGGAACCCAGGTCGCCGCGCAGAAGCCTGTAGCGCAGATCGGTGGAGTTGCCGGCGCGGCACCGGCTGCACCAGCTGCCCCCGCGGCTCCTGCAGCGGCCCCTGCCCCAGCGGCCCCAGCTTCCGGTGGTGGAACAAAAGTCCCGGCGCCGGTCGCCGGAACCATCCTTCGCTACGCCGTAGCGGAAGGCGCGGATGTCAGCGCGAACACAACCATCATTATTATTGAGTCAATGAAAATGGAACTGGAAATAAAAGCCGGCTCAGCCGGAAAGGTACATTTCCTGGTTCCCGCCGGAACTCAGGTCGCCTCACAGCAGCCGGTAGCGGAGATTAAATAGGGTCTAGGGACTGGGGTTATTCGTAATAGCCCCTAAACCCTATATTCCGCCAGCTTTGTGTATTACATTGACCGAATTTATTGTCGCCGCATACAACGACCGTTCCATCCGCTTTCAAGCCCACTGTATTAAATAGTCCGGCGCGAACCGCAATATAATTCTGCCAGCCTTGAACATTGCATTGGCCGAAATCATTGCTTCCGGTCACAATAACTTTTCCGTCAGCTTTCAAACCAACTGTATGGGCAAGGCCGGCGGAAATCGCGATAATATCCTGCCAGTTTTGTGTAGCGCATTGCGCCGCGCCTATGCTCCCGGCTGTTATAACTGTTCCGTTCGCCTTTATACCGACTGTGTGACTAAATCCGGCTGAAATATCAACAATATCCCGCCACTCCTGAGTTTCGCATTGACCGTATTCATTATGCCCAGCCGCGACAACCGTACCATCCCCTCTCAAGCCAACAGTGTGAAATTGGCCTGCTGAAACCTGAACAATATCACGCCATCCCTGAATATCACATTGACCAAAATCATTATCCCCAATCGCGTTAACAAATCCACCTGTTCTTAAAACCACGACATGACTGCTGCCAAGAGAAAAAGCATTAATATCTTTGGAGTTACTTTGAGTGGAACCGGTAACATTGCCCCCGACAATGATATAAGAAGAAATTGTGCCCCTGCATGATTTTGCTCAGCGGCTTTAGTAACCCAGTACACCATCTTATTTCCGTCTTTAGGGACGCCGATTCCCTCCAAATAACACAAACCAAGTTTAAACTGCTCATCAGCATTCATGGGATTTTCGTTCATAATGTGCTTCCTTTATATTTCCATTTATTCAAATTCCAGGAAAACCTCAAAATTCCCTGAAAAATACCCCAAAAAACCGATTTTTCTTCCATAAAAATCCGGGTGTTATGCCTTATCATTTCATATGAAATAAACAGCTTCCTTCTTGAACCCTATGGTGGATTCAAGAGTATCACCAGCTTTTAATTCAGCCATTTCTGCCCCCTTTAGTTTCCTTTATTTATAATACAACTCAAAAGGTTAAAAAATCAATATCGCTTTAACAGTAGATTTAAAAGCTATAGTCGTCATCTATCTTCACAAAAATCCATTTCCAATTCATGGATTTACTTTATAAAACTTTTTATGATATACTGAAATTTCAGAACAAAAGGAGAACCCCATGCCCCCCGAATTTATCGCTATACTTAAAAAAGGGGGAGAAATTCAGGGCTGGGATGGGGATAAGCCGCTGTGATGTGTTCTCGCATACTTGCCGTTGTCCGCCGCTTATGATAATCTATATTTTATGTATGAATTACGGACACATATTGTTGTTGATCCTGAAATACGGTTCGGTAAACCCTGTATAAAAGGAACCCGAATAACCGTTGGGGATATTCTTCAGTGGCTTTCAGGGGGAATGACTGAGCAGGAGATAATAGCAGATTATCCCGAATTACAAGGAATTCACATCAGGGCAGCGCTTGCCTTTGCGGCAGAACGTGATGCAATGACAAAAGTGGTCGCCCATGAAACTGTTGCTTGACGCAAATATTTCGTGGCGTTTAACAGCCGTATTAGCGGAACATTTTGGCGATTGCGTTCATGTAAACAAGACAGAACTTCCAAAACCGGCAAAAGATACAGAAATATGGAATTATGCCGCAAGCAATGGTTATACTATTATTACCCAAGATTCAGATTTTTTGCATTTATTTGAAACAAAAGGCTTCCCGCCAAAAATAGTTCTGTTACGAGTAGGAAATATTGACAGAAAAACAACAGAAAAAATATTGTTGCAGGAAAAATTATCTATTGTCGATTTAGAAAATAGTGACTATGGATTACTGGAGATCGTATAAAGCGGCTTTTTTACACGATTTCATGTGACAGGCACGGAGACTCGACAAAGGTGTCAGACATTAAATTCTGGTGTCAGATACCTTTGCGCCTCCATCAACAGCGCTTCCAATTCATGGATTTACTTTATAAGTATTTTAGAATATGCTTATATTAAAAACAAAAGAGGAAATACATGGCCGAGGCTCTGATTGAAAAAAGTAAAGAGTATGACAACAATGATGACGCGATAAGCGATTTAAGCGAGGCTATCAGGCTTGATCCGAAAAAGGCTTCCGCTTACACCTACCGTGGATCAATCTACATGGAGAAAGGACAATTTGATGCCGCGATTAGCGATTTTAGCGATGTTATCAGACTTGAGCCGAATGACGCTTCTGCCTACGCCAGCCGTGGCGGAGCTTACCTGCAAAAAGGCCAAATTGACGACGCGATTAACGATTACAGCAAGGCTATAGAGCTTGACCCGAATGACGCCTACGCGTTCACCTGGCGTGCGGAAGCCTACCGGATGAAACACCAATATGACGCCACGATTAGCGATCTAACCGAGGCTATCAGGCTTAATCCGAATGACGCTTTTACATACAGGGGGCGTGGAGTCGCCTACCTGATGATATACCAATATGACGCCGCTATTAGTGATTTTACCGAGGTTATCAGGCTTGATCCGAAAGACGACTTTTCTTACAAAGGGCGTGGAGATGCCTACCGGGAGAAAGGACAATATGACGCGGCGATTAATGATTTTAACGAGGCTGTCAGGCTTGATCCTGGCTGCGCTTTAACCTATGCCAGGCGCGGAGAAGTCTACTGGATGAAACGTTTAATTAACGCGGCGATTAGCGATTTGAACGAGGCTTTTAGGCTTGATCCGATAAATTATTCTGTATTCGCCTGGTGTGGAGAAACCCTACGTGAGGAATATTATACCACGATTAGCGATTTGAAAGAAGCTATCAGGCTTGATCCAAACAATGCCTGGACTTATATTATTCAGGAAGGAGCCTACCTTAAGAAAGACCAATATGACGCGGCGATTAAAGATTGTACCGAGGCTATCAGGCTGAACCCGAACGATGACTCTGCTTTCGCCTGGCGTGGTGAGGCTTACCGGTGGATAGGGCAATATGACGCCGCGATTAACGATTATAACGAGGCTATAAGGCTTAATCCGGATAATGCCTGGGCTTATGATAACCGTAGTCAAGTATACAGGCAACTTGGTCAGGAAAAACAGGCGGATATGGATCTGGAGAAAGCGACCTGTTTATTTTTTTTAAAGTTTGGTGAAAAATAATAGCGCGTATGGTTATACCAAAGGAGATTATCCATGAAACCCAAATCTGTACCTAATGATTTAGACAGTACGGCGAGAATTTTAGCTCACATGGTGTCAGAGCAATATGATGAAGCGATTATCGAGCTTAACGAGGTTATCAAACTTGTGCCGAATAATGCTTCCGCCTACGCTTTGCGTGGAGATGCCCACCTGAAGAACGGTCAATATGACGAAGCGCTTAACGATTTTAACGAGGCTATCAAGCTTGATCCGAACGACGCAATGTTCTACAGCGGGCGTGTAGACGCTTACGTGATGAAATCCCAATTTGATGACGCGACCAGAGAACTTGGCGAGGTTATCAGGCTTGAGCCAAATAACGCTGACGCCTATAAAAGGCGCGGAAATCTCTATGGAGCGCAAGGCCAATTTGACGCCGCGATTAGCGATTTTACCAAGGCTATCAAGCTTGATCCGAACGACGCCAATATCTACTCAGCCCGCGGAACCGCTTACTATGGGAATGGACAAGAAAAACAGGCGATTCAGGATTATGAAAAAGCGCTTAGTTTGGATCCAAAGATTGAGGGAGTAAGGCAAGCGTTAGAGAAATTACAATAACCCTAAACCCCAGAGTCCCCAAACCCTATTTCTTCGTGAGCCACTCGTTTACAACTTCATCAAGTTTGTAAATGCTGATTGGCTTGGAGAGCACTCCCTGGAAACCGGATTTTATAAAGAAGGCGTTGTTGCCGGTAATGGCGCTTACGGTAAGGGCTATTATCGGAACTTCTTTGGCGTAATCGTTGCCAATGTCATTGCGTATAATGCGAACCGCCTCAATGCCGCCCAATTCGGGCATCCAGCGGTTCATCAGGATAGCGTTGTAGCGGGGTTCGCCCTTGCGGATAAGCTCTATGGCGTCCTTGCCGCTCTGTACGCAGTCAACTTTCATGCCGTAAGGCTCGAGCATCCAGCGCGCCACTTTAAGGTTGACTTCCATGTCATCGACCACCAATACCCTGGCGGCGGGAAGCTTGACGCGCTGCATATTGGAAAGATCGCCCTGCATCTTGCTGGCGACTTTGAAGTGGTGCAATTTTTCAATAAACTCATTGTCGATTACTTCGTCGTTAACGTACTTGTGCAGCAGCCTCACTGTAAAAACAGCGCCTTTGCCGGGCGAGCTCTCAACGGAGAGCGTGCCCTTCATTAAATCGACAATTTTCTTGGTAAGCGAGAGGCCCAGCCCCGTTCCCTCGGAAGAACGTTTCTTCTGGGTATCCAGACTGGAATAGTCATGGAACAACTTATCCATATCTTCCGGCTTGATCCATTCGCCGGGATCCGCGAAAGAAGAAACCAGCCATACCGTGTCCCCTTCCCTTTCGGTAGAGAGCCGCCATTCAACAGTTCCCGATCTGGTGCGGTGAATGGCGTTCCTCAACAGGTTGTTGAAAATCTGCCTTACCCTTAACGAGTCGCCTATAACCTGTGTAAGAAGTTTGTCTTTGGGGTTAATGGCGAGCAATATATCCCTGGAACCGATATGGCGTATATTGGCGGTCGCCGTAGCCACAACAAAGTCCGGCAGATTGTATTCGGCGGATATAACCCCGAATTTTCCAGCTTCAATATTGGATATATCAAGGAGATCGTTAACCACGTTAAGAATATTCATGCCGGATTCAAATATCTGTTTCTGCTGTTCGGCGACTTCCTTGGGCAGATCCTTGAACGTACGGCTAAGCTGGGAAAGGCTTACTATGGCGTTAAGAGGCGTGCGCAGATCGTTGCTCATGTTGGCGATAAAGGCTGTCTTCGCTTTTGTGGCGGCCTTCAACAACTCAAATGGCTTCGCGATGAATCCGGACGCTATAGCCGCGGCGAGCATACCCAGTCCAAGGAAGATAAGCCCTGAAACGCCGATCATCCCCCTTACCGTGTAATAGGCGCTGTCCGCGATTGAAGTCGAGACAGAAATGGCCCAGCGTTCGGATGAGGCGATAGGCATAAAGGCGATGACGTTATCGTAATTTACGCCGCCCATGTCTTTAAGGACATAGCGGGCCGTGCCGGTATTGTCATCTTTTGAGATCATCCGCCCAATAACGCCGGCGTAATCAACATATTTGGGATCGCCTGCGGCGAGCTCAAGAAAATTCAACTGCCTTTCAACCCACTCGCCATGCACATCGGCTATTATTTTTCCCATGCTGTCAACCAGGGTTATGCGCCCCGAATTCCACATCATGAGCCTGTTTACCAGGTTATTAAAATACAGGCCTGAAACGGTCATACCTACAACGTATGGGTTGGCCGGTATTTCGCCCCTTGTTTTCATGTAGGCGTAGTCATCCATAGGGACAAAGACATAAAAAACCAGCTTCCCGTCCGGATCCTTGTAAGTAGAAGTTATAACCCTCTGCCCCTCAAGCGCCATTCCCCAGTATTTATTGAGGGAAATGTCCTCAGGCGGGGGCATGGAGCTTGTGCTATAGGACGTTACGGTAGTGCCTTTATCATTAATAATCGCCACCGCCTCAAAATCAGGATACGCGGCAAGCTGTTCAACCAATAACTGCTGCATTTCATGAACCGGATGGCCTATTAATGTCTGCGCGACGGCTGCGGCATCGCCTTTGAGCGCTTCCATCTCACTTGATATATTCTCATTCGCCAATGAAACCAGCGACTGCATATTATCTTTCATAGTTTTAAGTATCTGACTCTGCGCCGACGAGATGCTTATTAACACGCTGGACGCCGTTATCGCGAGTATGATCAGGGTAATTATCAGAAACACTTTCAAGCGGGTTGACATTTTTCTTCCTTACTTATGCAATTTAAAGAATCTACCTTAAAGTATATTATAAATTCCAAAGAATCTCAATAGCCATAATTGCTAATCCGCCCCCAAATTTGGTAGATTCAAGTATGGAAAACCGCAAAAAACACCGTTTATCAGAGTTTTTAACCCCCCAAACCGCCGAGCTGGCAGGCGTGATTGAACTGTCAGTCGGCGACGACCCGCTAATCGCCTCTCTTGAGTACGATTCCCGGAAAGCCGGGCCGCAGACGCTGTTTTTTGCCCTGCCGGGCCTGCATACGGACGGGCATAAGTATGTCAATGACGCCCTTTCCAGAGGGGCCGCCGCCATTGTACATGAGGCTGAAATAAAGGAAAAAAAGGCCGGAATCGCCTATATTTGGGTGAAAAACTCCCGTTTCGCCATGTCGCCGCTTGCGGCGGCTTTTTACGGTTTTCCTTCACGCCGCCTTATTGTAAGCGGAGTTACAGGCACTGAGGGCAAAAGCACCTGCGTGTACCTTATCTGGCAGCTTCTGCGGCTGGCCGGGAAAAAGGCCGGGTTTTTCTCAACGGTGCAGAATTCGGACGGCGGCGAAGCCCAGTGGAACAAGGAACATCAGACAACGCCGGAGGCGATTGACGTGCAGAGGCGGCTCTGGGAAATGGCTGAAAACGGCTGCGAATACGCCGTGGCGGAATCAAGCTCACACGGGCTTTCGCCGAGAACCAACAGGCTGGGCGATGTGGAATTCGACGCGGCGCTTTTCACAAACGTGACACACGAGCACCTTGAATTTCACGGAACATGGGAACAGTACCGCGATGACAAGGCGAACCTGTTCCGCGCTCTGGATCGCGACCGGAAGAAAAGATTTACCACGGAGGACACGGAGTTTCACGGAGGAAAAAATGATTCTTTCGAACCCTTTGGCGTGATTAACGCGGACGACCCAAGCGCGGATTTTTTCGCGAACGCGACACAGCGGCGGACATTGAGTTTCAGCGTGAAAGGAGTTGCTGCGGCCCTCTCAATAAAAAGCATTGAAAGCGGCGCTCATGGGAACAAGTACATTGTGACCATAGAGGCTGAAAAAGCGGACATTGAGATAAGCGACAATCTGCCCGGAGCCTTCAACGCGGGAAACGTGCTTGCCTCGCTTCTTGTTGTTTCCGGCCTGACAAATATTCCTGTGCGGGAGCTCGCGCCTCTCTGCCCAAAACTGCTGCCTGTGCGCGGGCGCATGACCGCCGTTAACAAAGGCCAGAGTTTCGAAGTGCTTGTAGATTACGCCCACACGCCATCGTCATTTCAGACGATATTCCCGCCCTTGCGAAAACGGCTTGACGGCTCCACAGACGCGCCGCGCCGGAAGATAATCAGCCTCTTCGGTTCCGCCGGCGAGAGGGACACGAAGAAGCGCGCCGAGCAGGGAAAAATCGCCGCCATGTATTCGGACATTATTATATTGACCGATGAAGACCCCAGGGGCGAAAAGCCCTTTGCCATACTTGAAGAGATCGCGAAGGGCGTTTATGACAAGGGCAATTACGCTGAAAAGCAGCCGCCGTTCAAACAGGACGAAAATGTTTTTTTAATAACGGATCGGCCCGCGGCGATACGGAAGGCTTTTTCCCTTGCAGGTGAAGGCGACCTCGTGCTTCTGCTGGGCAAAGGCCACGAGAATACGATTATATACAAAGATCACATAATGCCGTATGATGAGATCGGCGAGGCGGAAAAGGCTTTAGAAGAGGTGGATGGAAAATGACTGACGTTTTTATGGGCAATTCGCACAGGCTTCCGGTAACATTTACCAGGGGCGAAGGCGTTTGGCTTTATGATACAGACGGGAAAAAATATCTGGACTTCGGCGCGGGCATAGCGGTGAACTGCCTGGGTCACGGTTACGCGCCATTGGTTAAAGCCATTGCTGAGCAGGCGGCGAAATTCAACCATGTGTGCAACTATTATCAGAATGACACGACCATAAAATTCGCGCGGCGCCTTGTCGAGGCCTGCGCGCCCGGTGGCATGAAGAACCTGTTTCTCGCCAACTCCGGCGTGGAGGCTAACGAGGCGGCCTGCAAGATCGCCCGCAAGTATTCGCTGAAAAAATACGGCCCCGGCAGACACACCATTGTCACCCTGCGGGGAAGTTTCCACGGCAGGACGATCTCCATGTTAGCCGCAACAGGCCAGGACAGTTTTCATAAAGACTTCGGCCCCTTCACAGAGGGCTTTGTCTATATTCCCGGCAACGACATTGAGGCGCTGGAAAAAGCCCTTGACGCGAAAACCGTCGCGGGGCTTCTTATTGAGGCCATACAGGGTGAAAGCGGAATAAAGCCGCAGTCACAGGAATTTATTGAAAAAGCCGCCAAACTCTGCGCCGAACGCGACATACTCCTCATGTTTGACGAAATCCAGTGCGGCATGGGCCGGACAGGAACCTTCCTCGGTTATGAGCATTACAGCTATGGCGGCAAACCCCTCAAGGCCGATCTGGTAACGCTCGCGAAAAGCCTTGCGGGCGGCCTACCCGCCGGGGCGGTGCTCGCCGGAGAAAAAGCCGCCGGGGTTTTTGAGGTGGGCGATCACAACAGCACCTTTGGCGGAAACCCCGTCGCCGCCGCCGCGGGACTTGTTGTTCTGGAAACGGTCGCCAGGCCTGAGTTTCTGGCGGAAATCTCCAGAAAAGGCGAAAAGATCATGGCCGCGATCAGGGGATGGAATCATCCCGCCGTGAAGGAAGTCCGCGGCCGCGGCCTTATGATCGGCATAGACATTGACAAGGACGCCTGGCCAATTCTGGAAAAAGCCATCGCCCGCGCCGGCGGGAAAAACTGCGGCCTGTTAATCCTCTCCGCCGGGACACAAACCCTGCGCCTGCTCCCCCCCTACGTCATCAGCGACAGCGAGATCGAACAGGGGCTGGAAATGTTGAAAGAAGTAATTAAGTGATTGATAACAACCAAGCCACTGACCGTATAGGGAAAGAGCCCATTGGACGCTTGCTGCTGACTTTTTCCATTCCGGCTATAATCGGAATGTTTGTAAACGCTGTTTACAATATCGTTGACAGAATTTATATCGGGCAGGGCGTAGACCCGCTGGGCATCGCCGGCGTCGGCCTCGTCATGCCGGTAATGATGATTATACAATCCGTCTCCATGCTCGTGGGCATAGGCGCGAATTCGCTTTTTTCAATCCGTTTGGGCGAGGGCCGCCCCGATGTTGTTGAGAAAATTATGGGGAACGCTTTCACCCTTCTCTTCCTTATTCCGGCGGTTTGCATAACCGTATGCCTGATTTTTATGGAACCCATTCTGCGCGACATAATGAAGGCGGAGGGCGAAGTATATAAATACGCGGACAGTTATCTGCGCGTTATTCTTTACGGCGCTATATTCGCCGCGATGAGCCCCGGCCTTACCCATTTTATCCGTTCTGACGGCCACCCCAAGACTTCAATGCTGGTTCAGATTGTCGGGGCGCTGACGAATATTATCCTCGATCCGATTTTTATTTTTGTGTTTAAATTGGGTGTCGCCGGAGCGGCGTGGGCGACAATAATATCGCAGTTTATATCGTTCATTTTTGTTATGGGATATTTTTCCTCAAAATGGACAAAGCTGCGCTTCCGCGTTAAACACATGAAGTTAAACGCCGAAATAACGGGCAGCATTCTCGCCATTGGTTTCGCCCCATTTATTATTCAGTTCGCCATGAGTCTCGTCGGCGTTTTACAGAATTCTATTATCCTGAAATACGGCGGAGACGAGGCGCTTACAGCCATGACAATTTCCTTCAGCATTTTTATCGTTATAATTATGCCGCTCATGGGAATAGGACAGGGCGCGCAGCCGATTATCGGTTATAATTACGGCGCGAAACAATACGACCGGGTCAAAAGATGCTACAAGCTCGCCTTTCTCGCCTGCGTCGCGGTTCTTGGCGCCGGGCTTCTCACGGCGCAGCTGGCCCCTGGTTTTTGTTTCTCGCTGTTCAGCAAAGACACGGGTTCCCTGCGCAAGCTTGGAATACTGACCATACGTATCTGTACCAGTATGTTTCCCGTTATCGCCCTGCACATGATGAGCGGCCAGCTTTTTCAGGCGATTGGAAAACCTGTTCAGGCGGCCGTCATAAGCCTTTCCCGTCAAATTCTCTTTTTCATTCCGCTGATTTTAACTTTACCAATCCTGTTTGATAAAATCGGATTTCGCCCCATTTACGGCGTGTATTGCAGTTTCCCCCTCGCCGATTTTCTCGCCGCAGGCATTTCGGGCTTCTTTGTCTACAGGCAGTTTAAAAAGTGGAAGTTCAGCGATGCCGGATAACCGGCTCTCTCATACTTCAGCTATCGCCTCAATTTCCACCAGTACGCTTTTGGGGAGCTGTTTGACAGCCACGGTAGAACGCGCGGGTTTCCCTGTAAAATATTTGGCGTATACCTCGTTAAAGGCGGCAAAATCGCCCATGTCCGCGAGGAAGCAGGTGGTCTTTACCACTTTGGCGAAGGACGAGCCCGCGGCCTCAAGAACAGCGGCGAGGTTCTTTATAACCTGTTCGGTCTGTTCGCTGATAGACGAGCCTATAACCTGGCCGTCCTGCGGCGACAAGGCTATCTGGCCTGACGTGAAAACCATGTTTCCCGAAACAATAGCCTGGGAATAGGGCCCTATGGCCGCCGGAGCGGCGTTTGTCTGGATCACTTTCATCTTTTATCCTTCAATATAGAATGTATCATCCTAGTATTTCTCTGTAAAGACTGTAATTCTCATCATCAAAACATACAAAAACAACCCTTTCAATACCCGGCGTTTGCTCCAATGTTTTAAGCGTCGCTTCCACCGCCACGCTCGCCGCTTTTTCTTTGGGGTATCCGTAAACGCCGGTGCTGATATTCGGAAAAGCTATGCTTTTAAGCCCGGCCTCTTCAGCGAGCAGGAGGCTCTTTTGGTAGCAAGAGGCAAGCAATTCCGCTTCCCCGGCGCTTCCTCCGCGCCAAACCGGGCCCACTGTATGAATCACTTTTTTGCAAGAAAGCCGCCCCGCGCCGGTGATAACCGCGTCGCCAGCCGGGCATGGGCCGTTGGGAACTCCGCGCCTTTCCTTGGCTATCTTTATACATTCCTCAAGCAGTTCCGGTCCCGCGGCCCTATGTATGGCCCCGTCCACTCCTCCGCCGCCCATGAGGCTCGCATTGGCGGCGTTAACAATGGCGTCCGTATTCACACGGGTTATATCGCCCCTGATGAGTTCCGGTTTTACATTCGGCATAATGGCAGCCTCCCATTTTAATGTTACATTAAGAATGTCAGGAACGGATTTTTACTGTTATTCTTAAACCGCGATTTTAGGAAACGCGCGCAATGAACCAAGTTTGATCTGTTGAGCTTTCCAAAGATCAAGTTTTATCTGCATGGCGAGCCAACTTTCCGCGCTGGTATGAGTAACCTGCGCTATTCTCAATGCCATTTGCGGGCTGCATGACGATTTTTCATTTACCAATTCCGAAAGCGCCTTTCGTGTTACATTCATCATACGAGCCGCGTCTGTAACTGTTATTCCCAATGGAACCAGAACATCTTCAAAAAAAACCTTTCCTGGATGCACCGGCTTTCTTAATCGTTCCATAGCTTACCTCTTAATGATAATCTTTATAATCTACTAAAATTACATCCTGACCTTCAAACTCAAATGTTATACGCCAGTTTGCATTCACAGTTACCGCCCATGTACCAGCTTCCTTTCCTTTAAGCTCATGCAACCGATACCCCGGCAAATTCATATCACTTGGAGAGATGCTGGCATCCAAACGATCAAGAATACGCGCAATCTTCGGCGCATGTTCCGGCATTATTCCCTTTTTTGAACCATAACAAAAAAAAGCCTCCAACCCTTTATGCCTAAAAGAACGAATCATGGTTTATTTTAGCGTGTAACCTTGTAGGTGTCAAGTAAATCAAGAGATAGCAGCCGTTTATGAAGGCAAGACTAACAAGCACAACATAGGCCATTTTCTGCAGGGGTGAATTGGGGGCTTTATATCAGGCATACATTTCTGTAGCCATTTTACGCGTCAAACGATTTTACCGCGTTCCTCTTGCCCATCAGGTAAGCCTGGGTAATAAACAATTCAATGACTTTTCTCGCGTCATCGCCGCTTTTTTGAAAAACCTTTGATGACAGGTCAATCAATTCCTCGACAACTTCGGAGGCGTAGATTTTTTCCTTGTATTTTTCCATTTCCATATTTTTACCCTCTTTTTAATTTACCACACGCGTGGTTCCTATATTTCTAATATACTAACAATTCCCGCTTTGGGAAAGAAAAAAGTGAAATTTCCGGTGTTTTTTTTTGGAAAAATACCTTATCTACATGCTCTTTAAATACGCCAGCTGTTCCGGGGTATGGGAATCAATGTTTATGCCCATGGCTTCCAGCTTAATCCGGCATATTTCTTCGTCAATTTCCTGGGGTATGTCATACAGCATGGGTTTCAGCTGTTTGGCGTTTTTAGCCACGTGCAGGACGCCCAGGAGCTGAATCCCGAAGCTTAAGTCCATAATCTCGGCGGGATGCCCGTTCCCGGCAACAATGTTGACCAGCCTGCCCTCCGCCAGTAAATTCAACACTTTGCCGTTTGGCAAATGGTAGCCGTCGATAAAGGGCTTGCGCCTCTCCTTTTTCACGGCGAGCTTTTCCAGGGCGGCCTTGTCAACTTCCACGTCAAAGTGGCCGGAGTTGGCGAGAAGAACGTTGTTTTTCATCACGTTAAAATGTTCCGTCGTGATAACCTTGTTGCAGCTTGTGGCGGTGACGAAAATGTCGCCTAACTTGGCGGCCTCCATCATGGGCATTACCCGGAAGCCGTCCATGATGGCTTCCAGCGCCTTGAAGCGGTCTACCTCGGTAACAATTACGTTGGCGCCCAGCCCCTTGGCGCGTGAGGCAATACCCGACCCGCAATGGCCGTATCCCGCCACAACGACGGTGCTGCCGGAGACCATGTTGTTGGTCGTGTACATTATCCCTTCCCAGGTGGTCTGCCCGGTTCCGTGGTGGTTGTCAAAAAGGTATTTGGATTTTGCGTCATTAACGGCGAACATGGGGAAGTTCAGCTTTCCGGCGTCGCTGCGAACGCGCAGGCGGTGAACGCCCGTGGTTGTTTCCTCGCAGCCGCCCAGCAGGTTCTTCGCGTATTGGGGAACCTCGTCGTGGAGCAGGCTCACCAAATCGCTGCCGTCGTCAATGATGATGTCCGGGCAGAACTCCAGCGTCTTAACAAGGTGGTCGTGGTACTCTTTATCGGTGGCGCCGTGCCAGGCGTAGACATCCACACCAAGGCTGTCCAGCGCGGCGCATATCTCGTCCTTGGTAGACAATGGATTGGAACCGGTTACCGCGATCTGGGCGCCCGCCGCCCTCAGCACAAGGCCCAGGTAGGCGGTTTTCGCTTCCAGATGCACGCTTACAGCCACTTTAAGGCCCTTCAAGGGCTGCTCCTTCGCAACCCTTTTCTCAAGCCGGTTCAGCACGGGCATGAAATCCTTAACCCATTCAATTCTGGCAAGCCCCGCCGGGGCCAGTGATTTGTCTCTGATGATACTCAAATTGTTCTCCTTCTCTATTTTTTACCTATCTCCGCCCATATTTTATCACGAAGAGTTTTAAAATCAAGTTCATCGTAGGCTTTCTCGGCGGCGGCGATAAAGGGCGCCTTATCAACCTGGTTAATCGTCAGTCCGTTGTTAACCATTAGTTTTTCAAATTTTTCGGCGGCTGCCAGAATCTGCGTGGCATTCACAACGGAAGCCCTCTTGCACTCGTCAACCAGTATCTTCTGATAATCGGCGGGCAGGGTTTCAAACCATATCTCGCCGCACATGACAAAGTTGGCAAGCTGGAAATGCTCTGTCCTGGTCATGTACTTTGTAAGCTCATAAATCCCATTAGGGTAAGCGGAAGTTGACTGGACTTCCACGCCGTCAATTACCTTGTTCTGCAGAGCGTCATACGATTCATTCCAGGGCATGGCAAAAGGAGTCGCGCCCAGGGAAGCTACGGAGCGTGACCATACAGGCGAGCCTGGAGTGCGGATACGAATGCCGTTAAGGTCGGCGGGAACACGGATCACTTTATTTGTGTAGAAATTCCTTGGGCCGTCGTACCAGTTGTAACTCAGTATTTTTATATTTTCCTTAATAAGGGCTTCGTCCCATGATTTAAAGGTTTTTGTCTCTGTGATTCTTTTCAATTCATTATAATCATTCGCTATATAGGCCATTCCGATAATGCCGATGTCTTTTACATAATTCGCCATGCGGCCGCCGTCGGTCAGGACCGCCACATTCGCCCCCTGCAGGGCCTGCTCAATTACATCCTCGTCCGAACCAAGCTGGGCCGCTGTGTAAACTTCTATTATAAGGCCGCCGTTGGTCCGCTGCTTAACGGCCTCGGCCCAGGCTTTAAACCCGCCTACCATAGTGCTTGTTTCGGCGAGCTGTGTTGACATCTTCAAAGTATATGTCGCATGTGCTTTTCCGGAAAGGGAGGCCTCTTTCTTCCCGGTGCAAGCGGTTAACGTAGAGACCATAGCGGAAATTACCAGAAATATAACGAAACCCGTGACGATTCCTTTACATTTTCTCATTTATTCCTCCAAAAAACGGTTTCCACGATATGGTACTGTATTAAGTATATCAGAATACGCGCGTTTTTGTCTTTCTGTATGTAACTTTAAATATTTCTTTTTTTATATAAAATATCCCCAAGGAATATGGAATTTATACATAAGTCATGGAAAAATACATGAAATTTAATGGTATAATCGTAACAAATCATTCTTTTCGGAGGCTTTTATGGACAAATTCTTGAGAAAATCATGTGTTTTTGGAGCAATACTGCTGGTATTCGCCCTTATTTTCGCCGGCTGCGAAATGGGCGTGAAAGAAAAAAATAAAGACGATAAAACAGGCGATTTCAACAGCACCCTGGTTATTACCGGCCAGCCAAGATATGACAGCTATATAGAGGGAGGTGATTTTGACGCGGATCCCATAATAATAAGCGTTACAGCCTCAATACCCGGCGCTGAGGAAAGCGACTTAAAATACCAATGGTACTCAAATACAAAAGCGTCAAAGAGAGGCGGCACGGCAATAAGCGGCGCAACTGAGAGTTCATATACGCTTACAGATACCGCGGCGGGAACTTATTACTTTTATGTGGTAATAACCCACGAGGTTGACGGCGTAGTAAAGGCGCAAAAAACAAGCGATCCCATAACCGTTAAAATCGCCGCCACAGTGGATATAACACCCAATAACACGGTCACAGTTAGCCTTACAAAACGGAATTACATACGCGGTTTCGGCGGAATGTCCACGCCATGGGATAACGCGCCGGATGACAATGTAAATGACTTTGAAACAATGTTTAACCCGGATAAACTGGGTTATAACATAAGCCGCATAATGATCCCGCCTGACAATACCGATATTGACGAGATGATGCGGGCGTTTGTGGGGAACGAAACCAGATTTTCAGGCGACTATTTTTACACGAACAACAAATTGCCGGTCAGAAACAAAGACCACAGCACTTACTATGATAAAGTAAAAATTGTTAACAAGTACGGCGGCTATGTGCTTGCCAGCCCCTGGTCCCCGCCCGCCGCGTGGAAAACCAATGACAGTACAAACGCCGGCGGTCATCTAAGAGAGGCAAACTATGGGGATTTTAAAGACTATCTAAAGCGCTACTGCGAGATTATGTATGAGAACGGCGCGCCAATTTACACTGTTTCCCTGCAAAACGAGTGGACCTTTGAGGCCAAAGGTTATGAAGGCTGTGAATATGAAAATACCGAGCACGCGACATGGTGGAATCAAGCGGGCAACTTTTTAGATGGCGTAAAAGGCTGGGGCGGCGGCAAGGAAATTGCCAAAGTGCAGGCCATGAGCGGAGAATCCCATAATGAGATTAACCGTCTTAATTCTGTCCTTGTGAGCACGGGCACTCAAAGCACTCCGTACGGCTCTACAGTGCGCGCGTATATTGACCTTCTGGGCAGGCATATATACGGCTCCGGCATATCCCCATCCGACTTCTTACCGAACGCGCAAAATCATCCCACCGATCCTAAAGAAATCTGGATGAGCGAACATAACGTCAACTCAGGCGGCGCTTCCACTTATCCAAATGATTCAACCTGGAACTATGTATGGCCGTTTATGAACGAGGTAGACCTTACCCTCAGGCTTAACCATGAAAACGCCTTTATCTGGTGGACAGCGAAACGCTTCTACAGCATGATAGGGGACGATACATACGGCACTGTAGACGGAGATATTCTGCCCCGCGGCCACGGCCTTTCCCACTTCGCGAAATTCGCCAAAGAAACAGGGCGGGTAGACGTTACGGTTACAGCCAGCAACGCTAACCCCAATGCGTTCGCCGGCAACAACACCGGGCCCAAGATAATGGCCTTTGTAACTTTGAACGACGAATTCTACGCCAAGCCTGTTGAAACCAGGAACCGAAGATGGAAGGGCGTTGGCCCGGACGCGGTACCCGCAAATCTTACAGTGAATGACATAAAGGCAATCAGCCTGGTCATGTTTACGCCTACAAACAATTCAGGCGGCGGCGGGACAAATATGGAAACCGTCAAGATTGACCTGCCTGCCGGTTTTACTATCCGCTCGGCTACAGCGATGAGATCCAACAGGGATGAACAATCCAAATACGAAGAGGTCGCCGTAGGCACGGACAAAAAATCAGCCTATGTGGATCTGAACGCCGGCGAAATAGTGTCGGTAATGTTTAAGAAATAGCGCGGCGCGCTGTTAATACACAGGCCTTAGGATCTTTCGCGTCCTAAGGCTTTTTTAATACAAAAGGAGGAACAGCATGAAAAAAATATTTTTATTTCTACTGGTGTTGGCGCTCACGGACATAGCGTTTTCGCAGGACTTAGATATCAGCGGGGAAATTAAAACAGGGTTATTATGGAGCAGGTTTGAAGACGGGCTTAACCCTCAGAATAGTGTAAATGAACCCGTCGGTATTGGAAGCAAAGACGACGCGGGTTCCGGCCCGGGCCGTTTCAGAATCAATGTTAATTACTTTAATTCTGATATTCATATAGGTTTTAAGTTCAGGCTCAACTGGGAAAAATGGGAGGACAGCTCCGCGACCGGTCAGGCTGTTCCGGGCTGGCCCTACGCCTTTGGCTACGGGAAATTTTTTGACGACCAGCTTACAATGTCCCTGGGAAAACTGGGGGCGTCCCCCTGGGGAACAGGCGGCCCTGAAAAATGGACAGAACTGGAAGCCCTTGGTAGTTACGGAGGTATACGTTTTGAGTATGAGCCTGTTTTTGTTCCGGGCCTTAACGCGGGCTTTGTGTTAAACGGGTTTAACGGCTCCCTGGATACATGGGGCAAACCAATGACATTTATAGATATACTGGCGGAAACCGTTATTGGCGTATCCTATACCCACGATTTATTTCACGCGCGTGCCGCATTCCGCTTTGACAGCGAGGTTGACGGGGGGCGGGGCGAAGGCTGGGTCAATGGCAAAGAAGGCGGAGAGCTTGTTTACAGGCTGGAGGAACGCGTTATTAAAAACTATCTTCCCGGCTTCAGAATTTGGGCTATGGGTTATATAAAAGGAATCGGCACCGACCAGAAAAATATAGACGCGGGCGTGGATTATTTATCCACATGGAACTGGCTCTTTATAGAATACGCGCCTGAACTCTTTCTTGCCCAGATACGTCTTGGTTATGACCCGGCTACCAATCTGAATACCGTGTATGTAAAACCGGTTTTCTATCTGTTCCCCATGGTTCTCTTTAAACCTGAAATCGGCCAACTTATTAAAGTCGGCGCGTCTTTTGAGTATAAAAAAGATTTTGGTAAATTGAACGACCATCCTGACGCCAATTTCCGTTTTATAGAAGTAAAACCTCTGCTGCAGATAAATCTAAGCCCCAACGCTTACGCGGCTTTTGAATATTCTTTTATGAGGAAATGGGTTCAATGGACTGATTCTTATAAGAAAAGTGACACTCTGCCCCTCATTCAGGAACAGTGGATCAATATACGGTTTGGTGTAACGTACTAAGCTATTTCTCTGTCAGATTAACTACTCCGTCCCAGTCATACTTTGGAGGAGACTCCATGTATTGGCGGCAACGCTCCACATACACGGGGGAAGGCCCGTCGTGGGGGAACATATTTAAGACCTGTTTAAACGCCTCTTCCGCTTCTTTCCATTTGCGCTCTTCATAGAGGTCCAGGGCCTTGTGAAAGAGGTACACCTGCTCAAACAGCGCATCCGAGGCGTCGGATTTTAATTCCAGTATTTCATGTATGCGCACGGACTCGTCAATCCCTACAACCGTAACGCGGTCAAGCCGCCGGGTAAGAAGCTTGCCTTTGGTTTCCTGTACCGTGGTATCCGAGGCGAGAACCCAGGTTCCGTATTGCTTGTTCACTCCCTCAAGCCGGGAAGCCAGGTTTACCGCGTTGCTGATGATCGTATAGTTCATCTTCTTCTGCGTTCCCATGTTTCCAACTACCATATCGCCGGTATTAATTCCTATACGGGTCAACAGCGGCGTCGGGCTTATGCCCTTGTCAAGAATATATTTGTTTACGTCCTTCTCCAGCCGTTTCATTATTATCGCCGCGGTGCAGGCCCTTAAGGCGTGATCGTCAAGTTCCAGCGGCGCTCCGAAAAATGAAATAATCGCGTCTCCCTGGTATTTATCAATCGTCCCTTTCTGTTCAAGAATAACATCGCTCATCGTTGAAAGATAATGATTCAACAGATCGACCAAATGCTCTGGACGCAGTTTCTCGGCTATGCTGGTAAAACCTTTAATGTCGGAAAACAAAGCGGTCATGTGGCGGTTTATTCCGCCGAGCTGCAGGCGGGCCGGATCGGAAATTATTTCCTCAACCACATCCTCTGACAGATAAGTGGAAAAAGCCTGGCGCATATTATTATTGAAATACTGTAGCTTAACATTGGCTTCCTGGATTTCCTTCGCCTTCTTCCGGTACAGAAGCGTATTCAAAATGCCGAAGATTACCGAAACGGAAAGGGCGATAATCTGCAGCACAGTCATGGTCAGCGAATATCTGCGCTGATCCAGAATTACCTTGTCGCCTATATCCACGTCCGCCACGCAATAGAAATTGCCGTCTTTATCATACACAGGCGCGAAACCGGCGATAAGGCCTTCCCAGCTTTCGTTATAGTTGCCAAGGTCTGTAGCGGTTACATCTCCGGAAAGGGCGGCTCTGGCGATATCTTTAATCGGTTTAATGGTACCCGGGCCTACTATTGTTTTTGGATCAAAGTCATTATCAATAATGTACTGAAAATTGTCGTTATCATACTGCCGCAAATAGGAAACATACAGAACATTGTATTCCTTGGCAAACTGAACAAGCCGCATTTTTAACTCGCGGTAACTTTGATTTTTAGCGTCTTCAACTGTGTGATAGCGATCCAGTTCTTCTACGCTGACATACTGCGCCGCCGCCTGGGCCGCCGCCTTTAAGTGGTTCTGTGTTGATTCTGTAATCATGCTAACATAGTGGTCAACGTGAATTTTCACAACAACAGAAACCAGCGCGACCATTAATGCCGAAACAAAAAACAGGCCCAGCGTTAACTGTACCCCAAGCGTTTTAATTACTTTTTTCAATAATGATGTATTTGCCATAAGTTAACAGAATCTTAACATATTATAAATATTATGAAAACCCCCCGCCCGAGCGGCGGGCGTATGTACCTCAGTATACCTTTATTTTTCAGTCAGGTTTATAATTCCGTCCCAGTTATTGTCCGGAGGATACTCCATATATTGGCGGCAGCGTTCCATATACAGGGGGGAAGGGCCGTCGTCGGGAAAGGCCTTTAGAACCTGTTTAAAAGAGTTTTCCGCGTCTTTCCATTTGCGTTCCTCATAGAGGTCCAGGGCCTTGTGAAAAAGATACACCCGTTCATACAGCGCGTCCGAGGCGTCAGACTTTAATTCCAGTATTTCATGTATGCGCACAGCCTCGTCTATTCCGACAACCCTGATACGGTCAAGCCTCCGGGTAAAAAGCTGGCCGCCTGTTTCCTGTATCGTAGAATCCGAAGTTAAAATCCATGTCCCGTACTGCTTGTTTACACCTTCAAGACGCGAGGCCAGGTTTACCGCGTTGCTGATGATCGTGTAGTTCATCTTCTTCTGCGTGCCCATGTTACCAACTACCATATCGCCCGTATTAATGCCGATGCGGGTCAACAGTTTGGACGGGCTTATTCCATTTTCCAAAACGCGTTTGTTTACTTCATTCTCCAGCCGCTTCATGATTATCGCGGAGGTGCAGGCCCGCATGGCGTGATCTTTAAGCTCAATCGGCGCGCCGAAAAATGAAACAATCGAATCGCCATGGTATTTGTCAATCGTCCCTTTTTGTTCCAGGATAACGTCGCTCATCGTGGAAAGGTAGCAGTTAAGCAGCTCGACAAGCCGCTCCGGCGACAAGGCTTCCGCTATACGGGAAAAATGCTTGACATCGGTAAACAGGGCGGTCATGCGCCGGTTTATTCCGCCAAGATGCAAGCGGGTAGGATCGCTGATAATTTCCTCAACAACATCCTCGGAAAGATAGGTGGAAAAAGCCCGGCGCAGATTATTGTTGAAATACTGGAGTTTATTGTGGGCGTCCTGGATTTCCATTGCCTTGCCCCGGTACTGCAACATGCTGACTAAACCGAAAATTACAGAGACCGAAAGGGCGATGATCTGAAGTATCGTCATTTGACGCGAATTTCTACGGGAGATAAAAATTAACTCATCGCTCATGTCTATGCCGGCGACGCAGTAAAATTCTCCGTCTTTATCGAACACCGGCGCGTAGCCTGTAATAAGGCCGTCCCAGCTTGGGGTATAGGTTCCAAGATCGGTTACGCCTACATTTCCGGCAAGGGCGTTAAGCGCAACTTCTTCAATAGGGAAAAAACTCCAGGGCCCTACCTGGCTTTCCGGGTCAGTATCGTTATCAATAATATATTGCAGGGTATCCTCGGTGTAGCCGCGCCAGTAATAGGCGTAAAGCACATGGTTTTCCTCGGCGAATTCGATAAGCCGCTGTTTAAGGTCAAGGTATTCCTGGTTATCCGTATCTTCCAGCGTGTGGTAGCGGTCCAGCACCTCCGCAGTGGTAAACTTTGACAAGGCCCGGGCGCAGGCCATTAAATGGTTCTGGGTTGACGTGGTGATCAGCTTTACATAGCGGTTAACATGAATATTGACGATAACAGAAACCACAAACACCATTAACGCGGAAATAAAAAACAACCCAAGGGTTAACTGTACGCCAATCGGTTTGGTTGTTTTCTCCGGCATTGGTTTTAAAGTGAATCCAGGGAAAACTTCTCTTTATTCGGGTTAACCGCGTTGGCGGAATTGGCCGCGTTAGCAGCGCGGCGCTGTTCCCGAAGGGATAGAAGCAATATAACCGCAAAAAAAATCAGCAAAAAAACAATAAATGAAACCAATGCCATGCCATTGGGCGGCGCGGTTTCAGTAACCGGCATATCCGGATAGGGCTGCGTCGCGTTTCCGGCGGCCGCGTTATTGAATATCCTGACCAGGCAGATTATCACTGTGATAATCATCAAAGCCAGAGCCCCAAGCGCCGCCAGCCTTATTTGAAAGGTGGACTTCTTTGAAACAGCCAGATAAATCATGGCGGCTAAAATTATTATGCTTAAGGTTACTTTAAGAATCATAAGATATATTGTATTCCCTTAAGATTAAAAAAGCAAGAAAAAAAGCTTCCCTTTTTTCCGTGAATTTCCTATACTTTGGTATAGTAAAAATTCACAGGCGGCCCAATGAATAGGATTCTTAAGGAAAAAATAACTGAAGCATTCTCATCGGTTCTGCCAATTACCATAATTGTCCTTGTGGTCAGCGTGGTTTTGACCCCAATGCCCTCCGGAACCATCCTGATGTTCATGGCCGGCGCGGCGCTTCTTGTCGTCGGGATGGGGTTTTTCATGCTGGGCGCCGATATGGCGATGATGCCCATGGGAGAGGGCATCGGCGTCGAGCTGACAAAAAGCTCGAAACTGCTGCTTATAATCCCGGTCGTGCTGGTAATTGGGTTTATTATCTCCGTCGCCGAGCCGGACTTGCATATCCTTGGCAAACAGACCCCTACAATCCCCGGCTGGATATTGATTTCGACCGTATCCCTGGGCGTGGGCCTGTTTCTGGTAATCGCCCTGCTGCGCATACTGTTTAAAATCCCCCTTTCAATCCTTTTGCTCATTTTTTATTTCATTGTGTTCGCCATAGCAATACTGGCCCCCGATACCATAAGGCCCTTTATTCCGGTCGGCTTTGATTCGGGGGGAGTTACCACGGGCCCCATAACGGTTCCGTTTATCCTGGCGCTCGGCGTTGGCGCGGCCTCTCTGCGCGGCGACAAAAACTCCCAGGATGACAGTTTCGGCCTGGTGGCAATGTGCAGCGTAGGGCCGATAATCGCCGTTCTCCTTTTGGGCGTTTTTTACAAAACAGGCAGCGCGGCCGTCCAGCCTTTTATTGTCCCGGAAGCCGCAACCTCCAGGGATGTGGCGAGGCACTTTGTTACCCAGATACCGGTTTACTTTAAGGAAGTTTCAATAGCGCTGAGCGCCGTAGTAATATGCTTTATTATTTTCCAGCTGATTACCCGGCGTTTCCACCGCCACAATTTAGGCCGTATCGCCGTCGGGTTTATCTATACATTGATCGGCCTTGTGCTTTTTTTAACGGGCGTAAACGCGGGCTTTTTCTCGGAGGGCAGGCTGCTCGGCCTGCAGCTCGCATCGTCGCCGTACAAATGGGTGCTGGTTCCGCTTGGGACTCTGGTGGGATATTTTATCGTAGCCGCGGAACCGGCTGTTCACGTGCTTAACAAGCAGGTCGAGGAAATTTCCGAAGGGGCCGTAACCCAAAAGATGATGATGCGGGGGCTAGCCATCGGCATGGCCATCGCCCTGACAATCACCATGCTGAGGATACTGCTCCGCATACCCATCATGTACATATTGATTCCCGGTTATATCCTGGCTTTGGGCCTTACTTTTTTTGTTCCGAAAATTTTTACGGGCATCGCCTTTGATTCAGGCGGCGTTTGCAGCGGCCCCATGACATCAACCTTCCTCCTGCCGCTGGCAATGGGAACCTGCGAAGGCTCGGGCGGCGACATTATGATCGACGCGTTCGGCATTGTGGCGATGGTCGCAATGACGCCGCTCATCATTATTCAGATAATGGGCCTGATCTACAGCCTGAAACAGAAACAGGCCGCCGCCGCCGAAATCGAACAGATGAGCAAGTATATCGGCATTATCACGCCTGAGGAAGCGGCGCATATCACCGTGTTCGAGGAGGCTGTAAATGGCTAAACTGCCGTTTAAACTGCCGCCGATCTTCATGAACGAAGGCAAAAATACAAAGCCAAAAAAACCCGCGCCGCAGAAAGCGCCGCCTCAGTTAAAAATGTTTTTCTTTATTGTTGACTGGGACAAGGGCGGAAAGATTTCAAAAGTTTTTGAGACGGAACACGTCCGCTTCCACTTCATAAGCAAAGGAAGGGGAACCGCCAGGTCCGAGATATACGATCTTTTGGGAATAGGCGCTACCGACAAGGCCGTAATCGTATGCGTTGAACAGGAAGTTCTTGTTCCTGTGCTGTTAAAGGAAGTGCGGAAAGAACTGGGTTTCCATAAACCCGGCGCCGGCATCGCCTTTACCATTCCCTTATCCGGAATCAACACGCCCCTTCTGCGGGTTTTCAAGGAAAGCATACACAAAAATGAAAAAATCGTCGTTAAAAACGAAGGAGACAATATGGCGACAGCGAAAAAAACAGCTTCCACGATAAACAATGATCTTATCATCGCGGTAGTTAATCACGGGTACAGCGAGGATTTTATGAACGCCGCCAGGGGGGCCGGGGCCACGGGCGGCACCGTAGTCCATGCCAGAGGTCTTGCCCACGAAGGCCCGGTAAAATTCTTCGGCATTTCGGTTCAGGAAGAAAAAGAGATTGTGCTTGTTCTTACCAGCCGTGAAAAGAAACTGCCAATAATGGAAGCTGTCAGCCGTTCCTGCGGGATTACCACAAAAGCGGAAGGGCTGATCTATTCCCTGCCCGTGGAAAATGTCATGGGACTGAATCTGGAATAAAGAAGCTAATTAAAGAAGACCTCGCACAGAGGCACAGAGGGAAGAAGTTCCCTCTGTTACCTGATTACTTAGTTGCCGTTTTAGTAGCAGTCGCGCAGGACATGAATTTTGTAAACGCCCGCACTTCTATGTTATGCGATCCCGAGGCAATGTCTGAAGCGTCAAGCGAAACATTTTCCATACCCGTGTTGAAACTTCCCTTGTATGCCCCGTCAATATAAACATCAATTTTGACAACATTATCGTTAGCACCGCCAGAAAGAGTTAAAGCAAAGTTAAGGTTATTCCCGGAAAAGGCGGCGGACGTAATCGATACCGTCGGCTTGGTCTTCTGCGCCGTTGTGAGCTTTCTGCCGGGATTGTTGGGATCCTGGTTATTACTGTTATAATCTCCCCTTACATCGTCGACTTTTACGTTGCCAAGAACGACAATGTCTTTCGGATTCCCGCGCAAGGTTATTTTCCTGGGGTTTGTTTTGCCAATTTCGCCTCTCGCAAAGACTTCGCCCTTTGTTGTTAATTTTGTTAAATAAGGTACCGTATTATAATCCCAGCCTATTATGTTTGTTTCAACCACGTCTATTGCCAGAGCGTCCTTTGACGCGAGTATACTGCGCAAGTTTTTCTGGTGTGTGGCTAAGCTTGTAACATCACTGCCGGAGAGCGGGCCGTTTTGAAACCCCTGCAAGCCGTCCATTACGACAAAGTCGGCGGGGAGGCAGGAAAAATAGTCCACAATCCAGTCCTGCAAAAGAACCGAACTATGGTTTACCATGTCATTACGCCCGCCGTCAATGTTTGATTTCCCGTAAATGTTTGGCGGAGCGGCGCCTATACCTATGTTTTTAACGGCGCCGGTAACGGTCGCGTTCCAATGGCTTTTTACCACTGGCAGGCAAATAAGCGCGTCAGCTTCCAGCATTTTTTTGTTCACCCAATATTTGCCGTCATTCTTATAATAAGTTAAATATGAGCCTGTAGCCCCGTTATACACAAAACCTGGCAGAGTGACCTGGGTAACATAGGCCGCCTGCGCTCCGGTGCCGACCCCGGCGCCCACCCATGTGCCCTCGGTGTCAAGTGCGATAATCTCCTGAACTTCTGCTAAATTTGCCTTCGTATACCCCAGATTGGTAAAATGGTGCTGCGAAGTACCCGTTGTTGAACTCTTCCCCGGCCCTTCAATGATCATGATTTTGCCCTTGCCCGTTGCAGAATTATAGGGGCCGACAATTTCACGTACAATCTCGGATACCGCCTGTACCACGCGTCTGTCGGTGCAGACGCCGTTCACCAGTTCGGGTATGCTGTTGCCAGTAGTTTGAGTACCCCAGCCATAAGTAGTGCAAATAATATTCGGCTTAAGCACAACGTTGTCGCCGGCTTTTACAATGCCGTTAAGCCCGCCGGCCAGATCGATTGCCTCGCTAACCATTCTTTTTATCTCGGTGTAAGTAAAATTTGACGCCTGCGTTACCGTTGTTGACTGTACCAATGAGACCACTGATTGGGCTGCCGGGTTTGAGTTTCCAGGCCCGGGATTTACAGGCGGGGGTTCTTCCGGCGGGGTTTCTTTTTTACCGGAATTTTCGCAGGCTGTAAATACCGCCGTGATAATGAGGGCAAATAAAATTAACAATTTTTTCATAAAGCTTCTCCTTTTTTCATGTTATTTCAACAAATACATTTTAGCGTATACGGAAGCGTTTTTATATCCTTGATTCCTGTCGTTGTCGCTCGCGCCTTGAACATACATACTGCCGATAAAATGATCGCGTTTGGTACTATCGTTGTCGTTGTAAGCGACAGCAAAACCCATTTTTTTACCCTTGGTTAATGTTACCGGCGTCCTGTCCTCAGGGCTGGTAATCACCGGATATGTACTGTCATATACTTTCATTTCGGTCTCCCATATATAGGTATGGGTAGTATCGTTTTTACCGATTTTGAAATTTAAATGGTGGTTCCGCTTAATAAAACCGCCTTCAATACGGACATTTGGATCAGTAGCCGTTGTATTATTCGTACCTCCAACGTAATCCAGCGCGCTGACCATGTCGGTAAAATTCATGTGGTAGGCGAAAAAATGGGAAGTAGAACTTGCGGTAGTGCCGCGGGCCTGCGTGCTTGTCGAGGCGCTCTCGCTGATAAAAATTTCAAGGCAGTCGTTGTTTTCCGGGTTCTGGTACACGTTGCTTGTATTGGGCGTCTTAATTTGGTCGTCTATGATTTCCGTTAAAACGTACAGTCTGTCCGCCGTCCATACCACCTTAAACCTTCCGGAAAAATCGGCGGTTTTTTCTATGGCGCCGCCTGCCGGGTTCGGAACCGACGCTCCCGTGGGAAGGCTCATCGGCGATTGATACATCCACGCGTATTTGATATCCTGCCATTCGGATTTTGCCCAGCAAGGGTCGTCTCCTTTTCCGTCTATAACAGGCGGAGTTTCGGTAAAATAGGCGATAAAATCATCCTGCCCCAGAACGGGCATATCATCATTACCCGGTTTGTCCGTGTTGCCGGTATTACCTGTATTGCCTGTGTTATCAGTGTTACCGGTATTACCGGTGTTGCCCGTGTCCGGGTTACCGTTATTTTTCTGGTTGTCCGTGTCTTTGCATGAAATAAAACAAGCTGCGATAACGAGAGCCAAAAGAAATAAATTTTTTCTCATACTTGTATTATACCACAATCTATAAGTAAACCAACCCCATTAAGACCGCGGAAACGATGAGAAACAGGCAGTAAGAAACCAGAAACAGGGGGGTAAGCAATGTCGCCATAGCGATAAGAGGCGCCGGGCGAGTAGCGGGCCCCACGATAAAAAATGCGAGCGCGGTTCCCTTCCCCATGCCGTTAATCACCATGCCCTGGACAATGGGTATGGCAGAGCCGCCGCAGGGGGATAGCGGTATGCCCAATAAAGCGCCGGCGAGTATTGACCGTATTTTGATAAGCGGCGTGGTTTCCTGCCCTGCCGCGAAAGCCCTGGTTATCAGACCCCTGGGCACATACACTTCTATAATAGCGCCGATAAAAATGCCGATGAGCAGATAAACGCCAATATGTTTTAAGTTCATCAAACAGTTTATAAAATACTGCCTAACGACAAACAATTTTTTTTCACGGTTGGCGATTCTTTCGCCACCATCGTCATAAAAATTAATGCTTTTTCTCACCATGAATTTTTCCGGAAGCAGATAGGACAGCATGCCCACCGCAAAACTGAACACGAATACGGCGATCGTGCGCGCGATTGCCATTTCCAGCCCCATGCCGCCCGCCGTCATGATAAAAAGCTGAGGGTTCATCAGCGAGGAAGCGGCCAGGAACGCTATGAGCGGCGCGACATGCACCTTGCTTTTATACAGCTCAATCACCACGGGAATTGTCCCGTAGGTACACAGCGGCGATATTATGCCTATGATTGACGCGGATATTACCGATATTACTGGCGACCCGGACACCCATTTATAAATTATTTTTGTCCATGAGGTAAATTTCAATAACTCGCCGACCATTACCCCGCCAACCAGGTACGGCAGCAGACTGAGCAATGTGGTCCAGCATTTTAAAAAAAGCCAGGGGGATTCGGCTATAATTAAATTAAAATTCGGCATTTAATCTGATTAAATCACCTTTTAAAAATTATTTCAACATAGCGGGCGCGTAACGGATCCGCAGTTCGGGCGGGTTTTGAAATTGCGTATAATAGTTAGTCTCCCAGTCCTTTCCATGGTTAGGATCGTTCACGCCGCCAGCAGGCGGGGCAAAAATCCTTAAAGGGATTTCCGTCTTTCGTTTAAGCCTGTTGTCAAAAAAAGCTGAGATCAGGTCGACGGTTTTAACGCCGGGCGCCTTGTAAAACCAGCGTCCGTTTATTTCCATCATTAAGTTTAGGTTTATGTCATCACCTGTGAAAATAATCTCGCAGAAGACAGGGTTTCGATCAAATTGGAGGGAAACCGAAAGGCCGTCCGCGTCTTCGCTTCCGCCCCAGCGAAGCTTTGCCGGAAATTCCGCCTTTTCGCCTAAGGTCATCACGGGCAGATACGGCTCCATCGCTAGAATCTTTTTATATTCTTCCAGAATTGGCTGCGCGCGGCCTATGTTCGGATTACAGGGGTCTTCGATCTCAAGGCCAAGCCGCCCGCGATCGCGGAACTGGTAAAAAGTTATGCCTGTTACCTTGGGCGCTTCTTTCGGCAGGCATTTGTAAAAATCAACAAGCTGTTCAGCCTGTTCAAAGGGGCCTGTAACGTCGCCGTCCGCGTTAAATTCGCTGACAACAAAGGGGCGCGTTTTCCCGCCGGCTCTTTCCATGAAACGCCCGTATTCATAATTGAAGCCTTTAAGCGTTTCTCTGTTTCCGGTTCTCTTGTGTGAATTGCCCCCCGGTTCAGCTATGTCAAAAGGCCAGCCCCAGTGAAGCGCGACATAGGTATCCGTTGACCATATATCCGCCGCCTTGATCGCCCCGGCAAACTCGTCTTCATATTTCATCTTGCCGTCTTCATCGGGGCGATCATCGCCTATGCAAAGAATTGTTTTGATGTTAGGCGCGTGTTTTTTGATAATGTTATGGAAGCGGACATAAAAATCCGCGACCTGTTGATATGTATAACGCTTGTTAAACGCGAACCAGTTTCCGGTAGCTTCATGATTTATACGCAGCATAAGCCGCCCGAAGGGGCGAAGGTCTTCCGCGATTTTTATCAGTTGATTATCTGATACGGCGCAGTCAACTGTCATCGTTAGTATGACATCCTGCCCATGCCGGCGCACGTCCTTCATTGAAAGGAACGGCTCTCCGTTTGTATTTCCTTCAAGCCCGCCCTGATACGGAAAATAATCGTCATAGGCGTAATCCCAGGCGAAACCTACTTTACCCCGCTCCAATGTACTGGCTCTGGCGGGCCAGCCTTTATCCAGGGGATAATAGCAGTACATAAGATTAATGCCCCGGTGGGGCCGCCCCAACACGTTGAGAATATAATCCTGTTCAACATATTCGCCCCGTTCGCTGCCGTCTCCCAGATCAAGGGCGCATCTTGCCTGCCCCATGTGAAGGCGGTACACATTCAGGTTTTCCATAGCGGCATTATACCATTGATTTAGCATATCTGAAAAATAAAACTAGCTCCCTATTGACATATTTGTCTATTTTAAACAATATGGAGTTATAAGTCACTTTCGAGAGGGTGCTAATGTTAGCCACCTTAGCTCAGTTGGTAGAGCAGCAGACTGAAAATCTGCGTGTCTGGAGTTCAATTCTCCGAGGTGGCATAACGTAAGTCGTTATGTAGTATAGAGTTAAGCCTGTTAACCCGCGGCCAGCAGCCTGAAGTATTCCTCTTGCTGGGATTTAAGCAGGGCGGGGATGTCAAGTCCGTAAGGGCAGCGCTTTTTGCATTGGCCGCAGTTTGTGCATTTGTCAATGGCTCGCATGTTGCCCTGCCATTCGGGTGAGAGCCAGTATTCCCTGACAGCCCTTCTGACCAAAAAGGTTATGCGTGCGGCGTTGTTAATTTGGATGCCGGCGGGACAGGGCAGGCAGTAACCGCAGCAGCGGCAGAAGCTGCCGGAAAGTTGAAGCCTGTCAGCCTCAATCACACTTTTTAGAACGCCGTCAAGCGATGGCGGCTCTTTTTCGTATAAGAGAAATTCGTCCAACTCAGCCATTTTTTGCATTCCCCAAATGGGAATAACGTTTTCATACTGCCGCAGGAACGCGAACGCCGCTTTTGCGTTGCCGATAAGGCCGCCGCATAAGGCTTTCATGGCAAGGAATCCGATATTATGCTCGCGGCATAGATCGACAAGCGCCAACTCATCATCCGTGGAAAGGTAAGAGAGCGGGTACTGCAAAGTATCGTATAAACCTGACAACACCGCTTCCTTAGCGTTATCTTTACTGTGAGCTGTAATGCTTATGTGGCGGATTTTCCCCTGGGCCTTCAATTTCAGGGCGCAGTCATACAGACCGTCCTCAGCTTCGGGGCGCGGCACAAATGACGGGTTGTGAAACTGAAACACGTCAATATAATCCGTGCGCATCATCTTCAAGCTGTTTTCGATGTGTTCAACCAGCTTGTCAGGCGTTTGCGCCCCGGACTTTGTGCAAAGTACAATTTTATCGCGGACATGACGCAGGGCAATTCCGATCCGGTCTTCGCTGGTCGTATATCCGTTGGCTGTATCATATAGGGTAACGCCATGCTCGTAGGCGTGCTGTAATAACGCGGTACTTTCCTCATAAGAAATGCGCTGGATGGGAATACAGCCAAATCCGGTACGGCCTACGGTTAATGCGGTCCTGCCGAAAAGCGTCTTCTGCATAATGCCTCCAAATTGCTATTATACCATAAGATCGCCGTACAGTTCTTCCAGCCGTTTCCGCAAGAATTTTACCGCGTAATGCTTGCGCGAGAGGACGGTATTAACAGGCGTATGGGTTTTTTCGGCGATTTCCTTAACCGAATAATCAAGCAGTTCAGACATCTCAAAGACCTCGCGCTGTTCTTTCGGCAGCTCCGCGAGGGCCGTTTGAATTTCCTCAAGAACCAGGGAGCGCAGCGTTTCCGTTTCCGGCGTGGCCTCTTCGCCGTAGATAATGTCCGTTATCTCGTCAAGAATGTAACTGTCTTCGTCTTCATCGTATAACGCGGGCAGGGGCTCGTCTTTTTTCTTTTTACGGTGGTCGATTATTTTATTTCGTGCGGCGCGGTAGAGCCAGCCTGAGATGTTTTCTATCGGGTTAACCATGTCATTTACACGGCTGTATTGATAGAAAACATCCTGTAAAATATCCTCGGCGTCCTCAACGCGGCTTACCCGCGAGCGGATAAAATTCAGCAGCCGCTGCCTGAAACTTACATATGTTTCCGTTGTTTTATCCGCCATACTCTCCTATTCTACCTGTTTTTCTCGGAACGCGCAAAGAAGAAAGTCCCCAGTACAAGGCAAATTATTGTCAGCCCAAGAATCGCGGCAAAGTTAACCAGGGGGTTAAACATAACAATACTGTCATACTCAGGGCTGCCCCTGTAAACTACCGCCCGCACAAGGTCTAAACAGTATGTCATGGGCATTATGCGGTTCAATACCAGTAAGGCCCCCGATGAATGGTTAATCGGGATAATCGCTCCTGACAAAAACATCTGCGGCATTATTATGAGCATCACGGCGAGGTTCGCGGCTTTTTTGTTTTTGATAAGGCCGATTATAATAGTCGCGAGCGCCCCGCCTGAAAGGCAAATCAAGGGCGACAACGCGAGAATTAACAGGAGCTTGTCCGCCTGCAAAGTTATGCCCATAAACAGCCCTACAATCAAAGTTCCAGCCATGCTCAATATCGCAGCGAAGCCGGAGCCGAGTATTTTCCCGATAATCAGCGAATAACGTGACACGGGCGATACCAGCATCTCCTGGGTGAAGTCTATTTCATGATCATCCACAAGCGATGTTATTCCCATTGTGGTAATCCAAAACAGCATGTTTACCAGCATTCCGACAAGCATAAACTGCCCAAGGGCGAAACCAACTCCGCCCGCCATATTCTGCATAAGGTTGCCGCCGATCATCCACATCATAACGATAGGCATGACAAAGCTCATAATTACAGTGGCGGGGGATCTGAAATATACGGTGATCTCCCTCGCCAGGACGGTTAAAACTGTGTTAAGTTCACGTACCAGCCGTGATCTTTTCTGTGAGAGAACAAGTACGCTCATGCTACTTTCTCCTTTGATTTGGTTATAAACTCAATATACGCGTCTTCCAGCGAAAGCTCGTTTGTTTTAAATTTTAATTCCTGCGGCGAACAGCATGACGCGATTTTTCCTTTATTGATAAGGCATACCGTATCCACGTTTTCGGCCTCGTCAATGTAATGCGTTGTAAGAAAAACGGTTGTCCCGTAACGGTTGCGCGTTTCATTAATGTAGTTCCACAGCTCCCGGCGGCTTACCGCGTCCAGGCCCTGCGTCGGCTCGTCAAGGAAAAGCACGTCGGGCGTATGTATAAGGCTGCGGATAATTTCCAGCTTGCGCTGCATGCCGCCTGAAAGTTTTTTGATGGGCTTAAAAAGCGAGTCCTGTATTCCGACAATTTCGGCGAGTTCCATTACCCTTTTGCGGTACGCCGCCGGCATAAGTTTGAAGGCCGGACGGTATCCGCACATTCCGTACAAACAGGCGTGAAAGCGGATATTCTGCTCCGCCGTCAGCTGCGGATCAAGGCTTGGCTTCTGGAAAATAATCCCGATCTTTTCCCTCACCTTCCTCGCCTCTTTCTCAACATCGAACCCGGCGATTTTTACCTCTCCGGATGTTTTGGAAAGCGTCGTTGTCAGAATGGAAATGGTCGTGGTTTTTCCCGCGCCGTTTTCGCCGAGGAAGGCGAAGAACTCACCTTTCCCGACAGAAAAACTTATGTCGTCTACCGCCGGTTTATCCGCGCCCTTGTACCGCTTGGTCAGGTTCTGTACGGTTATAATTGAATTATTCATGGTGGGCCTCCCCCCTCTGCTCCGGCCTTTCATCATTCCCAAAAAAATCACGGGAATGCAGGAAATCCTTGTGCAACTTGAAAAAATTCCTCTCTTTATCGACGAACTCTTTGCGCTCGTCATCGCTCATGTTCATCCATTTCTCGCGAAATTTGTTTCCGTGGCCAAAGCGGCGGGCGTCCGCTATCCTGCCGCGGCCCGCCATGTCTATCAGCCCTCCGAAAAGAATCCTTGCCAGAAGCATCAGGCCCACAGCCTGCCAATAATTTATAACAGGCAGGTTAAAAATCTCCGGCATAAGAACGTTCCACAGCAGCATAACTACCACGCTAAAAACCGCAATCATCGCCAGCATTATGAGAATGCCGGTAAATCTAAATTTAAATACGTTTTTCATTTTATTACTC
>Ga0268262_10001148_pt1 | contig 33649 bp, 27 predicted proteins | sample TergutNc150P3_FD_190354 | JGI IMG/M metagenome (GOLD analysis project Ga0268262, IMG submission 190354) | Nasutitermes corniger P3 segment gut microbial community from laboratory colony in Florida, USA - Nc150 P3 (SPAdes) (version 2) | ecosystem: Host-associated > Arthropoda: Insects >...
CTAAAAAGATGATTGCCGTTGATGGTAACGAGGCAACTGCGAGTGTGGCGCACAAAGTAAGCGAAGTTGTTGCAATTTATCCAATAACACCCTCTACTCCTATGGCAGAACACTGCGATGCTTGGAGTGCCCAAGGGCATAAGAATATTTGGGGGCAAGTACCAAGAGTTGTAGAACTGCAATCCGAAGGCGGAGCCGCTGGCGCTGTTCACGGATCTTTGCAAGCTGGTGCCCTAACCACAACATTTACGGCATCTCAGGGCTTGCTGCTCATGATTCCCAATATGTTCAAAATAGCAGGCGAACTCACTTCCACGGTGTTTCATGTAAGTGCCCGCGCCCTTGCTATGCAAGGTCTCTCCATTTTTGGCGACCACTCAGACGTTATGGCTTGCAGGCAAACCGGCTTTGCTATGCTCGCCAGCTCAAGCGTTCAAGAATCCCACGACCTAGCACTGGTGGCTCACGCTGCAACCTTAAAAGCCCGCGTTCCCTTTATCCACTTCTTTGACGGCTTCCGCACCTCCCACGAAATAATGAAAATAGAGGAATTGCCCATAGAAACCATCAGAGAGCTAATAGACGATGAGCTTGTTGCCGCTCACCGCGCAAGAGCGCTCACCCCAGATGCTCCCGTTCTGCGTGGCACAGCTCAAAACGCTGATGTTTATTTCCAAGGGCGCGAAACTGTAAACCCATTTTATGCCGCAGTGCCCGGTATTGTTCAAGAATATATGGACAAACTTGAAAAAGCAACAGGTCGCCAGTACAAACTTGTGGAATACACCGGAGCCGCAAATGCAGAAACTGTTATAGTTGTAATGGGTTCTGCCGCCGCCACCGTGCGCGAAACGGTTGAGCTTTTGGCGAGCAAAGGGCAAAAAGTCGGGATGATAAATGTTCATCTCTATAGACCTTTTCCCTCAAAAGAATTTATGGCAGCTCTTCCTAAGTCCTTTAAAAATATAGCTGTTCTGGATAGGTGCAAAGAGCCTGGTTCTATTGGAGAACCCTTGTTTCAAGATGTGATAACCACCATTGCCGAAGCGGTTATGGAAGGTAAATTCCAGCAGCCCCCAAAAGTTTTGGGAGGTCGCTATGGCTTGGCATCAAAAGATTTCACTCCGGCTTGCGTAAAAGCGGTTATAGATAATGCAACCAGCATAGATTATAAAAAACACTTTACCGTTGGCATAAACGATGATGTTAGCAACACAAGCCTAGAAATAGACGAAAACTTCCGTTTGGAGAAAAAGCTATTCCAAACTATGTTCTATGGTCTTGGAGCGGATGGCACAGTTGGGGCGAACAAAAATTCCATAAAGATAATAGGCGAATACACAGAGAACTACACTCAGGGCTACTTTGTTTACGATTCCAAAAAGAGCGGAAGTGGCACAACCAGCCATTTGCGCTTTGGCAGCGAGCCCATTCACGCCCCCTATTTAATTGAGCCAAATCAGGCAGATTTCATAGCCTGCCATCACACTCCGCACCTTTACCAAGTGAATATGCTTCGCTATGCAAAACCCGGCGCGGTGTTTTTGATCAACACTCAGCACAGTGCAGAAACGGCTTGGGACACCTTCCCAAAAGAAGTTCAAAAGCAGATAATAGACAAAAAGCTCAAAGTTTATGTTATAGACGGCTACAAGGTTGCTCACGATACGGGAATGGGTAGGCGCATAAATACCATTATGCAAACTTGCTTCTTTGCAATTTCGGGCATTTTGCCAAAAGAAGAGGCAATCAACCATATTAAAGACTCCATTAAAAAGAGCTATTTGAAAAAAGGCGAGGAGGTTGTTAAAAAGAATTGGGAAGCCGTTGATCACACTCTTGCGCATCTAAGCGAGGTAAAAGTCCCGGGCAGCGTTAGCTCAACAAGCGGTTTCCGCCCTGCTTTGATAGGCACAAAAGACAAATTCCTAAACTACGTAACTGCAAAGATTATTGAGGGTTATGGCGATAAGCTTCCGGTTTCTGCCATACCCGCAGACGGTACATACCCAACCGCCACATCCAAATACGAAAAGCGAGACTTGGCTTTGGAAATACCTGTTTGGAGCACCGAGTCTTGCATTCAGTGCGGAAAGTGCGCAATGGTTTGCCCGCACGCCGCTATTCGCACCAAAGCCTACGATGCCGCCGCTTTGGGAAATGCCCCAGAAGGATTTAAGGTTATGGAAGGCAAAGGCTTTAAGCTAGATGGCGACATTAAATATACCGTTCAGGTTAGCCCTTACGATTGTACGGGTTGCGGAGTTTGCACAGAAGCCTGCTCCGGTCTTAAAGGGGCAAAAGCCTTGAATATGCTCCCTCAGGCCCCTATTGCAGAAAAAGAGGGAAAGGCTTGGGATTTCTTTGTGGACTTGCCCGAAGCAGACCGCACAAAAGTTGAGCCGAAACTCGTTAAAAACGCTATGCTCCTTGAACCTCTCTTTGAGTTCAGCGGTGCTTGCACAGGTTGCGGCGAAACACCTTATGTCCGTTTGGCATCTCAGTTGTTTGGCGATAGAATGGTGATTACAAATGCAACAGGCTGTTCTTCCATTTACGGCGGAAACTTGCCAACTACCCCTTGGGCAAAAAACAAAGCTGGCAAAGGTCCGGCTTGGACTAACTCTCTATTTGAAGACAATGCGGAATTTGGACTTGGGCTTCGCCTTGCGATAACCCACCACGCAAAACAAGCCGAAGACCTTTTAGACTCTGTGAGCGAAGTTCCAGCAGATTTGAAAAACACTCTCAAAGAGCAAAGCCAAATTGACGAAGCTGGCATTGCCGCTCAAAGAGCAAATGTCGAAAAATTAAAGGAAATTCTGAAAAAGTCGAGCAATCCCCTAGCAAAAAAACTCAGCTCCTTAGCCGATTACCTTGTGCATAAGAGCGTGTGGATTATGGGCGGAGACGGCTGGGCTTATGATATTGGTTATGGTGGCTTAGACCACGTTCTTGCAAGCGGCGAGAATGTGAATATTCTGGTTTTGGATACCGAGGTGTATTCCAACACGGGTGGCCAAGCGAGCAAAAGCACCAATTTGGCAGCAGTTGCGCAGTTTGCAGCAAGCGGCAAACGTGCTCCCAAAAAAGACCTGGGCTTAATCGCAATGAGCTACAAAAACGTGTATGTTGGCAAGGTAGCTATGGGCGCAAACGATGTGCATACAATTAAGGTATTCCGCGAGGCAGAAGCCCACAATGGCCCCTCGCTTATACTCGCCTACTCCCCTTGCATTTCGCACGGCATAAAGGATATGCGTTATATGCTCCACCAGCAAAAAATGGCAGTGGATAGCGGCTATTGGCCCCTGCTCCGCTACATTCCAGCAAACTTTGACGAGGGCAAGAACCCCTTTGTTTTGGATTCCAAAGCACCGAGCCTGCCGGTTAAAGACTATATCTACACCGAGAATCGTTATAAAATGCTAACCGCTTCTAACCCTGCTGCCGCAGAGGAACTTGCAAACAGACTGCAAGCATTTGTGGATGCAAGGTGGAAACAGTATGAGGATTTGGCGAAGTAGGTTAATATTATTTACTATAGTGGGGGGGAATTTTCTATATTACACCTATGAACAAAACAAAAATTCTCGCTTTTATAGCTCTTGCGGCAATACTTTCGGCCTGCGGTTCAGACGATGGCGGTGTGCCGCCTAAATTGGCAAAAGAATACGCTAAAAACATTTCGCCTTTTGATACTCTTGCTGTTAAGTTCAACTCCAATTTGGTTGATTTAGATACATCGGCTGAATCAAAAAACGTAGTTTTGAATAACGTGAAATGGGTAAAAAGAAAAACAAGTGGCAAAGAATTGTACTTTATAGGTGCAAATACCACGCCCGGAGGCTTGAATTATTTTGAGAAAGAAGGTTCTATAGAGTTCTTGAATATAAAGAACTCAGACGGATATACAAAAGACAAAACAGTGTTTGATTTTGTTACTCTAGACCTACTTGACAAAGAACCCAATGATTCCAAATCATACGCCAACGAAATAGACTCGGAAAAAGCTAAAAGGGATAGTGTATATTTTGCAGGGGTTTTAGACCATAAAATAGGAGTTACTGAGAGCGGTCAGTCTCTTGTGGATATGGACGATTATTATATGATCAAACTAAAAGCAGCAGATACCGTGTACATAACCGTCACAAATCGCGAAGCTTTAAGCCTCATAGCCAGAGGGCCTAGTGGCACAACAGACACAACATTTCAGGCGGCAAAAGGAAAATCCAATGCCTTTAAATATATAGTCGGTTTAAAATATCTCCTCGAAGACCCATCACTTAGCTCAAGTGATTTGGTTCCATTCTATATAAATGTAACCGAAACCGGCAACACCCACGCATCTCCGCCCAATCCTTATACAATGCGCATTAAGATTATGGAATACAAAAAATAGGAGCAGTTCTTATGATGACCGAGGTATTAACTGAATTCTACAAGGCTCACTACAATTTTGGCCTAATAGCAGCCTTTATGTTGCTGTTTGCCTTGTATTTAGGTTCTAAAAAAAATATCAGAGCTGCAGTGGTTGTGCTGTGCTTATTGTTGGTTTACAATTTGATTATATTCAACAAAACCAAACGCGATCCAGATTGGTACGATAAATTGGAAGCCAAAATCAAAGCCTACGACCCCGTTAAAGCAGCTTGGGACAGTAAAGCAGGAGACGATGACCCAGACAAACACAAATGAACTAGTGCCTTTTTTGGCTAAATGCGGAGCTATGCAATTTGGTAGCTTTGTGACCAAGAGCGGGAGGGTAAGCCCTTATTTTGTGAATATGGGCACGGTTTGCAATGGCGAAGGGCTTGCCTTGCTCGCTGGTTGTTATGCAAAAATTTTCCAAAAACATTTTGCGAGCAAAGCAGATAATCTTTTTGGACCTGCATATAAAGGCATTCCGCTCTGCACCGCAACCGCTGCTGCCTTGCATAGAGAACACGGCATAAATGTCAGTTTTACCTATAACCGCAAAGAAGCAAAAGACCACGGCGAAGGCGGCGTTTTGGTTGGAGACCTATACTCAGAAAAAAAACAGATAGTTATAATAGAAGACGTTATAACCGCAGGCACGTCTATAGAAGAAACAATGAACATAATGAACCAAATACCAAATGCAAAGGTTATAGGTTTAATAGTTGCAATGGATAGAAAAGAAAAATTAGGAGACGGCAAAAGCGCATTGCAGCAGGTAAGGGAAAAATACGGCATAGAAGCCTATTCAATAGCTTCAATAGACGATATATTGAAATTCGCTCCGGCAGAATATAAAGAAAAAATTGAAAATTACCGCAAGGAATGGGGGGTTGATGATTAGGTTTTTAATACTATCGGTGTTTTTCTTGGCTTGCTCGCAGAATTTCACCAATTCGCATAAATTTTACAGCAGCCCTCCTGCCAAAACAGAAAACGTTGGCGTTGTGCAGCTAGATGATGCTTTTATGCTCACCCGCACAAGCTGGTTTGCAGAAAAATTAAATATACAAGGCGATTCCATTTACGATAAATTGGAAAAACTCACAGATTCCATTATTTTAAGCGAACTCTCAAAAAGCTGGAATGTTTCTGCAGTATCAAAAAAAGACAGGGAACAATTTTCAAAGGAAACTTTGAAAATGGATAAAACAATCTTCATAAAAACAAGATTCCCAGAGCAAGGAGTGGAAATAGGTAACTCAAACTATCTTTTCATAATCCACGAATACACAGTGGGTGGAGATTTGGATGCGGAAAATTTTTACGACTACACAAAGGCAAATGTGGAAATGTCTCAAAAAAAGAAATTCCATAATTTTTCAATAATAGCAACCTTTACACTTTGGGACAACAAAAGGCAAATTCCGCTGAGAAGCGGAATTATAAGCGTGCAAACACCGATAAAAGAAGATGTTTTTAATATGGATATATTTGTGAACACTACAAAACAGGCGGTCGCAGAATGTATAAAAAAATTGTAATAGTTATTTTCTTCGTAACTCTCTATTCCCACGCAGCTGCACCAACTGTATGGAAAGACGGAGAATTTTTGCTTTGGAGCTATGGCAAGCGATATATTACCCCAATGGATTTTTGCTTTGCGCTTCGCTACGAAAACGAAAAAATAGGAGCCCCTTCTTGCTACGAAGCTGGCGATTGGGAACGCGACACTACCCTATCTCTGTACGCAAAATGGCTGAACACAAATTTAGACCCACGCCTTAACCCCGAAGATTTGCGCCCTCGCAATGCGCACGTCATTGAGAGACTTGGCAAATTAAAAGACAACAGTTTAATTTTTAGCACAATAAAAAACGATAAAACGTGGTTTTTGCTTTTTGACGAAACTAGCTCTGAACCCAAGCAAATAGCCACATTCCCTTTAACAGAAGATTCGGCAAAAATAGCTAGGAAACTCGCAAGCGACTGGTTTAGTGGCAAACCTCAGAGAAGGCTCTCAGATTCCGAGCGAGAGGCAAAAGAAAAAGAACCAGATGAGTATTTTGCAGAACAGCCCATGTACGATGTTTGGTTTGGAATTGGTTTGGGGCACACCCAAACAAAGGTTCCTTTAACTCCAGATTCCTGGTATAGGCACAAGCTGAATTCAAAAATCAAAAATTACCGAGATGTTGATGACTCTACAAGCGTATGGTTTTTTATAAAAGATTCTGCGCCTATTTACAGAGCATATATCGGAGGTTCTTTGTACGATTTCATAGGGCTTGAATTTGAATTTAGAAAGTCAAAGCACAGCGCAAAAGTTGATGAATCAGACCTTGATACATTGGGCGTATCAATTTACGACAAACTTGATCACTGGGATTTTAACCGCTATGAGTTTATGCTATCGCTAGAATTTATGAAAGTCTTTATGCCTATTCCTCAAATTGAAATTGAACCGCACGTTTCGGCAAGCATTATTTACAGCTTTTTCACAGAAGATATTGATTTTAAAGGAAAACCCGGCACAGAAGCCTACAATTCTTACAAAAGGCGTTTTGAATTTGAATCTTATTACAAAGGTGTGGCTTTGAATTTTGGTCTTAGAACCGCTTTTTTGAAAAACTATGCCATAGATTTTCAAACAGGCCTTGCAAACCGAGGCACCTCAATTGTCACCAGAGAGGTGATAGGCAGTTCAACCTATGATGCTTATATTGCCGCCGGTTTGGAATATCACATAAGGTGGAAATGAGCTAGGGTTAGAATAGCAAACCCAAGCACCAAGCGATACCAAGCAAAGGGAACAAAATTCTTTTTTTGCACAAAACGCAAAAGCCAAACAACGGAAAGCCAGGCAGACACTGTTGCCACCACATAAGCAACAATAGCCTCTAGCGTGAATAAATCTGCTGTTTCGCCTTTTTTTATCGCAGAGAGCAGTTGAAAGCCGCCTGCGGCAATCATAGTTGGAATGCCCACTAAAAAGGAAAACTTAACCGCAGCCGGGCGTGCAAAACCCAAAAAAATTGCAAACATAATAGCCATCCCGGAGCGAGATGCTCCCGGGAAAATAGCCGCTGAAAGCTGGCCAAGAGCAACCGCAATAACAACTGGCCAAGTCAAATTTACATTCAATGTTTTTGTTTTGGCTTTATATTCCACAGCAAGAATAACAAAAGCTCCTACTATCACCGCAAAGGCAACAGGCAAAACATCTTCTGGCAATTTCAATCCGCATTTTTTTGCAATAAGCCCGCCTATTCCTGTGAGAAAAAAAGCGGCAAATAATTTTAAAACATAGTCTTTGGTTTCTTTTTGCCCCCAATTCACAAAAAAGCCAACTATATCCTTCCAAAACACAAGCGCAGCCGCCAATATGGGACCAACTTGTATTAAAACATTAAAGGCATCGCTATAATTTTTGCCCAAAAGATTTTCGGCAATTAGCATGTGCCCTGTTGATGAAATAGGCAAAAACTCCGTTATGCCTTCCACTAAACCAATAATTATCGCTTTTAACATAGGGGTAATATATGAAATTTATAATCCGGCAGCCAATGCCCAAAATCCTCGCAAACAACAATGGATTCTTTATAGGAAGAAAACAACTCTTTCTGCGCAAGCGGCACAACCTTGTCCCCTCCCCCGAAAATTAACTTTGCATTTGAACCGATAGCAGAAATATCCGCTTTCTTTTGCATCAAATAATCAAGACCTTCGGCTAGTTGATTTGGGGAATAACGCATAGCGTTTTCCACCCATTTTTCCCTATCTTCCTTTTCCATATTCCCCATCAAGGCAGAAAAAGACATCAATGTTTGCTCTGTGTTTTGCAAAACTCCCTGTTTTGTGGCTCTGAGGGCAGATGGCTGCCAGCAGCCTTTCGCGCAGAAATCCGCAATTGGGCAAACCAAAATTAGCTTTTGCTCTTTTCTTATCTTAGGCAAATTTCTCAATAAAGCAAGGGTTCCCATGCTCCAACCCACAACTACACTCGCCTCCCCTATTCCTCGTAATTCGTCTGGGTTTGGCAGTAAATCAAAATAATCCACAAAACGGTGGCTGAAATTCGGGAATTGCTCGTAAATGCGGTTTTCCCAAATTGAAATATCGCTTGCCCAGCCACTAACCCAAGCTATTTCGTTTGAGTTCATGAGTTAAAGGCAAACTTCTCTGTTATGTCTTCGCCTGTGTCTGGGTTTAGGAATGAGAATTGATGTGAAGCATATTCTTCTGCTTCCAAAACTTCAATATTAAGCGAATGTTTGTGTTCCAAATAGTGGAACATACGCCCATAGTCATCGCTAAATATTTTGGAAAGCGATTCTGATACCACCAACTGAATATTCTTCATTTTGCTCTTTTTTGCGATTCTTGCGAGATAACGGTCTATCAGAGAAAGAGTGGCTTCTCTGCTGAACACCGTGCCCGTGCCTCCGCACATGGGGCAATCGCTGTGCTTTTCGCTTGCCAAATTGGTGCGAACCCTGCGGCGACTAACTTCCATTAAGCCAAATTGAGAAATTGCGGAAAAATTGAGCGGCGTTCTGTCATAGCGAATCGCTTTTCTAAACTCGTCAACAACGGCGTTTTTATCCTCTTCCGATTCCATATCTATAAAATCAATAATCACCAAGCCACCGACATCACGCAAACGGAGCTGCTTTGCAATCTCTCTTGCGGCATCTAAATTCGTTTCTAAAAATACCCTGTTTTGGTCGCTGCCATGAACTCTGGAACCTGTATTCACATCTATAGACATCAAGGCTTCTGTTTGCTCAATAATCAAATATGCGCCCCGTGGCAAATAAACTTTTGTTGAAAGAGATTTTTCGTAATCGTCTTCTATTCCAAAAGATTCAAAAAGACTTTCGTAGCCTTTCCACAATTTTATTTTTTGCAAATTCTCAGAATTTGCAGCACCCAAATACTCGCGGATATTTTGGTATTCCTTTTCATCGTCAACATATACGTATTCAGTTTGCTCGCTAAAATATTCTCTTATGGATTGCTCAACGGAATTTGATTCTTGATAAATGCAAGTCTCTGATGGAAATTCATTAAAATTATTTTTTGTTATTTCCCATTTTTCTTCTAGTTTGCGCATTTGCTTAACAATCTCGTTCTCAGATTCCAAAAGGGCCTGAGTTCTAACTATATAGCCAACATCTGGTGCTTTGTGCCTGCTAACGAGTTGCTTGAAAATTTTGCGCTTGGTAAAATCTCTTTCTTTTTTTGAGATGCCTATAAAGTTTGAGTTTGGCATACAAACCAAAAAACGCTCTGCAAAACTCAAGTGCATCGTAAGCCTTGCACCCTTGGTGTTTATGGGTTCTTTAATCACTTGCACCATAATCACATCGCCTGGTTTCACCATTTTTTCAATACCAGCGTGAACGGCACTTGACTGCGAATCGTCTTCGCCATATTCCTTGCGGAGCAGAGTATCGCGGTCTATGGCATCGTTTATGTGCAAAAACCCAGCTTTCTCAAGGCCAATTTCCACAAATGCGGCTTGAAGCGCAGGCACCACCCTTTGCACAACTCCCTTGTATATGTTGCCTAGAGTATGAGTAGAAGTGCTGTTTTCAACCAACAAATCTGTTAAAACTCCATCATCTAAAACTGCTATACGAGTATCATAAGGCGTGGTGCTAACTAAAATACCCCGCTTGCTTGCATAATTTCTTTGCATAAATCCCTCTTAGGTTGCTTTCCAGTTTTGCAATAAGCGGTTTACCCTTGCTATTTGCTGCTTCTCCTTTTCAGTGCCTTTAAACGCCTTGAAAAGGAGATTTCTGTATTCTGTAAGCGAAGTGCGAATTAAAATACGGTCTTCTTTCTTTAACATAATCACTTATCCGTAAGCGCTGCTACCCCCGGAAGTTCTTTGCCTTCCAAAAACTCAAGCGATGCTCCGCCGCCTGTGGATGTGTGGGTAACTTTTTTATCTGCTCCGTATTTTTTTGCAGCTGTTGCTGTGTCTCCACCACCGATAACGGTGATTGCACCGCCCTGAGTGGCTTTTACAATGGCATCTGCCATTTCTTTGGTGGCTTTTTCAAAAGCCGCAAATTCAAACACTCCAGCAGGACCATTCCAAACAATGGTTTTGGAATCTAAAATAGCCTTCACAAAAAGCTCAGAGGATTTTGGACCAACATCCAAGCCCATCCAGCCGTCTGGTATTCCGGTGCTATCGTCTGCGGATTTCACTGCTGCATCGGCTGCGAATTTGTCTGCTATAACATAATCCACGGGCAAAATAATCTCTTTGCCATTCTTTTTTGCTTTTGCAATTAGCTCGGGAACAATTTTTGCACCTTCATCATCATATAAAGAAGCTCCTATTGCAAGGTTGTTGATAACTTTTTTGAAGGTGAACGCCATGCCACCGCCAATTATGATTTTATCGGCTTTATCCAAAAGGTTGTTTATCAGCTGAATTTTGTCTGCAACCTTTGCGCCACCTAAAATAGCGAGCAAGGGGCGTTTGGGGTTATCCAGCACCGCAGAGAATGCGTCTAGTTCTTTTTTCATAAGGTAGCCGCTTGCTCTCTCCGCGTAGCCTTCGCCAAGCATTGAGGAATGGGCGCGGTGAGCTGTGCCAAAAGCATCGTTTATGTAAACATTGCCGAGTTTTGCAAGAGATGCCCTGAAAGCCTTTACTTTTTCCGGTTCTGCCTTGATTTTTTCTTCTGTGCCATCTTCTTTTTTGATTTTTGCCTTGCCTTCTTCTTCTAAATGAAAACGCAGGTTTTCCAGCAATATAACATCGCCTGGTTTTGCCGCGGTGCATTCTTTTTCAACGCCTTCGCCCACACAATCGTCTAAGAACTTAACAGGCTTACCCAGCAATTCTTGCAATTTTGCTGCAATAGGCTTTAAGCTGTATTTGGCAACTGCCTTGCCGTCTGGCCTGCCAAGGTGCGAGGCTAAAACAACAGAAGCACCCTTTTCCAGTGCATAGCGTATTGTTGGAAGCGCAGCTTCTATGCGTTTTGTGTTTGTAATTTCACCAGTGGTTTTATCTTGCGGAACGTTAAAATCCACGCGAATAAAAGCACGCTTACCCTGCAAGCTAAGGTCTTCAATAAAAAGTTTTGACATAATATGTCTCCGGTTAAAAAAAATTCTTTGGAGGTAATATAGTAAAAGTAGAGGCGGCAATGGGATAATTCTTGTTTTGTAGCTTTGAATTGAGCATTTCGCCCAAAAGCCCAAGAGATATGAACTGAATTCCAGAAACAAAGGCAAATCCAGCCAAAACGAGCAAGGGGCGAACTCTAAGCGAGCCTGTTAAAGCCCATTCAAAACCAAAATAACCAAAAACACCTGTGCCAACAAGGCAAAGAAGCAAGCCCACCATTCCAAAAAAATGCAGGGGCTTAACCACAAATTTGCGCAAAAACATCAAAGTGAGCAAATCCAAAAAACCAGACACAAGCCTAGAAATTCCATACTTGGAAATTCCATACCTCCTTGCCCTGTGCTCAACTACTTTTTCTGCAATTTTAAACCCATTCCAAGAAGCCATAAGGGGAATAAAGCGGTGAAAATCCCCATACAAATGAACGCTCTTTGCAACCTCGGCTTTATATGCCTTTAATCCGCAATTAAAATCGTGCAAACGCTGCCCGCAAACAATGGAAACAGTTAGGTTAAATAGCTTGCTCGGAATTGTTTTGTGCCAAGGGTCGTACCTTTTCTTTTTCCAGCCACTGACCAAATCTGAACCATTTTCCAGCATCTTTAGCATTTCTGGTATTTCGGTTGGATTATCTTGCAAATCGCCATCCATTGTGGCAATATATTTGCCGCTTGCAAGCTGAAAGCCAAGTGAAAGAGCCGCGGCCTTTCCGCAGTTGTATTGAAAACGAACAGCCTTTAAAAAATCATATTCCTTTGACAAATTTTGCAAAACTTCCCAAGAATTATCCCTTGAGCCATCGTCTATGGCAATAACCTCAATACTCTGCACAGCAGGCAAAATAGCTGCCTTAATCTCGGCAAGCAACTCTGGCAGGCTCTCTGCTTCATCTTTTACCGGAATAACAATGCTTAAATCCATACCCCTTTATTCTTCTCTAAATTCTTTACTATCTCTATTTTTCAGCATATTCAATTGCTGCCGCAAATGACTCGCGCCAGCACCTGCAGCCATTTTCAAACCTTTTTCCAAATATTCTTCGGCACGTGGTTTATCACCCGATATAAGCAGGAGTTCAGAAGCAACTGCGTAATTGCGCCATTCGCTTGGGAATTGCTTTATACCAATATCTAAATAATGAAGTCCGCGTTCAGCAGTAGCACTATCTCTATGCGACATTGCAAGGCGAATATATATTGAATTGTAGTTGAACAATAGCTGCTCTGTTTCGCTGTTGATAAAAGCGGTGCCATCGCCAAGACCTCTATATTTAAACACGCTATCAACAAGATAAGCCGTTCTATCTACGTCCATGCTGTCTCTGCTCGGAGTTAATTCTCCCTTCATCAAATCCCAAACCATGCCTTTTTGAACCATATATTTATCCAAGCCAACAGCATTGGAAAGCCCAACAGTTGTTGAAACGTGTATGGGTTTGTCTGGATTGTTCATAGTTAAATCAACCACAAGTTTATATTGAGTTTGCATAATGCCATGCTTGCGCGGCTCTCCCCATTCTTTTAAAGCGGTGTATGTTTGAAGCCAGAGTTTACGCCTAAAGAGTTCTTCTGCAACTTTGCCACCTTCTCCAGAATCCAGTTTTGCCTCCAAAATTTCTATTTGCCTTGTAAGTGTTGGTATTGCCTGCTCTGCCTTTTTAACCCAGTATTCTATTCTCTGCGAAGACAGCTCGTAATTTTTTTCCGAAAGCACCATATCCCTATCTATGCCTGCTCTGTCGTAGCTGAGTTTTAGAATAGGCTCGTTGTCTAGCATTTGCTTTATATACCAGTCGGTGTTGCCAAGGCTCAGATTAACCACTCTAACATCTCTTCTTATGCCAGCAACCTCTTGGGCAAACCAAAGAGGGAATGTGTCGTTATCGCCATTTGTGAAAAGTATGGCATTTGGCTCGCAGCTCATGAGTAGGTTATAGGCATAGTCCCAGGGTACCCAAAGATTTCCCCTGTTGTGCTCCTTGTAATTTGCAAAAAGCGGAACCGCTCCGCAAAGCAGGGCTATGGCTATGCTGCTAGGCATCAACAAATTAAACCTTTTTTTCTGAATGTTGAGTAGCAAAAATCCTATGCCAAGTCCGTAAATCAAAGACATAAACACAAAAGCCGGTGTGTAAAAATAATCCCTGTTTCTAACTTCTAAATGAACAGGGTCTGGGAGTGATGGCTTTTGCACGCCTGCGCTTTCAAATACCGAGAGTATTTTTTCCCAGTTTTGCCAAGCCGAGCTATGCCTTGCCGCGCTGTCTTTTTCGCCCCTATTATAATCTCTGTTCATTTTGCGCCATGCGTTTAAAAGTTCGTTTGGGTTTGGAACAACGATTTTAGTCGCCATTCCACGGCTGGAGAGTTCGTCAATATAATATTGCATTTCCTTTATCCACACATCGTGGTCGCGGCGTTCGGGTTTGGTGCCGTCTGAAAAGTTCAAATACCACAAAAGACCAAAGGAACAAAATCCATATAACAAAGCCAAATATATTCCAATATTTTTATTTGCCTTGAAAGCTATAACCACAGTCCATAGCAACAAGCCGTTAATCAGCAAAAATATAAAAGCCTGAAAAACTTTGTTTTCGCCTATGCTCATCATTAGAGTGGGAAATTCAACAGAACCGCGAACAACAGGGGAATTTCCCTCTGAGTCTACTGAATAAACACCTCCTCGGTAGTAGGTCACTTCCCCTGGCTTAAACGGAGTGTATTGCGCTATTTGATAGCCTCCATAACCCATGTGCGGAAACACCAAAAACTGATTTTCAGGTTGGGAACGCCTATAAAAAGACCTAGATATCATGCTTTCTGAGCCATATTGTTTGCGCTCTAAATAATCGTAAAAAGCTTGCCAGCTTTCATTATCCCTATATGGAAATAAATTTTTTATTTGCAATTTGCCATCGCTGTCTCTGATGTTTATCTCTGGATCATTTTCGTCTATTGTGGGATTTAGCGAAGAACGAATTGGAATATAGAGATGTGCGCTAAAGCCTATAAGAGCCATCACAGTTAAAGCAAGGGAAAGGGATATATCTTTATGCAAGGGGCTTTTTTTCGCGGTGAGCCATGCCACTAAAAGAACCACCAAAAGAATCAGAGACCAAGTGAGGAAATTGGAAATTGCATATACAACGGAACAGAGAATTGTGCCAGATACCCAAAGCGGCCAGCGCCTAACAAGGTCTTTGAGAGGATTCCCGCCCGCGAGCAAAACCAAAACAAATACAGCTGGCACAACAAGCATTGCAAAAAGATGAAAGCCAATGCCCAAAAAAGCTAAATAACATATAAGCAGCAAATATTGGAACCCGCGTTTTTCGTCTTTGCAATCCAAATAGTGCAAACCCAAATAAGAAATTAAAAGCATCACAAGCATTATTAGGTTATATACCTCGGCTTCTACTGCGTTAAACCAAAAAGTATCGGAAAACATCAAAAGCAAGCCAGCAGAGAAAGATGCTGCCGCAAAAACAGGTCTTGAAGCATTTTTAGTTAATCTGGCTAACAAATCCCAAACAAAAATCGCAATTACATAAACCGCAGCTGCCGAAGCAAAAGCCGATATATAATTTGCTCTTTTGGCTATTTCTTCTACCATTGGCAAACATATCATTATTGCGCGCACAAATAAAATGAAAAAAGGCCTTCCGGGCGGGTGCGGTATGCCCAAAGTGTGAGCGCTGGCTATAAATTCGCCGCAATCCCAAAAGCTAACGGTGGGAGCCACTGTTATAAAGTAGGTTATTAAAGCTATTAAGGCTGCAAAGCCGGCTACTAAATTCTTGGTTATTTTGTCGGTCATCAAAATCCTCCGGAGGTTTGAATATAGAAAATTTTGCTAAAACTGCAAGAGCATGCAAGTTATGTCGTCTGTTTGGTTTGGATGACCACGCCATTTTTCAAGGGTTTGGGGTAGCAGTTTTTCTATTGAATTTCTGTTTATGGGGCTCTTTCTAAAAAAATCCACAAGCCTTTCAAGTCCAAAAATTTCTTTTTCGGGATTAAAAGTTTCTGTTATGCCATCGGTATATAAGATTACAGAATCTCCTTTTTCAACTGGAAGTTCAGTATTCTTTATGTAGGGGTCTATATCGGCATCCATCATAAGGGCAAGCCCTCCAGAACGGATACTTTCAATTGTTCCAGTTTTTGCGTGAAAATGCAAAATATGCTCGTGCCCGCAACTCACATAGTTCAACTTTTTTTGCTTGGTATCCCATTCAAAAAACAAGAGTGTTGCAAAAAACATTCCCGTGGTTATTTTAGTGGATAAATACTTATTCAAACTAACTATAAGTTTTTTCAAATCATCCTCTTTTTTATATTGATTCTGCAAAAATGTTTGCAGAATAGCAACTATAATGCCAGCAGAAACGCCCTTTCCGCTAACATCTGCTATGGTCAGCGCAAACTTATTGCCTTTTTCAAAAAAATCGTAATAATCGCCACCAATCTCTTTTGCAGGCGACATAAAAAACGAAACATTTATTCCATCTACCTTAGGAACACTGTTCAAAAATAGAGCATTCTGAAGCAAATTTCCAGAGCTGAGTTCTGTTGACATTCTCAAATTTTCGTGTCTTTGCATTGCTACTCGGCTGGTGTTCAAAATTATGGCGGCAAAATTGGCAAAACTTCTAGCCATATTAAAATCGGCTTCTGTAAGGTAATCAAGCCCAATTTTATTTTCCAAAATAAGAACTCCAAGAAGCTCTGTTTCTTGCATAAGTGGAACAAGTATAATTGAATGAACCTCTTGAGACAAATTTCCGAGAATTACCTCCATATTATCTGTAGAATGGCTTAAAAGTACACCTCCCGAGCTATTATGCCCGCATTTCCAAACTAAAGACCTTTCATCTTTTATATGGTGCCTATAAGCCATTTCAAGCAGCAAATCGGCTCTTGTGAATAATTTTTCGCTACCTATGCCAGGAGGAAAGTAAAGCCCAGAAACAGCCACACACGAAAAATATTTTTTATTGCCATCCCATTCATAAATAGCAGCACCCTTGGCAGACAAAAAACGGCACAAGCTATCTAAATAAGATTTTGCCGCATCTTTCTTATCTGAAAAATCCTTAATTGAATTGGAAATTTCATTCATCATATTTCTGAATCTACCCTGCTCAATAATAAAATTCTCTATAGTTTTTTCTGAACTGAAAAGTTCGCTGCGCCTGTTCTCCAAGCACACATAAAAAATAAAAGAAATAAAAGTAAATCTGAAAAAATAAGTTTCAAACAAAAGACAAGGCACCACAGACACCACTAGCAAATACCTAGATACTTTTGGTATATAAGCAGAAAAGTAATATTCTTTGCCAACACTAAGCACAACATAAACAGAGAATAACTGGGTAAATAAACTCAAAAGGTCGTAAATATAAATAGTTTTTAAAAGATCGTGCACAACAATTTGCAAAAACATATTCTCAAACATCAAAACCAAAAGTCTCCTTTGGCTTTTTTTATTCATTGAATAAGATAAATCTCTTTGAATTAAAAACAGCAAAAAGAAAGGATCCACTATTTTGAATATATAGCTGAAAATATCATAAGGATCTGAATTTCCATACACAAAAAAAGAATTAAGGGAGAAAAAAGCAAAAAAACCTAAAAATTCCAGCAAAGACCTTTGCCCTTTAAATGAAGATTCTCTCCATTTAACAAAGGAGATTACTGCTGGCAAGGCCGTTAAAAACGGCAAAATTAGATAAATTGCCCCTGATATCATTGTTCATCTTCAGTGTATTCTTCCGCATCTCTTGCTTTTTTCTGTTTTACCGAAGTCGCCACTGGAGAATCGGATAAATAGTTTCGCATTATACGCGGAGTCACAAATATAATCAAATCTCTTTTATTTACTTCTTTTCTAGTATGCTTGAACAGATATCCTAAAATAGGAATATCTTTTAATATTGGAATTCCTGTTTCTGCTTCTATTTCATCGTTTTTCGTTAAACCGCCTATCACAACTGTTTCTCCGTCAGAAACCACAACTTTGGTTTGAGCTTCTTGCTTGTTTATCACAACTTGCCCTTGGTCAAAACCATAGCTATTGTTTTCTGTGTGAAGTTCAAGTAAAATTCTGTTATCGCCAGCAACGTGTGGAGTAACAGTTAGTTTTATGCCGCTTTCCACCATTTGGTAGGCTGTATTGCCATTGGCATCTACCTGTGGTATGGAAATTTGGTCGCCCATGAAAATTTGGGCTCCAGTGTGGTCAAGGGCTGATATTTGCGGGCTTGCCAAAATTTCGGAACGTGAATCGCTCAAAACATTCATAATTTTAGCTTCCATATTCTGGTCAAAAGCTTTCACAGTCAATTGAGTTGCAGCATTATCTCCAATTAAACCTGGTAAATTGGAAAAACCAGCCTGAACCCTTGAGTCAGGGCCTCCAACGGTTATAGGGCTGCCACCGCCACCAGACCAGTCAACGCCAAGTTCGTTTGCCAAGCGGCTATCCACAACAACCAGCTTTGCAGTGATAACTATCTGCAAAGTTTCAACATCCAACTCATTCAGGGTACTTTGCATTTGCCCCAAACGTCTTTCTGTATCATAAACTATTATGGCATTATTGCGCTCAACCACGGAAATTCGGCCCCTAGCAGATTTTATTGTTTCCAAAACCTTAGACATTTCGCTCGCCGAAGCATGCCTTATTGGAAAACTGCGCCTCACAAGCGGGGCAACCATATCGCTCTGCTCGCGTTTTTCCGATTCCCTTATTATCTTATTCTGATAAGAGTCCGTTCTCTGAACGGTTATGTAATTGCCTTCAACCAACCAAATCAAATTGTGCATAGCACATATAATATCCATCATTTCAGACCAGGTTTTTTTTGTGACCGTCATTGAAAGCCTCCCAACGACATCGGGAGCAAGCAATATATCCACACCCGCAAGCTCGGATATGGAATGGAAAACAGATTGAAAATCCGCATCCACAAAAGACATATCATATCTTTTGCTGCTGTTTTTTATAGCGGCAAAAGATACGGAGAAAACTAGCAGCAAAACAACCGCCATAATTTTTTTCATTGAGCACCCCCGTGTTTATCGGGCAAAGACACTGTGTAACGCCGGCTCACGCCATATTCCTGCAACAAAAACATCACGCTATTTTTTGAAATTTTTAGTATTTTGCCGTTTTTAACAGTATCGCCTTCGTAAAGAGTATAAGACTGCCCCATTATTTTGTTGTCGGAAAGAAGAGCCATAGGTCTTTCATTTTCGTAAATAATGCCAGCCAGCGTTAAATTATCAATGTTGATGCCATCTCCGCTTGTGCTTTTAACCTCTACAAATGGGTCTCTAAAGCCAAAGGAACTGTAGCTTATTTTGTCTCCTTCTTTCCACCCGAATTTTGCGGCAATGCTATCCACACCACCAGGAGATTCTTTTCTCATACGGCGAAGTTTGTCTTTTTGAGAAGTTGTAAGTTCTGCTTCTTGAATAACATCTCTCTGATACACATAACCCTCTTTATTGCGAAAACGAACTTTGTAAAAAGGAGGCTGTTTTGCCAAAACCTTTAAACGATCGCCAAACTCAAGTGCCTCCAAAGGCCTGCTTTCAGAGGGCCCTGGGAAAAGAGAGACTATATCTTCTGCTACCACATAAGAAGCATCTGACCTTTTTACTTGTATAGATTGCGAAAGAGGAACGGTCGCTTCTGGCCTTTTGGTTAAACGGCTGGCAAAATCGGCTGGATCAGAGGCGAATAATTCATAGCTGGGCAAAAAATAATTTGTTTTCTTAACTTCGGTGGGAAGAGCCAGCCAGCTTTCCAATTTACCCGGAGTTGTTAGGTGCTGCAAAAGCACCCTATTCTTCATAATCATAACCACAGGCTTTTTGCCTTGGCTTAAATACACAGTCAATTTGCCCTCTGACCAAGCCAAGCCCTTTGCAAAACTGCAATTTGCAGTTCTAAACACCGAAGAATGTTCCGGCGAATCTTTAATGGACAAAGCAACGGTGGTATCGGTCAATTCTGGCGTAAAATTTCTAGGCAGTTCGGAATCCAGCACTATCATAAGTTCTTCCCACTCAGAATTTTTTTGCGCATAAATTTTTGAAATGCGAGGAGGCAAAATGGAAAACCCTTTGAGAGTCTCCGAATCATCTGCATAAGAACTCAGAACTATAAAAATAATTATCAAAAGCCACTTGACCATATCATTTCTTCCTTGAGGTAAATGTAGTTAAATCAAAAGAAACGCTCATAGTAACTGGTTCCCAACCATGTTCTTCTGCCTTTTTTACCTCTTGGCTTATGGAGCCAAAACGATTTAATTTGAGATTGTCTATGGTTGTGGGATAATTAAAGTTGGCAATTTCTGCAAACAAATAGCCTAGCATGTGATATCCAGCATTGACAACGAAGGAATATCTATTTTCCACAAAATGCTCTTTTTCCTCTGAAGGAAGCGGTTTAAACGATTGAATATTCACACCCGAAGCCCTTACCACCGAATACAAATCTTGCAAGCGGAGCGGGACTTTTTCTTCTTCGGGGAACATTTCCTTTAATCTTTCAAATTCAATTTCCGCTTTTTGCAATTCTGCCTCAAGCATTGGAATGCGAGACCTCTGCAAGTTTATTTTGTCCAGTTCGGCTTGAGCGTTTTTTTGCTCTTCTATTAGTCTTTTTTGATTCTCTTCAAATTCAGTCCATATAGAATCGTAGAACATATACGTAGAAGTTAAACAAGCAACGGCAACAACCAAAACGTATATGTTCTTTTTATCTTTAAAATCAAATTTTGCAGCTGCCATAATAACTCCTTAGCGCACTCCTGTTTCCATACCTAAATTCGGATTAAATTTCACTCTAAGCGAAAAATTATAAGAATCTTCATTATTGAGTCTAGTAGCATTTATGTTCGTTAAAGAAACTTCAGTTACACTTTGCGTTTGCTCCAATTTTAGCATATAAAGCGCAACTTCTGGAAAATGCCAAGTTGCACATGTTAAGGTCATCACATCTCCCTCTTGATTTATTCCGCTTATCCAAGTGCCTGGTGGAAGCGTGGTGGAAAAATCTTCAAACATAAGAACCCAGCGCTTTCTGCTAACTTGTATTGAGCGCAGAGCATCGCTTTTTTCTTTTATCACTCTCTGTTTTTGTTCTAGTTCTGCTATTTTATCCAACAATGGGCGTTCCCTTTCTATTGCCTGCTTTGTTTGAGAAACAGTGCTTTCCAATTCGCTTGTTGTTTCAATAACGTGATAGTATAAAAGAGACAATACCAAAACCACTATAATAATGGAAAAAGTGCCCCATATAACCCGCGAATCCAAAATCCAAGATAAATTCAACTTGTTTTGCTTATGCTCGCTAGGCAAAAGGTTTATTTCCATCAACTGATATTCATTTTGCGAGTCTGCCATTAAAATCTCCTCAGAGCAAGACCTAACGCAACAGTATATATACCAGCTTCTGTATCAAAGTTCATTCCAAAAAAACGTTTTTTATCTATTTGCAAAGATTTAAACGGATTTAGCCGTACAGCCTCTAGTGAAAGCCTATCCGCAAGAAAAGGAATTAAACCGACTATGTTTGAGCCACCACCCGCGACTATTAATTTGGTTGGTTTTCTATAGTTATCGGCTGAACTGAAATAACGGAGTGCCGTATCAACCTTAGAAGCTAATCCTTCAAAAACATCTTCCATTGCAGACTTCGCTTTAGATGCATCAACCCCGGATTTATTCTCGCCCATGAGCAGGTCTCCGCATTGGTCCATAGAAAGACTAAGCGACTGGGATAATTGTTCTTGCAATTCTTGAACTGAGCCATCGATTATTGAACGACCTGAGTTAAAACGCTCATTTAGCAAAAAAGCTGCATAAGATTTTTTATAGCCTAAATTCAAAAGCAAAACCGCCTCATCATCTTCTTCCAAATCAGAACGCGGTTTAGACGCGAAATACACGTTGGATAAAACAAAAGCATCTACATCTATGGCAAAGAGCCTAAGGTTCAAAGCCTGAAATATATTTACCCAAGGAGTTAAACCGTCTTTTTTTGCAGCGACTATCATTGCCTCTATGCCTTCTTCTTTACGGCCTAAAACTGAATAATCCAAAACGTTGCCAGCATCGTCAAAGGGGCTTCTACCCATAGCAGCTTGAAGTATAAGCTCGCTTTCTGGAACTTTAGGAACAGGTTTCACCAAAATTCTATCGCACAAAATACCTGCAGTCCAATTTACAGAAATCACAAAATCTCCGTTAGGGCCACCAGGCATAGCTCTATAGAGCACAGACTGAACTTTATCTATTAAAACAGGGACATTGCGTATTTCATTATCCACCACTATTCCGTCTGGGATAACATCGTGCTCCAGAGCAAGCAAGGTTCTACCTAAACCTTGCTTATGCCCCACAACAGCCACCTTTATCAAGCGGTGCCCGATATCCACACCCACGGTTTTGCTATCACCGCGGATCCTTGAAATTATACTGCCTAATCGCACAATGTAAATATAGTAAAAAACAATTTTTATTACTTCATCAAAGCCTGAGCACTTTGCCGTTGTTTTTCAAAAACATATTGTATTATCTGTTCCTGAATCAGGTGAATATCGCCATCAAAAGCTACGCTGTGCACAGTTCTCAACGGGTCGTTGTTGTATTTGCCAGCAACCCTTACCACCTTTGCCGGCAAATCGCTTACTGCTCCGTGCCCTGGTAGTTCAAAATTCAGCAATAACCGCGTATTCTTCTGGAGTTTAACCGGAAGAGCCATTCCAAAGCCTCCACCCGACATATCTATTATTTTGCCCGAGAAAATATCACCTATGCCGTTTCCTATTATTTGAGTGACCTCAACAGGAATACTAACATCTATGCGCACCCAGTTTCTTTGCTGGGCACGGTTTAACTTGCTAGTATGGTTCAAAATAATATTCCTATCCTTCTCTTTCACAACTTGCGCCCTGAAAATATATTCAGCATCGCCAGACCTAACAAAATTCACCAATATCCAAGTTTTTTCAGGCACTGGAGGCCCCGAAAGATTGGTTATTGCCCAATAGCGCTCGTCAATATCCTCAATCAAGCACATCCCTTTGTGCGTGGCAGGCCCGCTTTCGGGAATTTGCACGGCGCATTTATCGCCAACTTCAAACTGCCTTGTTGATGTAATGGCTATATCTTTGGATAGCGGCAAAAAACCGAGCATCCTTCTCAAGTCTCTTATTTTTTCAAGCTTTGAATCCGGTATGGTTTTAATTTTTTTTATATCATAGTAGATTCCAATCGTTTTTTCAAACACGTGAGGAGACCTTATTATTGTGCTTGGATCTTGCAAGCCAGACTCTTCTATAATTCTCTTCAATAGATCTATAGCTCCTTGGTTCAGTTTCAAAAGCTCCGCACGAGCATCAAATTTTCTCCAAGCCAAATTCCGTAAATCTTCTTTTGTTTTGTTTGAGCGATAAATTTCATAAAGCACTATCAACAAAACGAACATTACGATAAGAGTACTAAATATAATGATTGTCCATATAGAAAAATTGGTCATTCTATCTATAATGGATTTCGAAAATTTCTGGTACGCGGTAAGACTATCAGCAACAGGCTCTACTTGAGCCAAAAGGAGGAGGTTTTGTAAATTTAAAAGCATAGGGGGTAATATAGAAAATTACTATATTACCCCCAACACAATGACCGCATCAAAAGACATCACCCGCATAACCATTTCACCAGAACGTGAGATTATATTGGTTGGAACTGCGCATATTTCGCAAGAATCTGTGGATTTGGTTCGTAACACAATTATTTCAGAAAAGCCGGACTGCGTTTGCGTTGAGTTAGATGAAAATAGGCTTAAAGCACTTGAAGCTGGAGATAGGTGGAAAAATTTGGACATAAAAAATGTGCTTAAAAAACGGCAAATGGCTTCGCTGATTGTGAATTTGCTGCTCGCCTCTTATCAAAAGAAAATGGGAGAGTCCACAGGGGTGGAACCTGGGGCAGAACTCAAAGCTGCGGCAGAAGAGGCTAAGGCTTGCAGCGCGCATTTGGTTTTGGCAGATAGAGATGTTAAAATTACCTTGCGCCGCGCTTGGGCTGGCACTCCGTTTTTTCGCAAATTGAAATTGCTCGCTACCCTGCTCACTGCAATTTTTGAAACGGAAAAAGTCAGTGAAGAAGAACTTGGCAAAATGCGGGAACAAGATACCCTTTCACTTATGCTGGAAGATTTTGGAAAGGAATTCCCCGAGATAAAGCAAATTTTAATAACAGAAAGAGACCAGTTTTTGGCTGGCAGAATAGCAAAAGCAGAAGGCAAAAGAGTTTTAGCCGTAATCGGAGCCGGACATTTGCAAGGCATTAAAAACATCATTGAAAGCGCAACGGAAACACCGCCAGAAGAAGAATTGCAAAAAATACCGCCCTCTAGCAAATGGCCAAAAATGATAGGCTGGATTATACCTATAGCAATAATTTCGTCTTTAATCTACGTAGGCATTGAACAAGGCTCTGCCAAAGTAGCCGACTACCTAACCCTCTGGGTGCTTTGCACAGGAGTTTTTGCATCCATTGGAACTGTCTGCGCTCTTGCGCATCCCTTTGCGATAATCGCAGCGCTCTTCATTGCCCCCATCACAGGCTTAACCCCTCTGGTTGGAGTTGGGCTTTTCACCGCATTCATTCAAGCCTATTTTTGCCCGCCAAGAGTTTCAGAAATGGAAACGGTTGCAGAGGATGTATGGAAACTCAGCCGTTGGTGGAAAAACAGATTCACAAGAGTAATACTAGCATTTATATTGCCGGGGCTATTTGCAGCTCCGGGCAAATTTATATTTTTTGCAAAAATCGTTCAAAACCATTAGCGGAGAGTTTTATGTCTAATCGCATAGTTTGCAAGTTCGGCGGAAGTTCAGTGGCAGATGCAACACAATTCCGCAAAATAAAAAGCATTCTGGAAGGAAATCCAGAAAGAAAAATCGTTGTGGTTTCTGCACCGGGCAAAAGAAATTCCAAAGAATCCAAATTAACCGATTTGCTATACTCGTCTTACGACCTTGCCAAAAAAAAGCTGGATTTTGCAGGCCCTTGGACACTCATAAGAGAACGTTATATAGAGATAACGCAGGAACTTTCCTTGCAATCCACCATACGCGAAGAATTAGACGAATTGGAAAAAACTTTGCTAAATAAACCAGATGATATTTCCGCTGATTTTGTTGCAAGCCGCGGCGAATATCTGTGCGCAAAAATAATGTCGGAATTCTTGGGAGCAAAATTCATAGATGCCTACCCTCTTATACAATTTGACAACCAATACCGCATAACGCCAAAAAGCTACGAAGACATCGCCTTTGCTCTTTCAGACACAGACCCTCTTTACGTAGTTCCGGGTTTTTATGGAAGCGATACCCAAGGGAATCTAAAAACATTCACGCGTGGCGGCTCAGACATCACAGGCGGAATTTTGGCCAATGCCTGCAACTGCTTGCTTTACGAAAACTGGACAGATGTTTCTGGTCTATTGATGGCAGACCCTCGCATTGTTCAAAATGCGCATTCCATAAATTATGTAAGCTACCGTGAAATAAGAGAGCTCGCATACAGCGGCGCAAGCGTGCTGCACGATGAATCCATACATCCTTGCAGGGCAAAAAACATTCCCATAAACATAAAAAACACCAACAGCCCGGGCGACCAAGGCACAATAATCGGCCCAACCCCAGAACACACTTCGTGCATAATAACCGGCATTGCAGGGCGCAAAGATTTTTCAATGCTCTATATTGAAAAAAGCATGATGAACAAAGAAAGAGGCTTTGGGCGCAAGGTTCTCACAATTTTAGAAGAACGCGGAGTGTCTTATGAACTCTCCCCTTGCGGCATAGATTCAATGAACGTAGTGGTGGATTCCAAAACATTGCACAAGGTTAAAGCGGAAGTTTGCGCAGAAATTGAGCAAAAAATGCAACCGAACAAAATGAAGATTTTTGACAACCTCGCTCTGATCGCAACCGTCGGACACGGAATGGTAAATCAAATTGGAACCGCAGCAAGGCTATTTGGCGCGCTTGCAAAAGAAAAAATAAATGTGCGCATAATAGACCAAGGCTCATCGGAAATAAACATCATCGTTGGAGTCAATGAAGAAGATTTTGAAAAAGCAATAGTGTCTATTTACAACGAATTTGTGGGATAATCCCTTTCAAAAAAAAGCACTATATTTTCCATCAGCTCATCTGCGATAGAATGTGTGAAAAACCAACCTTTTTTATGCATATCCTCTGCCATATTTTCAATACGCATAGCCAAAGTTTCAGGATACTCAAAATTATTCAGAGGCAGAACTCGCTCGGCAACTTCTTTCAACTTTAACTAGCCCCCTTTCCACTGAGCATCACTTCAAGCGTTTTCAATTTCAATTTCAAATCCAACAAGGTACTGCGGTCACGTATGTATTTATTATCAAGCCGCATCCATTCTTCAAAATTAATGTTATTGCGCCCGCTGGTTTGCCAAAAGCACGTAAGCCCTGGCTTAACAGAAAGCCTTATATAATGCCAAGCCTCATATTTTTTTATTTCATCGGTAGTTGGAGGCCTTGGCCCAACAAGACTCATATCGCCTTTTAGCACATTGAGAAATTGCGGCAATTCATCTAAGCTATGGCGCCGCAAAAAGGCTCCGCCGTGTTTCAATATTCTTGGGTCATCTTCCATTTTAAAGGTAGGTCCTCTGTTTACCCCGTTATTCGCGGCTTCTTGCTGTTTCCTAAGCTCTTCCTTTTCTTTGTCTGCACCTGGGTACATAGTTCTGAATTTATAGCATTTAAATAATTTGCCATTGCGCCCAACTCTTATTTGCTTGAATATAACTGAAGTATCTTCTACCTGATTTCCAAGTTTTTTTTGCTCCGAAGCCCATATAAGAAGAGCACGCTTCACAATAGCAGCACACACAAGCATAATTACAAAAAATATCACTATGCCAAATATACTACCAACTACATCTATGGCTCTTTTCAAAAGCCTTATATAAAACCCAAGAAAAGTTTTTTCTTTCAGGTTTTCAATAGAAATACGTTTTATCTTAAAAAAAATTTCTTCGTTATTCCATTTTTTTATGAATCTGTCTTCTTCTTGAACAAAAGACTGCGATTTTCCGCTGTAAAAATACGCATTGAAATTTAAACTAGAAAGATATTCCAAAAGTCCAGCTTCTTTTATGCGTTTCTCTATGCTATCTTCTATTTTTTCTAAAAATGATAAATCTTTATTTGAATACAAACACCATATACAACCCTTGCCCTGCCCTATAATGCCCATATATTCTTCAGAAAGAATAGTCTGCACAGATATTCTCCAAGCATCTAAAATATTATTTTTTTTTTCTGTTTCTGGCCCAAAAGGAATCTGCAGACCAAATCTTCTATCAAAGTCTTTCAGAGGTATTTCAATCCATAAAAAACACTTATTTCTACGATTACAGCGATATATTTCCTCTTTTATTCTTTGCAAAAAATACTGTTTGGGAAATAAAAATTCCTCATACGCGACAAACATATTCTCCTGTTCAATACGTTCAGTGTCGCCCATATTGCTACACCTTTATATTATCCATCTGAATTTATAGTAGCTATAAGCTCAGACAATACCTTGGTAGCTTGTTCGTTTGGCACTTGGCAAGTTCCAGCTGCAGCATGACCACCACCACCATATTTAAGCATAAGAGCTCCAATATCGGTTTTAGAACTCCGGTCAAAAATAGATTTTCCCGTTGCAAAAACCGTATTCTGCATTCTAAGCCCCCACAGAACGTGAATGCTTATATTGATTTCTGGGAACAAGGCATAAATCATAAAACGATTCCCTGCCCAGATGGTTTCTTCGTTTCTTAAATCTAAAATGCCAAGATTTTTGTGTACCTTTGTGCAACGCAAAACCTGCTCTCTGAATTGTTTTTCGTGAGCGCGGTAAATTTGTATTCTCTCGTCAACGTCTGGATGTTTTAAAATTTCGTGTATAGTGTGGCTTTTGCAATAAGAGATTAATTCCATCATAAGCTGATAATTGCTAATGCGGAATTCTCTGAAACGCCCAAGCCCCGTACGGCTATCCATTAAAAAACTGAGCAACTCCCAATCTTTGGGTTCTAAAATATCTTCTCTGGAAAACTGCGCGCTATCTGCTTTATCAACAGCGTTCATCATACCAACATCTATGCGTGGAAAGGTCTCTAGCCCGCCAAGCCAGTCGTAAACAACCCTTGAAGCAGAAGGGGCATTTGGATCTACTATGTAAGTATCTCTGTTAACCTCAGCATTCCTCAAAATCTCGCTTTCGTGATGGTCAAAAATAAAAGCACAAGAGGGCTGGTAAGGTAAATTTGTGCTTATATCCCGCTCCGTAAGCTCAACCAAACCGTCTTGCATATCTTTGGGATGAACAAATTTAATGTCGTCAACCAGGTCAAGTTCCGTTAAAAGCATTCCGCACACAAGTCCGTCAAAATCCGACCGTGTCACCAAACGATACTTTTTTCCGTCTGCTTTAAGTTTAGCCAAATTTGCATTCATAAAACTTTCTCCAATTTAAGATAATATAGTAATTTACTTTTTTATCCACTCTCTATTTATGTCTGGAATATCCTCTAATAAACGAATTGTATGCTCGCTCTTTGGGTGCTGGGTCACGTCTTCTGGCTTTCCGGCCTCCACTATTTTAGACTCGTGCATAATAAAAATACGGTCGCTAACATAATAGGCAAGCCCTATATCGTGGGTAACAAATACAATTGTCATTCCTAGGCTTTCTTTGAGTTTCATAAGATAATCCAAAATATTTGCCCTAACGCAGGCATCAACCATAGATGTAGGCTCGTCTGCAATAAGCACCTTGGGTTTAAGGGCAAATATGCGAGCCAAAAGCATTCTCTGCATTTGGCCTCCGCTCAGTTCAAAAGGATATTTCCCTTCAATATCTGCGGGCTTAACATTCACTGCAAGCAAAGCCTCGTCAACTCGCTGCTCTATCTCTTGCTTTGATGGCTTGTTTTTGAGTATGCCAAAAGCATCTTTGAGCTGTGTGCGAATTGAAAAAAATTGGTTAAAGCAACCAAAGGGATCTTGAAAAACGCTCTGCACTTCATTCCAATGGTCGCGGGTATCAGTAATAGGTTTGCCTTTGTATAAAAAAGTACCTTTGTCTGGGGAATAAAGCCCAAGCATTATCTTTGCGAGAACGCTTTTTCCGCAACCCGAACCACCAACTATAGAAACAATTTCACCATCTGCAATATCAAAAGAAATATCGTCAACTGCGCAAACAATTTTTTTGCCGTGCCCAAAATACTTACTGATATTCTTTGCAGAAAACACAACATTACTCCGCATAATCGCACCTCACTAAACGTTCACCTACCATGCGCAGATTTTGATTTTTGCTCCTGCATTCCGGCCTTGCGCTTGGGCAACGTTCCGCAAAACGGCAACCTTCTATTTTTTTTGCTAGGCTTGGCGGCGCACCTTCTATTGTAGTGGGCTTTTTGTTTTTTTGATTTGCGTCTGCACTTAGCATAGCTCCCATCAAAGCCTTTGTGTAAGGATGGCGAGGGTCGTGTACCACTTGAACAGCTGTGCCATATTCAACAAACTCTCCAGCATACATAATGGCTATATTGTGCGCAACGTGGCGAAGCAAAGGAAGCTCGTGAGTTATGAATATCATTGTAGAGAAAATATTTTTCTCCAGCAAATCAAATATCATTTTAATAACAACCTTTTGAGTGGTCACGTCCAAAGCAGAAGTTGGTTCGTCTGCAATAACAACCTTTGGATTTAACAAAGTGGAAATCCCAATAACCGAACGCTGCCTTTCTCCTGCTGTTAGCTGAATTGGATAAGAGTTTAAAATATGATCTGTTTCCATTCCAAACAAATCAAAACGCTCGCGCAAACGTTCATAAATTTCATGTTTGTTTACTGTTTTATTTTCACTATGAGCAGCTATAACATCGGCTGCAATATCTTTTATTTTGCGTGTTGGGTTAAGAGCATTAAAAGCACCTTGTGGAATCATTGAAACTTTTTGCGAAAGAACATTAACCCGAATGTCTTTGGGAGTGCGATTCATAAGCGATTCGCCATTAACAAGAACATCGCCGCTCGTGGGGTAAAGAGGCGGAATAAACAAACCCATTAAGCCATTTACCAAAGTGGATTTTCCGCAGCCAGATTCTCCGGCAATGCCCAAAATTTCACCTTGCTTCATTGTAAAAGACACATCGGTAACAGCATGTATCTTTTGCCCAAAGCGGGTTAAATAATGCAGGGTTAAATCTTTGACTTCCAGTATATGACTCATTTTAAACCGCCTATTTCCTCAACCGAGGATTAAAAACACCTTCCATAGAATTATTGAGTAAATAAAGGGCAAAAACTATAACTGTAATCACAATGGCAGCGGGGAAAATACCCCACCAATATCCGTAAGTTATGGCAGAATTATTCTTTGCAGTATTAAGTATAACTCCAAGAGATGTTGAGCCTTCACCTATAGGTCCAAGGCCTATCATGCTAATTGCGCTCTCAGACAATATGCCGCTTGCCACCTGCATAATGAACACCATAAATACGTAAGATGCAAGGTATGGCAAAATATGTTTGAATATTATTTCCAAATTAGTTGCGCCATTTATGCGAGCAAGAGAAATATGATCTCTCCCCCTTAAGCTAGCAGCCTGAGCTCGCACGGAACGAGCTGTCCAAGGCCAGGTTGTTAAGCCTATTAGCACGGCAATCAATGTTAAAGAACGACCCTCTGGCCAAGAAGCGCTAACCAAAACCAAAACAACAAAAGAAGGTATAACTATGAATAAATTTGTGAACATATTTAAAATATCATCAACAATGCCACCTTTAAAACCACCAAAAAGCCCAATGAGAGTTCCAACAGTGGTGGCTATTACGCCAGCCATAAAACCTACATAAAGGCTGTTTTGCAAACCTTTCAAAAGCAAGGCTACATAGTCTTGCCCAAGGTTATCTGTTCCAAGCCAATACGCCGCAGAAGGAGATTCATAAGACATTCCCTCTGGAGCAGCCGTATAGAAAAAAGGCCCTAGCAAGCCCATAAGTATGGTAGTCAAAAAAAGAACGGAACCTATAACAAACATCGGTTCCTTTATCAAATTTTTAAGAAGTTTAAACATACTGCATCTCCTTATTTGGCATCCATAGATAAACTTTGTTTTACACGAGGATCTAGCAGAGCAATTAAAATATCAACTGTAAAATTCGCAAGCAAAACGCTTGTTGTAATCAATAACGTAACGCCTTGTATAACGGGATAATCGTTTGTTTGTATTGCGGTTAGCATTGCCATGCCAAGACCTGGGTAAGAGAAAATCATTTCTGTTATCAAAGCACCACCCACCATTTGACCAATGGAAAGAGCTAGACCTGTTAGCTGCGGAAGCATGGCATTGCGGAATAAATAAAGAAGCACTCTGCTCTCTTTTAAACCCAGCCATTTAGCATATTTAATATAGTCTGTGCCAAGCTCATAAATTCCCATTGAACGCATACCTATAGCTTGGCCGCCCGCAAGAATAAGGAAAATGGAGAAAAAGGGCAAAATATAATGATACGCAACGGATAATACAAAATCCATTGAGAAACCAGGCGTTAGCTCAAGAGAGTAAGCACCAACGGCTGGGAAAACTTCCCATACAATTCCAAAGAAATAAACAAGCACCATTCCAAACACAAAGAAAGGAATTGAACTCATCAAAAGAGCGAGCGGAAAAATTACCTTGTCAAAAACGCCTCGCCTATAAGCTGCAAGAGCACCCAAACCATTTCCGAATATCCAACCTAACAGAATGGTTGGCAACTGCAAGGCAAGTGTCCAAGGCAATGCCTGCAAAATTATTTGAGATACTGGTTTTTGATTTTTGAAAGATGTTCCCAAGTCCCCTTTAAATACCTGACCGATGTAATTTATAAGTTGTGAAGTTTTAGATGCTTTAATAGCGTTTCCTTTTTCGTCTCGTTGTATTTCACCTTTCTTGTTCACAACAAGCAAACCAAAATCTCTGCGGAGATTCTCTTCTGTTTGCTTGCGAATTTCAGGGCTGCTAAACGATGACTGAGCCATCATTATATCAACAGGATCCGAGCCTAAACGTGGCAAAAAGAAGTTCAGCGAAAGAGCAACCAAAAACGTAAGGAAATACCAGATTGCTCTTTGCAAAACATAACGAACGGTCGGATACTTTTTAAGCATGTTGTTCCTAACTTAGAAAAAAGCAAGTTACTTAACCTGCTTAAGTCTCCAAAGAGTGTTTATGCCGCTTCCAACCCAAGGGAGCTGCGGCGGAGCAAACGGATTTTTTTCTGTGGGCCAACCTGTCCAACGCTTCTCGCTAAACTGGTAATATTCTTCTGGCAAATGGCAAACAGGTATAACCGGCTGGTCGTCCAAGAATATATTGTTGAGTTCAATGTAAGCGGCTTTTAAAGCCTCTTCATTTTCCAAGAGCAATGGTATTTTGTCTAGCAACTCGTCTGCTCTTTTGCTTTTGTAGCGGCCTTCGTTTTCGTTCATGCTGCCTTCACCCACGGCAACCCAGTTGCGCGCAGACATAACCGAATTAAAGCGGTTCCACGGAAGAGAAGCAGTAACCGCCACTGGAGGCTTTCTCATAATGATATCAAATTCGCCTGCAGGCAAAGCTGGCCAATACTGGCTACCATCGACAAAACCTTCGCGAACATCAATGCCAACGGAGCGCAAATGCTTAACCACCAAATTCACAATAGCTTCCCAATCCGACCATCCGGCTGGAGCCTTTATCAACAGGGTTGGCAAAGTATCACCCTTTGGGCCTAGTGAGTATTTCAAATTGCCTTTATCATCAAATCCGGCCTTGTAACCCGCTTCTGCAAGCAGTTTTTTGGCATATTCTTTGTCGCCAAGCGGAACGCTGTGTTTGTTCACTTCTTCTTCGCTGTAAAATTTCTTTTCCAAACCCTCAGACATCACTAAACCTGGTTTCATTTTTGGCGCATAGTTAGAAAGCGCAAGGCGGCTAATTGCATCGTAATCTATTGCAGCAGCCATTGCACGGCGGAATTTTTTATCACTCAGCGGTGCTTTGGTATTGTTCAAAAACAAGAAGTGCATGGAACCCGGAACAAAATATGGAGGAGCATCATACCAAGTATTCACAGCATCTTTCTTTTTTTCGTTCACGCGGGGAATGTAGTTCATTGAGGCATCCAAGTCACCTTTTTGCAGGTTTATGGCAAAAGCATCGTTATTTTTGAATATGGGATGAATTATGTATTTTGGAATTGGAAGTGCGCCATCGTGGAGAACTTTGTTTCCCCAGTAGTCATCGCGGCGAACCAAAACTATACGTTCATTGTTGTATTGAGCAAGTGTATATGGACCAGAAACAATAGGCCTTTCATCGCATTTAATTTTTTTCACAGCAGAAAAATCCCCGTTATTTTCATCCAAATATTTTTCAAACACATGAGAAGGAACTATGCGAATGGCTTGCAACTGGTCTAAAATAGCAAGCGGATTATCACGCTCTTTTTTATTGACTATAAAGGACATTCTTTCCACGCCGTCATTGATGGTATCTACCTTTATTTCGCTGACAAATTCGCCCACATAAGAGGTTGGTGCCTGCGGGAACCTTTTGCCAAGCTCATAAATAAATTTGACATCCTTGGAGGTAACGGGCATCCCATCGCTCCATTTAGCTTCGCGCTGAATGTCCACCACGACTTTCTCGGCATCGTAGGAAACTAGAGTTCCTAGTATAGGCTCAGTTGAACCGGTTAGTGAATTATAGGCGGTTAGAGGTTCGTACATCAAATTGAAGCGATCATTAGCAGGCCAAGCCACCAGCCATGGTTCCACCAGCGGATTGAAAGTATTAGGCTCACCCCACTGCGAACCTGCCAAGTAAAGGGTTTCGCTACGTGGATAGCCAGAAGTCTTAGCTTCGGCAGTTTTAGCTTCTTTTTCTTCACAAGAGACCAAAAAAGCAA
>Ga0268262_10001149_pt1 | contig 33641 bp, 33 predicted proteins | sample TergutNc150P3_FD_190354 | JGI IMG/M metagenome (GOLD analysis project Ga0268262, IMG submission 190354) | Nasutitermes corniger P3 segment gut microbial community from laboratory colony in Florida, USA - Nc150 P3 (SPAdes) (version 2) | ecosystem: Host-associated > Arthropoda: Insects >...
AATAAGCAAGCCAAAAGAGATGAGCGAAAAAACCGCAGAGATGATAGACGATGCGGTGAACGACATAATTCAAGCCCAAGTGAACAGAGTGAGCGAAATTCTTTTAGAAAACCGCGATAAATTAGATGCCCTGAGCGAGGCTCTTTTTGAGCACGAGGTTCTGAACAGAGAAGAAATAGACAAAGTTATAGCAGGCCAGTCGCTTGCAAGCACGCAAAAAAGCAGACAATACCAGCAGAGAAAAGAACGCGAAACCGAAACGCAAAAAAAAGTTGAACCCCCACCAGAACCAAATCTGGGCGAAAAGGGCAGCAAAATAGACGAGGAAGCATAGAGTTTACTATATTTACCCTATGAAAAAGATTCTATTCCAAGATACTAGCTTTCGCGATGGCTTTCAGTCGGTTTTTGGTGCTCGCGTTTTGACAAAAGACTTTCTCCCAGCTTTGGAAGCGGGAGTTCATGCGGGAATTGAGCATTTTGAGGCTGGTGGCGGCGCAAGATACCAAGCACCTTACCTCTATTGCAACGAAGATGCTTTTAATATGATGGACACTTTCCGCAAAACTGTGGGTCCAAAAATTCGCTTGCAAACGCTCGCTCGCGGCATAAATGTGGTTGCTTTGGAACCTCAGCCCAGAGATATGATAGATTTGCACGCCAAAATGTTCAAAAAACACGGCATGACACGTATTCGCAATTTTGATGCTTTAAACGATGTGAATAACCTCATATATTCTGGGAAGTGCATAACCGATGCGGGCTTGGAGCACGAGGTTGTGGTAACTATGATGGAACTGCCCCGCCACTGCAAAGGCGAGGGTGCGCACGAACCTGCATTTTACATTGAAACCTTGAAAAAGATTTTGGATTCCGGCGTTCCTTTTGTAAGCGTATGCTTTAAAGATGCAAGCGGCACGGCAAATCCTCGCAAAGTTCACGAAACCTTTAAACAGGCGCGCAAACTTCTTGGCGACAAAGTGGAACTTAGAATACACTCCCACGATACCTGCGGAACAGGTATTGCCCAATATGTGGCAGCCATTGAAGGCGGCGCAGACGGCGTTTGTTGCGGCAGAGCACCTCTTAGCGGCGGAACAGCGCAACCCGATTTGCTCTCTCTTTGGCACGCCTTAAAAGGCACAGACTACACTTTGGATATTGATGTTGAAAAAATTATGGAAGCAAACCAAGTTAGCAAGGAATGCTTTAAAGAATACGAGTTTCCACCAGAGGCTTTAGCCATTGAACCCGAAGTTATTTTCAGCCCAATGCCAGGCGGTGCCTTAACCGCAAACACATTGATGATGCGCGAAACCAAAACATTCCACCTTTACCCGCAAGTGATTAAAAACATGGCAGAGTGCGTGGCTCGCGGAGGCTTTGGTTCAAGCGTTACGCCTGTTTCTCAGTTCTATTTCCAGCAGGCTTATGCAAACACAGTTCAAGGCCCTTGGAAAAAAATAACCGATGGCTATGGCAATATGGTTCTTGGCTACCTTGGCAAAACACCCAGAGACCCAGACCCAGAAATAGTGAAAATTGCAAGCGAGCAAATGAAAAAACCAGTATTCACCGGAAATCCTTTGGATGTTTTGGAACCAGGCATTCCAAAAGCTAAAAAAGTTTTGGAAGAAAATCATTTGCCTGTAACCGATGAAAATATTTTCATAATTGGCGCAATGGCAACAAAAGGCGGCAACAAAGGTTTGGATTTCTTGCAAGGAAAAGCAAGAGTTAGCGTTCCAAAAAAGAAACCTGCGGCTCCGGCAGCGGCTGCACCAGTTGCTGCGCCAGCTGCACATGCGGCATCTCCACTGGTTTTTGCGCCAATTAGCGGCACAGTTAATTATGGAGTTACCGTTGGCGGAAAAACATTTAATGTACAGGTTAGTGGGTAAAGATTGAAAGGTATTCTTTTAGCTGGAGGTGCGGGTTCTAGGCTTTACCCTTTGAGCGCAGTTGCAAGCAAACAACTGCAGCCCGTGTACGATAAGCCCATTGTTTATTACCCTCTTTCCACACTTATGCTCGGCGGAATAAAGGATATTTTGCTGATAAGCACACCTGTGGATTTGCCACGCTTTGAAAACTTGCTTGGCAACGGGAACCAATGGGGCTTAAACATTCAATATGCTGCTCAACCGCGTCCTGAGGGCATAGCACAGGCTTTTTTGATAGCAGAAGATTTTATAAAAAACCAACCTTGCACATTGATTTTAGGCGATAATATTTTTTACGGTTCTTTTGATTTGTATGGCATAATGGCAGATGCAAAAGATTTCACAGGGGCGCGCATATTGGGCTATGCGGTTAACGACCCTGAGCGTTATGGTGTTGTTGAGTTTGATGCAAACGGCAAAGCACTTTCTTTAGAAGAAAAACCAGCAAATCCAAAAAGCAATTACGCAGTGCCTGGCTTATATGTTTACGACAAAACCATTTTGGAAAAAGCCAAAGCTCTAAAACCAAGCGCAAGAGGCGAACTTGAAATAACAGACATAAACAAAATGTATTTGCAAGAGGGAACATTGTTTGTGAAAAAAATAGGGCGCGGAGTGGCATGGCTAGACACAGGTACCCACGCATCTCTCTTGGAAGCTAGCAATTTTGTTTATACTTTGGAATCCAGACAAGGTCTTAAAATAGCTTGCTTAGAAGAAATAGCCGTTGACAGAGGCTTTGTTCCTTGGGAAAAAATGAAAATTTATTTAGAAAACAATATGCCCAAATGCCCGTACAGGGATTATATTTTCAAAATGTTTAGCGAGAAAAATAACTGAGCAATCTGTTTGCCGCCTTAAATGGGCTTTCCTTACCTTCCAAAACTGCTTGCTCTGCGAGTGGTAGTTCTTTTTGCACATCGGGGTGATTGTAAAAGTTAAACATTAAACTATCGTGTATTGTGTTTTCCATCCAGTTTTTTTGCTGTTCCTTTCTGTTTTGATAAAACCAGTTGTTTTGCTTAACGGTGTTTTCAAATTCAGTTATCATTTGCCAAACTTCTAATAGACCTTCTTTGGTAATAGAAGATGTAGCTATCACTTTTGGCGACCATTTGTTTAGCGTTGCCGGAAATAAGTGCAATGCGTTTTGGTATTCGCTACGGGCAGCTAGTGCTTTTGTAATGTTTTGCCCATCGCATTTTGTTATGGCCATGCCATCGCACATTTCCATTATGCCGCGCTTTATGCCTTGCAGTTCATCGCCTGCGCCCGCAAGCATCAAAAGCAAAAAGAAATCTGTCATTCCATGTACGGCGGTTTCACTTTGCCCAACACCAACTGTTTCTATTAAAATTGTGGAGTAGCCTGCCGCTTCGCAAAGGAGAATAGATTCGCGAGTTTTTCGCGCAACCCCGCCCAAAGATGAGCCAGAGGGTGAAGGTCGTATAAAAGCCTCATCTTTTGCAGAGAGGCAATTCATTCTGGTTTTATCGCCCAAAATGCTGCCCTTTGTGCGCTGGCTTGTTGGGTCTATTGCTAGTACCGCTATTTTCTTTTTGTGCTCTTCTATTAAATAAACTCCAAAGGTTTCTATGAATGAACTTTTGCCAGCACCTGGGCTTCCTGTTATGCCTATTCTCAAAGAATTTCCAGAATGAGGCAAGCATTTTTGAATTAGCTCCTGTGCCTTGTCTTGGTGCTGAGGCAGGTTGCTTTCCACAAGCGTTATGCCTTTGGCAAGTACGGAGCGGTCGCCTTTTAGAATGCCTTTGTAAAGTTCATCTACACTAGGCTCCCCGCGGCGGCGCTTTGCAAGCACAGCCTTTATATCAGGGTTCACAACAGATTTCTCTGCTACCCCTTGCGAAATAGAGAGCGCACTCAATTATTATTTAGCCGGCTTAATGTCCAGTAATTCCATTTCAAAAATAAGCATTGAATTGCCTGGTATTGCCCTATTGCCAACTTCGCCGTATCCCAAATGACTTGGAATCCATATTTTTACCTTTTCACCTTTTTTCATCAAACGAAGCATTTCTATCCAGCCCGATATAAGCTGCCCTTCGCCCAGTGCTATGGATAGAGGCTGATTGCGATCTAGGGAACTGTCAAATTTGGTGCCGTCCATAAAGGAGCCCGTGTAATGAACTGTTATGGTATCGCCATCTTTGGCGGTTTTGCCTTCGCCTTCTTTTAAAATTATGTATTGCAAGCCGCTCCCAGTGGCAACAACACCAACTTCGCTCTTGTTTTTTTCAAGAAAGGCATCTGCTTTTTGTTTTCTCTCTTCCCTAGCAATGGAATCTTTTGCTCTACGAGTTTCGTTTATTTCCACCATAAAGTCTTGCAGAGCGGCTGTAACCTCGCTATCGTTCATAAGAACAGAAGAGGTGGTATCAAATTGGTCTTTTATGCCTTGCAAAATTAGAGAATAATCAACATCTGCATCTGCCTGCTTTATTGCTTGCTTTATTGCTTTGCCCCAGTCTGTGCCAATTGCATAGCTATGCTTACCACGCGGGGTTTCAAGAGCGGCTTTGTTTGAAACAGCTTTATTATTCGCATTTAAATCGCAAGATGCGAAAAAAAAGCCAAGGATAATTGCCAAACTGGCAACAGCGGAAAGAATGTAGGATTTTTTCATAATGGTAATATAGAAAGCTACTTTCTGCACTTACTATATTATACATATATGAACAAACTTTTTCTTTTTCTCGCTTTTGCAGTTTTTGCACTGATTGCTTGCTCAGAAGATAAACCCGCACCCACCCATTCTGAACTTTGCGCGAAAAAACCTATCACCAAAGAATGCCTTATAGGTAAATGGATTCTAGAAAATGTAATAAGAGAATCCGATAACCCAGAACCGCTTTGCGATTCCAAAGGAGAGTTAAAGTTAGAAGCAAATGGAGATTTTTCATTTAAAGGCGGCATTTATAACTTAACGCCGTATGGAATATGGAATTTAAACGAAAAAGGAGAAATAGAAATAGAATTCATAGCAGGTACTAATCTCGAAATTCCTGATAAAATTACAGCTACAACTGAGGTTCGTTACACAACAGGACAATTGAGACTAACCTCCTATGGCTACACAAGTTTTTCACAATGCAAAATAAACGGCAATACAAAACTCATTGAAGTATTTACTTGGTCTGGCTCTAACTAGCTCATTCTTCCAATTCCATAGGCAAGGGGAATTTTGTTATTTCCTTTACCACGCGATCTTCTACAATTTTTTCAATGCTAAAATGTTCCTTTAGCCATTCCACTATTTCCAAAACTAAATACTCTGGCGCACTGGCACCGCTTGATATTCCTACTGACTTTATGTTGTGGAACATATCTTTATTCAAATCGTTCACAGAGTCTATCAATATGCTTTTAATCCCGTGCTCTTCACCTAATTCTCTTAAACGGTTTGAATTACTGGAATTCTGAGATCCAACTATTAAAAGCATATCTATTTCCCTGCATATTGAGCGAACAGCGTTTTGCCTATTGGTGGTGGCATAACACACATTTCCAGTTTTTGAACCTTGTATATCAGGGTATTTTTTTTTCAAGGCAAATATTATGTCTGCGGTTTCTTCGGTAGAAAGTGTTGTTTGCGTTAAATAGGCAATATCTCCATTTACTGTTGGCAAATTCTCAACATCTTCTACCGAACTTACAAGGTGCATTTTGCCAGATGGTAGCTGCCCAAGAGTACCATCAATTTCTGCGTGTCCTGGGTGGCCTATTAAAACTATGGAACAACCCGAATTAGCGTATTTAATTGCGTTTCTATGCACAGCTCTCACAATGGGGCAAGTTGCATCTATAACTTTAAGGCGCAAGTTCTTTGCTTCTTCGTAAATATCTCTGCTAACTCCATGCGCAGAAAATATCACAACCGAGTCATAAGGCACTTTTGATAAATCTTCAACAAATACAACGCCTATTTTTCTTAGGCTCTCCACCACAAAGCGGTTGTGCACAATCTCGTGCCTAACATAAACTGGTTCTTTGAATTTCTCTACAGATTTTTCAACCATTAAAATAGCGCGTTCAACGCCTGCGCAAAAACCTCTTGGTTTTGCCAAAATACATTTCACTTGGGTTCCTTTAAAAAATCCGAAGCCAATTTAGCAAGGGAATAAAAATTTCCATTCCTTGAAAATTTTATCATTCTTTGATTGTTTGGCACTATACAACCACGGTCTTGTTCATATTCAAGCATAAGAACTTTTATACTGCTCAAATTCAAAAACAAATGGCTGTGTACGGAGTTAAGGGTTATTATGCCAGGATACTGCCGGAGCAAGCTAAATATTGATTCTGAATGTAAAAGAACGTGATTACTTCGCATATCCAATTCTTCCATTACTTTTGAATATATATCTAACTGTGCAGTTGTTGCGGCAATGGTTATCAAACGCCAACCGGGTTGAAATGCTTTACACAAAGCAATAAGTTCGCTCTCTGACCAAGGTTCTCCATCAATGGGCGGTTCCAAATTCAGGAGCACTGTGTTTGCTGTGGAGAGTTTTGAAATTGAATTTAATTTTTCATTTTTCTGCGTAGCATGAATACTGTCATTTTCTGCTTTTTGTGGATCTATCGAAAATGTTTTATAAAGAAAATTACGGTTTGCGTAAATATCATCATCACTATACGAAGCATTTTTAAGAGTTATGTTTAAAAAAGGAAAATCCTGTTTTACACCCATGCGGTAAGTTGCACCTGTTGCGCGTGCCAAATAAAGAAAGGGAAGGGAGGCTTTTTCTTGCAAAAAAAGGCACAAATCCCATCTTCTCTCTTGAATTCTCTTTTCTATTTCAAAGAAGTCTGAGGTACCGTAAAGCATGGTTTGGTTGTTGTAAAACAGAGAAGCTCTTTCCAAATCCATAGCTCTTAAAATGGAACGATTGTTCTCATCTGATACGATTAAAAAATTGTCTGGCATTCGTTTTATGGAAAGAGACTGTGCAAAAGGTAAAAGAATAAAAAATTTATCATATTCTGACGGCAAAAATATAACAATTTTCTCACAACTGGAAATATCTGCCTTGTATTGAAACATTTCGGGCTCTCCGCCGCTTTTTTTCTCAAACCAAAGCCTAATATACCGTTCCGAGAAGAAACGCATAAAAAACCAGCGAATATTTTTAGCAAAAACCGAAGATGGCATTGCAGAGAATATAGAAAAATCTAAAATCTATATTCTTTTATTATGACTTCACCTCTCTTCTCCTTGCTTTGCACTATATTCATAACCGTAATGCTGGTTAGCAATATAATAGCCCTTAAAATGATAAGTATTGGCCCTCTTATTGTTCCGGCTGCTGTGATTATTTTCCCATTCACCTATATCCTTTCTGATGTTTTCAATGAAGTATATGGATATAGGGCTACGCGCAGAACGGCTTGGTATGCCTTTGGTGCCAATCTATTGATGGTGGCTCTTTTCAAATTGGCAATTCTTATACCAGGGGCACCTTTTTGGAGCCCCGAAGCTCAAAAAGCTTTTGAAGATGTTTTGGGCGGAACTTGGCGCATTTTAGTTGCAAGCCTAATAGCTTATATGGTTGGCGACCTTGTAAACGATCTTATTTTCAGAACAATGAAGGGTATGCACGGTGAGAAAAAATTTGGACTACGCTCCGTATTTTCTTCTATGATAGGCGTTGCTATAGATAGCGTTGTGTTTATCACGGTGGCCTTTTATGGAACACCATTTTTTACTTTTGCCATAATTCCATCTCAGTGGTCGGTTAAAATTCTCTATGAAATTGTTCTTTTGCCTTTTACAATTTGGGCTGTGAGAAAAATAAAGCAAATGGAGAGCAAAATTGCAAATCAAAAATCTAACGAGCTTGGTATTTTAGATAGGTTGTTTATATAATTTCTTCCCCAATCAAGGCAAATGCTTCTGCATCCTTGATTCTCACATTTATTCTATTGCCAATTTTATAGTTGCCGCGTACGGCAACGGGTTTGTAATTATTTGCTCTACCGATGAGGGAATTTTTTTTGCCGAGTTCATCTATCAAAATGCTCTGCTCTGTGCCTACGTATTTTAGGTTGTTTTGCAGGGCACATTCGGTGAAAACCTTTGTAAGCTCTGCGCTTCGCATGTATTTTTCAAGGCTTGGAATTTGGTTTGGCATTGCCGCAGCTAACGTTCCCTTGCGAGGAACAAAGCGGGTTCTGTTGCAACCCGTTGGCTTGCTCCATTTAATTAAATCTAAACTTTTTTCAAAATCCTCTTCTGCCTCTCCTGGAAAACCAACTATTATATCTGTGGAAATTGCAAAGTCGCTGAAATTGGTGTAAAAAAAATCCACGAGTTTTTTGTAGTCGCTCACTGAATGTTTGCGTTTCATTGCTTGCAAAATTTTATCGCTTCCGCTTTGCACAGGTAAATGCAAAAATTTAAATACCCTCTCATCTCTATAAACTTCTGCAAGTTTTTCTGCATAACTCAAAGTGTGCCTTGGGTTCCCCATTCCCATTCTTATGCGGTAATCTCCTTTTGCTTTTTTTAAAATTTGCATAACAAGCTCGGCTAAATCTGTTTCAATATCAAAGCCATAGCAAGCGGCATCTTGCGCTGTTAGCCAAATTTCTTTGCAACCGTTTTCTACCAAAGTTTTTGTTTCTTTTACAATTTGCTCTATGGTATAGCTTTTGAGCCTTCCCTTTACCATTCTTGTGGAACAAAATGAGCAAGCATCCATGCAGCCTTCGGCAATGCTCACAATTCCAACAATGGGATTTTTGCGGATTTTTGGAATTCCAAGTTTTGGGGAATGTTCTTTTTGCAAATCTAAAATTGTTTCGCCATCAATTACTTTTTTTATGATTTTTGGAATTCTTTCAAGGGCATGAGTGCTTGCTATGGAAATTTTATGGTCAATTTTTTTTATTGATGCAATTAACTCAGGTGTTGTGCAACCTGTTACCAGCATAGGAGTGCTGGGGTGATTTTCTTTTGCATTCCTCACCGCTTTTAATGCAGAACTATCGCCTTTAACTGTGCATAAATTCAAAATTATTGCACTTGTCTTTTCTGTGCTTGCAAAGCCAAATTCAATATCATAACCATTATCTGAAAGCAATCCCGCAATCTGTTCGCTTTCGCTTAAATTCGCGCTACAACCCTGGGATATAATTAGGAGCATTTTTCAATCTTTAACGCAACGAACACTAAACAAATTGGATTTATCGTGTTTGCGATTGCCTCCTACGTCTTCCCAGCCAGCCTTATCGCCATGGTACAAGTCAAAGCGGTAGGCACTAGTGCCATCGTATTCGGAGGTGCTCCACCAGTCGCCGTTGCTGCCAATATTCTTGAAACCTTCGGGATTGATATAGCCGTAGCCACCCGGTAGGGCAGAAAAGCCATATTTGTCTTCGCCGTTGCTATTACCACTGCTGTTGCCGCTCCAACCGTTTGTCGTCTTCAAATACTTGCCCGCCGTTGGGCTATCGTAAGGGCTGTAAGTGGTATTATCGCCATCAACGTAACGTATAAACTTATCCCAATCCGCAATACTAGGAATATGCCAGCCCGTGGGGCATACCCCTTGATGTTTCGCATTAAAGAAATTTGCCTCCAATTCCGGAATATCTCTTGCATCTGCATTGTTTGCAAGAACCAATTTTTTAAATGTTTTGTTCATATTTTCCACGGAATAGGGATTTTGCTCTTTAGGGCTTGGGAAAACGCTAGTCAAGATATTTATCTCTGTATCGTTTTGAGGTTGCTCTGCTGGTTGCTCTTCTGTTTGCGAAAATGTCCCATGCCCAGAATCCGAACAGCCGAAAAGCACAATACCTGCAAATGCAAGCGAAACTAATGTGTATGATAAAACTCTGACTTTAGCCATAAAAACCTGCCTCTGATTAAATAATGCGCATAATATAGAATTATTTTTCTATCTTTGAAACAGAGGAGCCATATTTTATGAAGAAATTAAAAATCATTTTGTTTACAACATTTGTTGCTAGTATATTACAGATAGTGCTGTTAGGCTGTAGTTGCGATGATTGTACAGGAGGGCCGCGTGATTCAGATTATGCATGGGCAAATGAGAGCGGAGTGGTTGTTAGGATGATTGTTGTAAAAGATTATCCAGATAATAGTAAATTTACTTATGAAAAAATCATTGCTGATGGCGATACTTTGCATGGCTATAATTATGATACCTTGCGTGGTTATTCTGAGTATCTTAATAGAGAATGGTATCCCTGTTCCTATCCTTCTGAAATGCGTCCAAAAATTACTAAAGTAAAACTAGTTTTTTTAGACGAACCGGAAAAATGTTTAATCTTTGACGGAAAAATAGAGGATTCCTTTGATATACGTAATCATTTCTTATACAAAGGAAGATCTGTTGAAAAATTCCGTTCCCTATATGAATACACCTACACCATAACACCTGAACACAAGGCAATGGCTAAAGAAGAAGACTGTTCATATATTCTTTGGTCAAAAGTGCAATACCAATGGCACCCATTTCTCCTGGGTGAATGGGGCGAATTGGCGTTAAACCCGTGTGTTGCTCAAATGCGCGCAACACGGCATCGTTTTTGAATGTGCCACCCTGAACCACAACTTTTTTGCCCAGAGAATTTAGATTGCGCAAGCGAACTACTTTTGTAAAAACATTATCTATAATGGAGCGGCAAATTCCAGCTATTATATCTTCTGGTTTTTTGCCATCTCTTTGCTCCGTTATTATGGAACTGTTCATAAACACCGTGCAACGGCTACCGAGTTTTGAAGGATTTTTAGAACGAAATGCCATTTCTGCTATTTGTTCCATTTTTATTCCAAGGCTACGAGCATAAGTTTCTATAAAAGAACCGCAACCACTTGAACAAGCTTCATTCAAAATTATACCTGTAACCACACCTCCAGCTACAGAAATTGCCTTCATATCTTGGCCACCTATATCCAATATAAAACTCACATCATCGCATACTTTTTTTGCAGCCTTTGCGTGCGCCACAGTTTCAACGGTGTGATAATCAGCGTGAAGTGCGCGATAAAACAGCAATTCGCCATATCCTGTTGTTCCAACACCTAAAATTTCAAGTGTTGCTCCCGCCTCTTTGTAGCGTTCATTTAATTGAATAAGCGCGCTTTTAAGCACAACAAGAGGGTCGCCCTGATTACCGGAATAAAAACTGTCTATAACCTCTTCATTTTCATTTAGCAACACGAATTTTGTTGTTGTGCTGCCGGCATCTATGCCAAGATATGCCCGTACATTTTTGCCTTTTTCTGGTGCAGGATAATTTCCGTCAAATAGAGGATGCTTGCGTATAAATTCGCTTTTCTCTTTTTCGTTCTTAAAAAATGGTTGAGTGGCTTCGTTATCGTCTTTGCTTTTTTTGGTTGCAGAAAAATGTTCAAGTGCGTGCAAACTTTTTTCTTTGCCATAGTTGCATTTTTTGCCTTTATATATTGCACCCGCAGAAAGAGCAGCACCCCAAGCAACCAAAATTTCTGAATGCTCTGGCACCAAAACCTGCGAACTCAAAATTCCAAGACGTTGCTGAAATACCCCAACAAGCGATGGATTAAATGTCAAAGGGCCACCTTCAAAAAGCACGGGTGGTTTAATTTCCATTCCCTGCGCAAGCCCACCTATTGTCTGTTTTGCAATGGCGTGAAAACTGGAAATCGCAATATCTTCTTTGGCAACTCCCTGATTTAAAAGAGGCTGAATATCTGTTTTGGCAAAAACTCCGCATCTGCCAGAAATTTCGTACACCTTTTCGCCTCTGGAGGCATAGTTTTCAAATTCTTCGGTTTTTATTTTTAAAAGTTCTGCAATTTGGTCTATAAAAGCTCCGGTTCCACCCGCGCACACTCCGTTCATTCGCATATCACTTGCAAGCAGTTTGCCGGTTGTTTTGTCTTTTTCAAAAAATATAACCTTTGCATCTTGCCCGCCAAGTTCTATTGCAACTCTGGTTTCTGGATACATTTCGCGCACTGCCAAAGCATTTGCAACAACTTCTTGAACAAAAAAAGAGCCTGTTTTTTCTGCAAATGGTTGCCCACCAGAACCGCAAAAAGAAACCACAAAATTGTTCTCAAATAAATTATGAGCTTCTATCAAAAGTTCGCGAACTGTTTTTGCCTGCATTGCGTTGTGTCTTTGGTAGCGGCTGTGCAAAAGTCGCCCAGTTTCTGGCTCCACAATAGCAATTTTAACAGTAGTTGAACCTACATCAACGCCAACCCATAGATCGTTATTAGACATTTTTTCTCCAAGTAGCTTTTTTCTCTAAAAATATATCGTAAAGAACAGCTAACAAAATGGTAAAAAATACAGCTGCCACCCCTCCGGCCAAAACAATCATTTTTCTTTTTGGCTTGGATTTTTCAATTGGTTTCATAGGTAAGTCTATAACATCTAAAACAGGTATATCGCGCGCCTCGTCAATTTTTGCAATTTCATATTGTTTTTGCAACTGTATCATAATCTCTTGATTCATAAGAACTTCTCTTTGCAACCGTGCATCTTCCAATTCATCTGCGGGGTCAACGCGAAGCCTGTTTCGCTGCCTAAATCTGCGAAGGTTATCTTCTGCTTCTTTAAGGTTATCTTTTATTTCTAAAAGCCTTTCTTCTGTGAATTTTCGATTTTCCGATGCTTTAAAGTGCATTTTATTTTTCAAAATATCGCTTAACTGATTATATATAAAATTATTTATATCAAAAGAAACTTGAGGGTCTTGAAACTCTGTGGTAAGCGTTATTACCCCGCTTTTTTTGTCTTGAAAAAAAACTATGTATTTGCCATTTTTAAGAGCCGAGAGCATTCCGTATTCCAGTTTCATTTGCCAGTTTTCTTCTGTTGTATCTGGTTTTATTTTCCACAGAGTTTGTAAATCAACTGGAGCTGAGGTATCTGGCAGGGCTTTGGAAACTTTCCATTTTTCTGATAAAACAGATTTAAGCATATTGTTAGACAAAATTATATCTTGCAAATATGCAGAAGGGTCGTCTCCTTTGGAAGTGGAAACTCCGGCAAGTACTGCTAACGCACCCAACCCGCCGCCTTGTGAACCTCCAGAAGTTTGGTAAATGATTTTTGACTCTGTTTGATAAAAAGGCGGAGACAAAAGCGCAACGACAAAAGCCACCCCCACAATAAGCACAAAAACCAAAACCGCCAAAACCTTATGCTTCAAAGTTCGTTTTATTATTGAAAGCATGAGTTCCAGCAAGTCAATTTCTTCTTCGCCTTGAGTTTGCATAGGGTAAAATATAGTAAATTGTCTGAATTAGTTAATAATTTACTATATTTCAAAATCTTCCAATTTAAATCTTAATATGGGAGAACGCAATATGAAAACGCAACTCTCTAAATTCACACTCACGGCAACTTTTGGGCTTGCTTTGGCACTTGCTTTTTCCTGCTCTTTGCAAGATGATGACAACAAAGGCAACAACATAGCGAATTATAGAACCGTTAGAATCGGCAATCAAACTTGGATGGCAGAGAACCTTAACTACAAGGTGAATGGTAGCGTATGCTATGACAAAGACCCAGTTAATTGCAACAAATATGGCAGGCTTTACGACTGGAAAACGGCTAAAACGGTATGTCCGGCGGGCTGGCATTTGCCAAGCAACGCAGATTGGAACAAGCTTGTAAGTTATGTTGAAAGCAACAATGGGTGCAATAGTTGCGCAGGTAGATATTTAAAAGCGACTAGTGGTTGGAGCAACGGTGGCAATGGTCAAGACGCTTATGGTTTTTCTGCTCTGCCGGGCGGTTTTGGCAGTTCTGATAGCAGTTTTAGCACTGTTGGCTACTACGGCTACTGGTGGAGTTCTTCTGAGCTAAGTGGCGACTACGCCTACAGCAGGCGCATGGGATTTAGCTTTGATGGCGTAAACAACGACAACGACTCTAAAAGCAGCTTGCAAAGTGTTCTTTGTGTGCGGGATTAAATTTACTACATTACTCTTTATGCAATTGCCAAAATATAAAAAGAAAAAGAGAGTGAAACTCAAAAAGTGCCAAGAACCTGGCTGCGGGCGTGAGTTTTGGGGACATCCAATAGCAAAATATTGTGAGCTTCACAGAGATATAAAAGCCAGGCAAAAACCTAAAAAAATACCAGACAGCCTTGAAATGCGCAATATGGTTTTTAAGCATGGCTATAGCGAAACCGTTGACGTTCAATTCAAATGCTGCCTCTCTGGTTGTGATAATGTTTTCACAGTTAAAATGTTTCCAAAACAGTTCATCTATCCTCGCTTTTGCCTTGAGCACAGGAACGACTTTAAACGGAACAACTATTTGAGAATGCAAAAAAAGAAAGCCATTGCCTGAGTCAAAAAATATGAGAAACAAGTTTATGAGGGTACTATTGATAACTGCTCTGTATTTTGCAGCGGCGGCAGCTCAGGTTTACCCCACTTACAACCTAGATAGGCCATACACGCTTCGTATGCTAGATTACTCTCCTTTGCTAAATCGCTACCATGCCATTACTGCGGGTGAAACTCCTCAAACTTTTTTTTACCCACAAATAGATTCCTCTTTTAGACAAAGTGGAAAGCCTTTTGCCTTGCACATAAGGCCTCTTTTTGCCTTTGATATTCGCGGCGGCAAAAATTTTGCAGATACCATAAACAGTTTTGAAGGCGGGGTGTTTTTAAGCGGCTATATTGATTCTGCTGAATTTTGGCTTGATACGAGAATTTTTAGCGAAATACATTCAAACGATAATCCTGCGGAATGGAAATCTTGGGACAGGGAATTTTTGGAAAAACAGGGAAATAAAGATATAGAGGGTGAAACTAAATACTCTAGCTATGCTAGGTATAGAGGGCATTTTGCATTGCGCCTTGGTTGGGCAGTACTTGATTTTGCACGTGATGCCAGACACTTTGGGCCAGGCTATTACAACAACCTAACACTAAACCAAGCCTCCGTACCATACAACCAAGTTTCGCTCTGGGCAAAAATAGGCCCTCTCTCCGTTGCAAGTTTGTATGGCGACCTAGACCCCGGTGGTAGTAGCATGAATAAAAAATTTAGCCGCAATTTATATGGGCATCGCTACGAATTTGACACTGGCAACCTAACGCTTGGCATAAGCGAGATAACCGTTGTTTACGATATAAACCCCTATTGGCTTTTTGTTCCAATAGTGCCGCTCTTTGCAGAAAAAGGCAATTACAACGAAGACCACAACAACGGTGCAATAGCCTTTGATTTTAGCTACAGATTCTCCCCCTTAGGGTTTCGCATTTATTCGGAATTTTTCCTTGACGATATGGAAAGTCCGTCTAGCCTTGTTAGAAACGATAACATAGAGGCAAAATGGGCTTGGATGGCAGGCTTGGAATATGCTACGGATTTTTTAGGGTGGAAAGTTGGTAGCATCGCTGAATATGCAAGGATTGAACCTTATGTATATACCCATTTTAAACCTTATACCGCCCAAATTGCGCACTTAAATTACCCCTTAGGTAGCCAAGCCGGCCCAAACAGCAAAAACATTGACTGGCTTGTTTATGCAAGGGATGCAAACCATTTTCAAATGCAATTAAAGCAAGAATTGTCATGGAAAGGCCATGATGGTGGCAGTATAGACTCTCTAACTCCCGAAACCGGTCATTTTTCAAAGCAAAAGAGATTTTTAGACGGGGCAAAAATGAACTATTCACTAACTCCGGCGGTGGCTTATATGAGTAATCGCTATGCTATTAGTGCAGAATACACATTTTTTGACAAAAATGCCTTTTGTTCAAGAGCAATGGTTTTGTGGTAACAATTAATAAATTTTTACTATATTTAACACTACGAGGAAAAAATAATGAGTGAACCAGCGAAAATTTTGATTGTAGATGACTCCAGAGTGTTTCGGAGCATCCTAGAGAAAATGATTGCCAACATACCTGGAGTTCAGGTTGCGGGTACCGTAGATAGTGGCATGGCTGCTATTGAGTTTTTGAAGATACGTCCAGTAGATTTAATGACTCTGGATGTTGAAATGCCAGGAATGGATGGGCTTGCAACGCTCAAAAAAGTGCTTGCCTCCAAAGCGGAGCTTAAATCAACGCCAGACGTGTTGATGGTGAGTTCCTTAACCCGCACGGGTTCTGACATTACGCTTAAAGCTCTTGAATGCGGTGCTTTTGACTTTATAGCAAAGCCAGCTCCAGAAATTCCCAATTCGCAAGAAAGCCTAAACAGAATGCTCAACACCACTATATCTGCATGGGTTTCTCGCAAAAGCAGAGGAGTGGTTACTCCTATTCGCACTACTGGCTCTGCCTCTGGTAAAGCCACAGCCGCAGGGTCTAGCGCGGCTTTCACCTATACTCTAGCAAAACCCTCTGTACACACAAAGCCTATACAAGCAATAGTTATAGGAGTGTCCACTGGAGGCCCAAAATCTTTGGCAGATATGCTTCCAAAGCTCTGTTCAATGACAACCCTGCCCATATTGCTTGTGCAGCACATGCCGCCTAACTTCACAAAATCTTTGGCAGATAGCCTTAACGCCAAGTGTGAACATACTGTAGTAGAAGGCTTGCCCGGCACTATAGTTGAAGACAAAACCGTTTATATTGCTCCAGGTGGTTGCCACATGGTTGTACGTACCAAAGGAACTCATTATGTTTTGGAAAATAACAACGACCCACCAGAAAACGGTTGCCGCCCAAGCGTGGACGTTTTGTTCCGCTCTGCAGCCCAAGCTTACCCAGCAGATACCCTTGTTGGAGTTATACTAACCGGCATGGGCAATGATGGTACGCCTTCTTTGCCGCATTTGAAAAACAAAAATGCCTATTTAATTGCTCAAGACGAAGAATCTTCTGTTGTATTTGGTATGCCTCGTGCTGCGGCCGCAACAGGTTTAATAGATAAGGTAGTAACTTTAACGCGTGTTCCTGAGGCTATAGTTGAACGTATCAATTTAGGCAGAAAATAAAGGAGAGTTTATATGAGTTCATTAATGAGTCATGACGATTATAATATAATTATCAAATATGTTTTTGATATTTGTGGAATTGTTTTAGGTGACGATAAACAATATTTAATAGAACAGCGTCTATCTCCCATTTTGGAAGAATTTGGCTGTGAAAATTTTTCACAGCTAGCCCAAAAGCTAAACTCTGGAGCCACAACCTTTTTAACTCGCGAAAAAATGCTGAATGCCATGACCACTAACGAAACTTCATGGTTTAGGGACGAACATCCTTATGTGACATTCAGAGAAAAAATTATGCAAGATATGATGAATACCGTTGTACAGCGCAAAGAGCGGTCTTGGCAACGTCGTGGCCCAAAAGTTAGAATGTGGAGCGTGGCAGCCAGCACTGGGCAAGAACCTTATTCTATGGCTATGATTATTGCAGATGTAGTTAGCAATAAAGGCATGGGCTTAACCACTATGGAAGATTTTGGAATTTTGGGCACAGATATTTCTTCAAAAGTTTTAGCAAAGGCTATGGAAGGCAAATACGGTCCTTTAGAAGTGGCTCGCGGATTATCGCCCGATATGCGCAAAAAATATTTTGTGCAAGACGGCGAGTATTATATTATAAACAATACGCTTCGTCACATTGTGGAATTTAAAGCATTCAATATTCAAGACCCATTCACCCAAATAGGCTCTTTTGATGTTATATTTTGCCGTAATATTTTAATTTACTTCACAGACGATGCAAAACGCAAAATCTTAGCGCAGCTTTACCAAACACTTGCTCCAAACGGTTATTTGCTTTTAGGTTCTGCAGAAAATATGTACAACTTAAACGATGAATTTACAACCGAAAGATATGGTGCAACCACTGTTTATAGAAAACCTGCAGCTGCAAGCGCAGCTGCAAATACAGCTTTTAGCTCGCCTCTTGACCTGCCAACAAACAACATATTTAGAATCTAAAGAAATTTGAAAGGGACAATTAGCTCAGTTGGTTTAGAGCGCTGCCTTCACACGGCAGAGGTCACAAGTTCAAATCTTGTATTGTCCATTGATTCAACCATATATTCTTTGCAAGGTGTTTTAGAACCTTGGTTTACTGTACAATATTTGAGTTCAGAAAATATTTCAAAAGAAACGCTTAAAAATTCCGATGCCTTGATTATTCGCTCAACCAGAAAATATGGCGCAGAAACATTGCTTGGCACAAAGGTAAAATTTATAGGAACGGTGACTTCTGGTTATGAGCATATAGATGCTGCTTTTTGCAAGCAGCACGGAATTTTTCTCTCAAGGGCACATGGCAGCAATGCAGAGTCTGTTGCAGATTATATATCTGCTGCCTTGATTGAAATTTCAAAAAAAATGGGCAAGCCATTAAATGAACTTGTGCTTGGAATAGTTGGGGTTGGTGCAGTTGGCTCTAGGGTAAAAAAAAATGCAGAGAGTTTTGGAATGCCTCTTTTGTTATGCGACCCTCCAAAAAATTTAAACGATGATATTTTTGCCGCAGATATAATAACACTCCACACGCCTCTTGAAACAGAAGGAAAATATCCAACTTGGCACCTTGCAAACCGAGAATTTTTTGGCAAAACAAAACAGGGCGCATGGTTTATAAATGCTGCCCGCGGCGCGGTGTGCAACAGCGAGGCTTTGCGTGAGGCCTTGCAGTCAAAGCATTTGGGTGGCGCAGTTATAGACACTTGGGAAAACGAACCTAACATAGATACCTCGCTTTTACCCTTAGTTGAAATAGCAACCCCGCACATAGCAGGTCACAGCGCAGAAGCAAAAATAAATGCAAACAAAATGATAGTAAACTCGCTGTGCAATTTTTTTGGAATGGAGTGCGCCATTCGCTTTGATATTTCCCAAAATAAAACCGGCAAATATTCTATTCGTGCAGACGATTTGGCTTTTAGAAAAAATCCGGAGAATTTCACGGAAATAAGAAATAGGTACGAAAGAATTTATGTAGATTAGTATATATGATAATAGCTCCAAGCGTTTTAAATGCCAATTTCCTCAATTTGGAAGCAGATATAAAAGCAACCGAAAAAGGTGGCGCAAACTGGATTCATTTAGATATAATGGATGGAAGTTTTGTTCCCAACATTTCGTTTGGCCCCGGCATTGCCGCACAGATTCGCAAATGCACAAAACTCCCGTTAGATTGCCATTTAATGATAAACAACCCAGAGCTACATATAGAAGCATTCGCACGTGCAGGTGTTCAATACATAACCGTTCATGCAGAAGCAACAAAACATTTAGATAGATTGTTAAACCAAATAAAAGAACTCGGATGCAAAGCTGGCATTGCAATAAATCCGGCAACGCCGCTCACTGCCATTGCAGAAGTTCTAGACCTAGCAGATATGGTTCTAATTATGAGTGTAAACCCAGGTTTTGGTGGGCAATCATTAATTCCATATTGTTTGGAAAAAATTCGCAATTTGCGCGCTATGAAACCAAATTTGCAAATAGAAATAGACGGCGGAGTGAATTTGGAAACTTTTGCCCTTGCCCGCGATGCCGGAGCAAATATTTTTGTTATAGGTTCCGCCATATTCAGCGCAAAAAACATTGAAGAAGAAACAAAAAAATATTGCATTTAAATATCGTAAGGGCAGGTAGGGGCAGCTCCCCGTGGCTGTCCTTACAAAAAATTTGCTATATTATAATCAGATATGTTAGTAGAATTATTAAAAAGTAAAATCCATAGAGCTACAGTAACCGATGCTTGTTTGGATTACGAGGGGTCAATAACAATAGACAAGGAGCTTATGCACGCGGCTAGGCTTTTTTCGCATGAAAAAGTTCATGTACTTAATTTGAACAATGGAGAACGTTTTGAAACTTATGTAATAGAAGGTAAACAAAAATCCGGCACTGTATGCTTAAATGGAGCAGCTGCACGCCTTGTCCAAAAAAACGACTTGGTGATAATAGCTGCTTACATATCTTTAACAACAGAAGAAGCAAAGAGCTGGCAACCAAAGGTTGTAAAAGTTAACGCAAAAAATAAAATTATGGATAGTAAAAAATAAAAGGTTGATGGCTTATAACTTGTAGGGGGAAAAATGAATAATGCGAATTACGAAGATAGTTTTTATTCTGAAATAAAGGAAAAATGTGCACGTATATCTCTGGATATTACGGAAGCCTCTCATTTGTTTGGCGAGAGGCGCACAAGAGAATATCAAAAGCTCTTGACCGAAATTTTGGAATTAAAAAAGCAAGATCCAGATAATGAGGTTTTTGAACTTCATTCTCTTTTGGGGCTTATGCTTTTAAGAACTGAGCAGCAAAAAGCCGCTATTGACGAATTTTTGCTTTCACTGAAACTTGCACAGGGCAATTCAAGCAACGATATTGCCGGTGTTTGGTACAACATGGGCATTGCCAACATGGAACTAAATCTGTTTGACGAAGCCTATAACTGTTTTCAATCTTCACTGTCTCTTAGGCCGCACAATATAAAATGCTTTACCTCTATGGCTGTGGTTAAGCAAATGCAACGCGATTTCAAAAAATCTTATGAAATTCTTTGCGATGTGCTAAAATATGAAAATCCGCAAAACTCAGATATTGAGAAAGTTTTCATATCGCTTGGCTACACTCTTTTCCATTCAAAAAATTTAACCGAAGCAATGGAATGCGCAGATAAAATTCTGCAACAGGTAAATAGCAAAAGCGAAAAAGCGTTGAAATTAAAAGGAACTATTTACCACGCTCAAGGAAATTACAAAGAGGCTTGGGATAGCTGCGATTTGCTTTTTTCGTTTTCGCCAAATTCCTCAGAGGCTCATTTGCTTGCAGGTGGGCTTGCCTTTTCGGAAAAAAATTATCGCAAAGCTTTTTCACATTACAACAAGGCCAGAAAAATAGGGCGAATGTACAGTTTCACGCTTTACAATTCAATAGCAACCATTCTTTCAAAATTGCAAAGATTTCCTTTGGCATTAAAAGTATATCAATACATTTTATCTATAGACCAAAATCCGGCTCACAGAAACTCCGCAATGAAATCAATAAACTTTTTTGAAAGCATGGCATCGCGCAAACTTTTTGAAAGCAAAGAAAATGCAAATCAAAAAGATGATTCCAGATATAAGTTGCCTGCTTATGAGGCTTTTGAAGGGGCTTCAAAAGTTTTGGATGCTGGTAATTTGGAGCAAGCACTTGATATGCTTCAAAAAGCAAAAGAAGCTGAGGGTGCAGACAAAATTTGGGAAATAGAAAATGCCATTGGGCGCATATATCATAAAATGCGCAATTATCCTGCAGCCATTCCTTGTTTTGAATATGCTATGGAAAAATCAAATAATTCCATAGGTGTTTTGCACAACCTCGCCTCTTCACTTGCAAGAAATAACGAATACGAAAGAGCTCTTAGCATAACAGACAAATTGCTAGAAATACAACCAGATTCTCAACCAGCAAAAAAAATGCGCGCTGTTATTTTAGGCAAGCTCGGCAAGTTCAACGACTCTGCTCAGTGCTTAACAGAGCTGCTTGAAAAAGAACCTAAAGATTCTTATTCTCTTATATCTATGGGAAGAGTTTGGCAAGAAAAAGGAGATTTTGTGAAAGCTCACGAATGTTTTGTGCAGTTGCTTGCAAAAGAACCAGAAAATGAACGCGCAATAATATCAATAGCTACCAACTACAGCAAGGCAGGAAATTTAAAGCAAGCTGTTAGTTTCACAAAGTCTTACCTAAGCAAAAATCCGCTTTCGTTTTCATTAAACTTAACTATGGCAAACATTTTGCGCTTTCATAAAAAATTCAGCAATGCAGAAGGTTATTACAAAAAATGTACCAAAAACTATAACAGAGAAGTTTATGAGGGTCTTGCAGATTGTATATGCCAAATGAGGAGGCTAGACGAATCTTTGTTTTATTACCAAAAAATAACAGAAATGGAAAAAGACAATTCTTATGCCATTTCTGCAAAAAAATCTATAGCCTTCATATACAGGCTCAAGCAAGATTACGCAAAAGCACTTGATGTTTACAATGAAATAAATTGGGAAGCAGATTACTTTTTCTCCACTTGGCGAAACGTGGCTCTTTGCTATGCCTCTCTTGCAGATAAACAAAAATCTTTGGCAGGAGCCGCACGGCGTGGCATTAGCTATTTTACAAAGGCTTTGAAACTTTACGAAACAATAAAAGAAAAAGAAAAGGACAATTCCAAGCATTGCGCTAGAATAGATTCCCTTATGGCCGAGCTATATGCGCGCAAAGGCGAATATTCTAAGGCTTGCAAAATATACGAGGTTGCAATGCAAGGTCCTTATTATTTCATAACTTGGAAAACTTACGTGAATTGTCTTATTCTGCAAAATTTTTTCAAAGAAGCTTTAGATACTTGCAATAGCATTTTGGAAAAATTTTTGGGTGACGGCAATACTCGCAAAATTCCAGAAGAATTATATTTGTACAAAAGTAATTTGGAACAAGCCTTGGGTGGAGACTCTCTTGCAGCAGAGAAAATTATGCAAACAGCTACAGATAAAATAAAGAATAATTCAGACTGGCAACTTTCGGAAACTTAAATGATGAACACAAAAAAAGCCATTTTACTTTCGCTCGCCTCTTGGGTGCTACTGGCATTTTGCTTTCCACCCTATCCTCTTGGCCCAGGGGCTTTGGTATTTTTAGCTCCTTGGTTTTATGTTTTAAAAACAGCGAGCAAAAAGGTAGCCTTGACCTCAAGCTACCTAGGTGCTTTTGTGTTTAATGCAATTAGCATATATTGGCTTTATCATGTTGGAGATGTTGCACCACCGGCTCTAATTTTTTCTGGACTTTTTTTGAGCATTGCCTTTTTAAGTTTATTTGCACTTTTGTGCGCTTATGTTTTTATTAAACTACCCTACCCTTTTCTTTTTCCGTTTTTTTGGGCAGGCATTGAAGTTTTGCGAGCAAAAGGAGATATGAGCTTTCCGTGGCTATCGCTTGGGCTTGTGTTTGGAAACAGCTTAGAGTTTATACAGTCTTATGCGTTCTTTGGAGTGTTTGGTTGCTCTGCTATAATCATCGCTTCAAATATGTGCCTCTCTACAGCTATTTTGAAAAAGAAAAAAAAGCTAGGGCTTGCACCGCTAGGTCTAGCCATAATCTTTTATATTGCAGGTTATGGAATTTTGAAATATGAAAAAACCACAGAGCCAGACACTTTAACAGTCGCTGTTGTGCAACCTAGCATTCATCAAACAAAAAAATGGAGCAAAGATTACTTTGATTCTGTTATGACTCAAACTTGGAATTTGTTTGAAACTTTGGAACCAGATAGTGTTAGTCTTATTTTATTTCCCGAAACAGCAATTCCAGACTATATAAATGGGCGATTTAAAGAGCGTGAATTTTTGGAGGATTATGCTGAAGAAAATAACTCTGCCATTGTCATTGGGGCATTGAGCAGAATTTGGAGCGAAGAGCCAAAGAACCAAAAAAAGAAATACGATCTATATAATTCGGCTTTTTTGTTTGGTTCTGGCTATCCAGAACCAGAATACAGAAAAATGCACCTTGTGCCTTTCAGTGAAAAAGTCCCTTTTGATAATATTTTTCCAATAATCAACTACGTGGACTTGGGTGGCGGTACTTTTTCTCCAGGGGACAGTCTTTTAATATGGCAACCTGGGAATTTTAGCCCACTTATATGTTACGAAGTCATTTATGGCAGTATTTTGAGGGATGCAAAGCAAAAAGGGGCAAAATTCATAGCCAACATCACAAATGACGGTTGGTTTTACAAGAGCATTGCACCATACCAGCACTTTAATTTGGTACGTTCCCATGCTGTGGAGAACGGAATAGGGGTAGTTAGAGCGGCAAATACGGGAATTAGTGCTTTTATATTGCCAAATGGTAAAATTTTGGAGAAAACTGAACTGTTTGAGCAGAGGATAATAGTTCAAAATATTCCTTTGGAAACTCGTTTTACACTTTATTCTGCAATTGGTGATTATATTGAACTTGTTTTATTCATTTTTTCGCTAGTCATGGTTCCTATTGCCATAATAATAAAAAGGCATTCAACTTAAATAAAAAAAGTCTCCAACCCGAAGGTTGGAGACCCAACACAAAATGCGTTATTTATGAGCAGCCTTTTTATGAGCAGCTTTCTTTGGAGCAGCTTTTTTAGGAGCTGCTTTTTTTGGAGCAGCTTTTTTAGGAGCTGCTTTTTTAGCAGCTGCTTTTTTTGGTGCTGCCGGTTTTTTAATAACGGTTTTTGTAGCCATGAGGAATACTCCTTTTGTTTGTGAATGTCAAGAATAAATATAGAATTTTTTTTTCAAGTTGGCAAGAGAAAAGTTAAATTTTTTAATTTTTTTTTAATTTTTTTTCATAAAGAAAATTATTTTTCGCAAACCCAATTCTTGTAATCGCAAAAAGCATTCACTCCTGTTTCCCAAAAGTTTGCAAAACTTTTTGCAAAAGGAGGGAGCTTAAATGGATGCATAAGCAGAATATCGTGCATAACAAGTACCTGCCCATCTGTTTGCCGCCCCGCACCAATGCCGATTGTAGGCGCATTTATAGCCCGTGAGACTTTTTCTCCAAGTGTTTCTGGAATATGTTCCAAAACTACTGCGCAAGGGTTCAAGCTGTCTAAAATTTTTGCCTGCCCTAAAATTTTTTCTGCCTCTTCCTCATTTTTGCCAACTTGCTTAAAACTTTTTGCCGTTTGAGGGAGCAAACCCAAATGACCAACTATCTCTATTTTTTTTTCTCTGAGTGCCTCAAGAGATTTTAGTGGAAGTCCTTCTATTTTAACTGCGTGTGCTCCTGCTTCTAATAATTTTGTTGCATTTTGCAACGCAAGTTTTGGTTCTGTGTCTGAACCATAAGGCATATCGCTAACAATGTAACTATTTGGCGCACCACGTTTTACAGCACTCGTGAATATGCACATCGCTTCCATTGATATGCCAGCGGTTCTATCCATTCCAAGCATTGTGTTAGCACCAGAGTCCCCAACCAAAAGCATATCTATCTTTGCGGCCTCTGCCATTCTGGCAAAAGCTGCATCATAAACGGTGACCATAGAGATGGCTTTTCCGCTCTTTTTCATGGAATAAAAATCATTTTTGCCAAGCATTAATTCAACCTATCTTCTCAACTCTAATAATTTCAACCACTTGCTAATTTTCGTGTTTCAACCAACCATTCATAAGACTTTAAATTTTCCAGTGCCCCCGCATGAACTTTTAAATGCCCCAAGAAAAAATTCTCTATGCGCAAACACGAATTTTGCTTTGAATTGCTTTTTCCGTTCGCAAAATTCCCAATCTCCTGCAAAAAAATGGGGTCATAGCTCGGTTTTCTCTCTCCAAGGCAGCTCCTGCACACCGCTCCGCCCGCAGAATGCCACAAATCTGCCGGAGCTTGCAAAATTTTTTGCCCACATAGCCCGCAGTTCAAAAGCATTGGCGCATAACCTAAAATATCACACAATTTGTGCAACCAAAGAGAGAGCGAATTTTCATTTGCCTCATTTAACTCTAAGTATTCCAAATTGTTAAGTAGCCATTTGAACTCTTCTGCCGCATGGCTAAAATTGTTTCCTAGCCTAAGCAAAATTTCTGCCATAAGCTGGGCAGATGCCAAACTTTGCAAATTTGTGCGCATTTTTTGAAAATAATTTTGTAAAAACGCCTCTTTTGGAATTATCAAACACGAATTTCCCTTTGAACGGTTGTAGCGAATTTCTATTTCGCTGTGCGCAAGAGGGTCTATGCTGGCTTTAAATCTGGAATTTTTGGATTTTGCCCCCTTTACCAAAAGAGAAAGAACGCCAAGGTCTGGACTAAGTGCCTTGACTATCCAAGAACTATCGCCATAAGCATAGCGGTGAAGGACTATTATTTGGGTACGCATATTATCCTGGAGGCCAGTATAGCATTCTTTTTCCTAATATGTGCAAATGCAAATGATTAACAGTTTGCCCACCATCTGTTTTGCAATTTAAAACAAATCTCGCTCCTTTTTCTTCGCAACCTTCTGTTTTTGCAATTCTTTGGGCGTAAAAGAGCATATTTCCAAGTAATTCTTTGTCACTTTCTTTAATTTCCATTATGTTGTCTATATGTTTCTTTGGTATAACTAGAAAATGAACTGGGGCTTGCGGCGAAATATCTTTAAAAGCCATAATAAAATCGTCTTCGTAAAGAATATCCGCGGGGACTTCGTGGTTTGCAATTTTACAGAACAGGCAACTATCCATTGAATTAATATAGTAATTTTATTTTTTCATATCTTGCACGCAACGAACACTTCGCAAGAGGTTTTTAATGTAGCTATCGTCATCTGCGTACTCGTTGGTGTAGTATATGTGTCGGCGGTAAGTGCTGTAGCCATCGTACTCATTAGCACTCCACCAGTAGCTGAGGTTACCTAAATCGTAGAAATAGCCACTAGAATATCCATAACCACTCGGCAGGGCAAAAACGCCAAACTTATCCTCTTCGTTGTCATCTTCTTCATCGCTAATAATTGCCATCAATACTTCCCACTCCGCCTTGCTAGGTAAATGCCAACCGCTAGGACAAGACTTTATAGCCGTTTCCCAACTATATAATCTACCGTATTTGTCGCAGTTGGCGGGTTGATTGTCATAACATTTGCTTTCGTTTGCGTTGTATTTCAAGTTCTCCGCCAGCCAAACCTGTTCACCGATTTTTACGGTTTTATAGACTTTGTTGTCTCGTACATCGGTGAATGTGTCTTTTTGCTGTTCACAAGCAACACAAAACAATGTGCAAACAAAGAGGGCTATAAGTTTGAGTATAAGCATTTTTTACCCCCCATTGATTGACTCCCCAACCACTTTTTCTGCTTCTTTTAGTGCTTCTTCTATTTTCTCTGGATTTTTTGTCCCAGCTTGAGCCAAATTTGGCCTGCCACCGCCTTTGCCTCCGGCAAGCTCGGCTAATTTTTTAACTATATCGCCTGCGCTAATCTTTTTCTTTATGAGTTCCGCATGAACTATCACCGCTATTGTGCCAGTAGTGGCGCGATTAATCGCGCCACTACTTTGAACATTTGCCACAACCGCTATGCCCGCGTTTGGCATTGTTTTTTGCGCACCTTCCAAAAGAGCGGCAAATTCGCCAGGCTCCACGTGCACTTTTGAAACCCAAAGGGGAATATTTTTCACTTGTACTGGATTTTTAAACAAATCTGCGCTCTGGCCTTCCGCTATTTTTGCCTGTAATTCTGCTGCAAGTTTTTCGCTCGCTTTTAATTGCTCGGTTAGCAAAGACACCCGCTCTAAAACATTTTTCGTTTTTGCCTTGAACTGCTCCCTGAGTGAAGATACTATAGCCGCCTCTTCTCTAAAACTGTCTAACGCATTTAATGCTGTTGTCGCTTCAATTCTGCGAACACCCGCGCTAACACTGCTTTCGCTCAAAATGCGAAACACACCTATCTCACCTGTGTTTTTTGCGTGCAAGCCCCCGCAAAACTCTTTGGAAAAATTCTCCATTGAAACAACCCTAACCTCTGCCCCATATTTTTCGCCAAAAAGAGCCATAGCCCCGCTCTCTTTTGCTTTTTCTACGGGCATCACATCGGTGTCTATGTCTAAGCACATTTGAATTTTCTCGTTCACCAAGTTTTCTATCGTTTTTATTTGCTCTGGAGTTAATGCGGCAAAGGCGGTAAAGTCAAAACGCAAACTTTCGGGAGCAACCCTTGAGCCTTGCTGGGTAACGTGATTGCCCACCTCCTGGCGAAGAGCAGCTTGGAGCAAATGCGTAGCAGAGTGGTTTTTGCGCGTTGCCTCTCTTTCTTTCAAATTTACACTTGCTCTAAACTCCAAAGACATATTATTTTCGTTCACATCGCCGCTCATAAGTTTTGCGCGGTGAATCCAAATATCATTCACTTTTATAGTATCAAAAACTTTAAACTTTACGCGCTCATTTTCTAGAGTTCCCCTTTCGCCTATTTCGCCGCCCATCTCCGCATAAAAAGGAGTGCGGTCTAAAACTATTGAATAAGAACCTTTATCTTCTTTATAGCGTAAAATTTTCACAAATGCTGTGTCCTCATCATAGCCCAAAAATTTAGTTGAACCTTCTGCAAAAATTGTCCAACCTTCGGTACCTATAGCAGAAAGCTCTTGTTTTTGAGAAGCTCTAGCACGTTCTTTTTGCTTTTTCATCTCTTCGTCAAAACCTTCCATGTCTATTCTAAACTTTTTTTCCTCTGCCAATATGCGTGTTAGGTCTGGCGGGAATCCGTAGGTATCGTAGAGTAGAAAAACTTGGGAACCTGGAATTTCTGGAATGTAGTCAACGCCTTTTCGGGAGTAGAATTCATTTATTATTTTCTCAAATTTTTCCAAGCCAGCATCTAAGGTTCTTATAAATCTCTCCTCTTCGGAGCGAATTACCTCTGCCACAAAATCTGCGCGCTCACGAATTTCGGGGAAGGCTTCGCCCATTGTTTGCACAAGTATTGGCACAAGGCGATTTATGAATGGTTCTTTTTGGTTTAAAAGGCGTGCATAGCGGCTTGCTCTGCGCAAAATTCGCCTCAGCACATAGCCGCGACCATCGTTGCTTGGAAGTGCGCCGTCTGCTATTGCAAAACTGAGTGAGCGAAGGTGGTCTGCCACAACTCGGTGAGACATTCCGCTTTGGTCTGCCTTGTATGGCACACCGGAGAGTTCAGCAATTTTATTTATGATAGGAGAGAACACATCGGTTTCGTAGTTGGAATCTTTGCCTTGCAAAATTGCGCACACTCGCTCAAAGCCCATTCCTGTGTCAACGTTTTTGTTTTTAAGTGGGAGCAGCTTGCCGCTTTTTATGCGTTCAAACTGCATAAATACATTGTTCCAAATTTCTATGTAGCGCGCATTCTTTCCGTTCACGCCTTGTACAGGGTCTGCAAAAGTTTCTTCTTGGGTTGCAAGGTCTCCTTTGTCGTAGTGTATTTCGGAGCAAGGCCCGCAGGGACCTGTGTCTCCCATTTCCCAAAAATTTGATTTCTCGCCAAAACGCATTATGCGAGTATCGGGCAGGCCGCTAACTTGCTTCCAAATTTGCCAAGCCTCGTCATCGTCTTGATAAACGGTTACAAACAACCTCTCTTTGGGAAGTTTCCAAACCTCAGTTAAAAGTTCCCAAGCCCATTCAATGGCTTCTTTTTTATAATAGTCGCCAAAGCTCCAGTTTCCGAGCATTTCAAAAAATGTGTGGTGGTAGGTATCGTGCCCCACTTCGTCTAAATCGTTGTGCTTGCCCGAAACGCGAATACATTTTTGCGAATTTGCCACCCTTTTATAGTTGTTTGGATTGTCTCCCAAAAAGCAGGCTTTAAATTGGTTCATGCCGGCATTTATGAACATTAAGGTAGGGTCGTCTTGAGGAACCACAGGCGAAGAGCGAACAAAGAGATGCTCTTTGCTTTCAAAGAATTTTATAAAAGACGCACGTATTTCCGCAGATGTTTTTGGTGTATTGGGCATTGTTGTAAGGTAGAAAAATTTTTCTACATTTTGAGCAATGGCCAGAATCAAACAACAACTAGGTCAATTCTACACAAAAAACACCACTTATATATTGCAGGGTTTTGGCAAATTTGTTAAAAACAAAAACATAACAGACCCCTTTGCCGGAGCAGGAGATTTATTAAAGTGGGCTAAGAACAACGGAGCAAGCTCCCTTATTGGCTACGATATAGACAAAACAAAAACAGACAACAAATTGATTCTTTTACGAGATAGTTTGCAAAACCCAAAAGAATACAAATTTGTTCTAACAAATCCGCCATATCTCTATCAAAATAAAATGAAAAACAAAAGTTTGCTTGCAAACAGCAAACACACAGACCTTTACCAACTCTCCCTTGAAAAAATTATGAACAGCGAAGAGGGAATAGCAATAGTCCCAATAAATTTTTTATGTGCCGAAAATTCAAAATACATAAGAGAACTATTTTTGGCAAAATTTGAAATAAAAAAAGCAAATTACTTTTCCGAACAGGTTTTTGAAGACACAACATATAACGTAATTGCTTTTTACTACAAAAAAAAGAAAAAGGAAGCAAACAAAATGGCAATAGATTTTAACATCTATCCGCATAAAAAATGCTCAAAAATAATTTTAGAACAAAAATACAACTGGCAAATAGGCGGAGAATTTTTGGCAAAAATAAATGCTTGCTCAAATAAACTTCACATTCGCCGCTTAGAAGAAAAACATATACAGTCTGGAACTTGTGCCATAAAAGCTGCATACAACAATTTAAACCAAGTGCGAAAATTTTATGTTAGCCGTGAATTTTTATCAAAAATCAAAAAGAACATAGTACTCCTAAAAGCCATAGACTCCGGTTCTGAGCATGGGAAAATTTGTTTGGAAGATATTAGAAAATATAATTTAGATGCTTTAATAAGCATAAAAACCTCAAGGCATCAAATACAGTTGTTATTCCCAGAAACGGTTAGCGTACAGGAGCAAGAAAAAATAATAGAGCTATTCAACAGAGAAATGGAATACAATAGAAATCTCTATCATTCATTGTTTATGACAAATTACAGAGACAAAGGGAGAAAGAGAATTTCGTTTTGCTTTGCCTACAATTTGGTGAATTATTTGTATTCCTACATCTTCCCAAATCTACGCCTCAAATAAGCAGCCAGCAAATTTATGCACAAAACCAAAGTGATAAGCACAAGCGCAGTACCATACGCCATTGGACGTGTTGCCTCTAAATTTGTGCCGCTGGTAGATATAACATAAAGATGATATGGAAGCGCCATAACCTGGTCAAAAATACTTGTTGGCAGTTTTGGCAAAAAGTAAGCAGCCACTGTAAATAAAATTGGCGCAGTCTCGCCCGAAACTCTCCCAACTGCAAGTATTAAACCCGTTAAAATATTTGGAAATGCCGTGGGGAGCACAACCCGCCTAATAGTTTGCAACTTATTTGCACCCAACGCATAACTCCCCGTTCTAAACGAATCTGGCACCATTTTGAGCGCCTCTTCTGTGGTGCGAATAACCAAAGGCAACACCAAAAGCCCAAGTGTAAACGAACCCGCGATAATAGAATCGCCCCATTTCATAGCATTCACAAATAAAGACATTCCAAATAATCCAAAAATAACAGAAGGAACACCTCCCAAATTATTCGTCATTGTGCGAATGAATTTTTGGGCTTTACCGTTTTTAGTGTATTCGTTCAAATATATAGCAGACATAACCCCAATAGGAAAAGCCACCAGCATACTACCCACAATAAGGCAGCACGTTCCCACAATGGCAGGAAAAATACCACCCTTTGTCATACCCTCTTTGGGCTCAGAAAAAAGAAATTCAAAGTTAATCGCTCCAATACCGTTGTAAATTATGAATCCTAAAATCCAAAACAAAATTCCAACCACCAAAATCCCAAGAATGCGGAAAATCCAGAACGCTATGTTTTGAGATAATTTTTTGCTCATTTACACCCCCTTCCCCGGATGCCGCTTAGAAATAATTTCAGATGCAATACTCATAACAAGGGTTATCATAAACAAAATGCACCCCAGCATAAACAAAGCTTGATAATGCGCTCCGCCCACCGGTGCTTCACCGAGTTCAGCGGCAATGGCTGCCGGAATTGTGCGAATTGGTGCAAACAGAGATGTTGGTATAACAGCGGCATTTCCCGTTACCATAAGCACGGCCATTGTTTCGCCAACTGCCCTACCAATGCCCAAAATCACCGCAGCAGAAATACCAGACGAAGCATAAGGAATAATCACCCTATATATGGTTTGCCAATGAGTGGCACCCAAAGCTAAACTTGCCTCGCGCATTGCGCTCGGTGTGCCGCGCATAGCATCTTCTGCAACCGTGATAATAGTGGGAAGTGCCATAATAGCAAGCACCAGGCTACCGGTAAATGCTGTTTCGCCAACGGGCAAATTAAGTACTTTTTGCACAAGAGGAACCAAAACCACCAAACCAAAAAACCCATAAACAACAGATGGTATTCCCGCAAGCAACTCAACGGCGGGTTTTAAAATTTTGCGTATTTTATCGTTTGCAAGCTCAGAGAGATAAACCGCAACGCCAAGACCAAGTGGCAGGGCAATTAAAATTGCAATAAGGCTAACCAAAAGTGTTCCAAGCACCAAAGGCAACACGCCAAATTGCGGAGACGGCACAGAAGTTGGAATCCACTCCTTGCCGCCAAAAAAATCGCTGGCACCTATTTTCTCGTCTGTGAGTGCCCTCACTTGAGGCATAGAAGAAGGCATATACTGCGTAGGTATAAAAGCTATTATTCCAGGACTTGAAGATATAACCTCGCCCAATTTCTCCGGTAATTTTTTGTAATCTTCTCCAAATTCCTCTTCTGAATAGCGGCTAAAAATATCGTTAAACCTAAACACCTCTATAGCCACATCTTCGCCGCCAAGTTTATTCCAATTCTCTATTTCGCCATCAAATATCAATTTTATATCTCTGGAACTCAAATAACCAACGCTGTTAGACGCATTAACACATAAAACGTGCCCCCTTTCAACAACGGGGTTCTTAAAAAGCCCAAAACCTTCTTTAAACAAAAAAACTACCATCAACAAAATGATGATAGTAGTAGTCAAGCCGCTAAGTCGCAGTATATTTTCTACAATTTTTTCAATAAAGCGTCTCATATTTATTTGCTTTTGCTAATTGGAATAAATCCAATATCTTTCACAATTTTTTGCCCAGCAGCAGAAAGCACATAGTCAACAAAAGGTTTCACTGTGCTTTCGGATTTTTCTACGTAGTAATAGATAAGCGGGCGAACAATGGGATAAGTCTCGTCCATAGCGCTTTTCACAGAAGGAGCTGTATATGTTTTTCCTTCGTCAAAAGAAACCTCAACCGCTTTGATTTTTTTATCTAAATAAGCGAGGCCAATATAACCAATTGCACCTTTTGTTTGGCTCACAGACTGAACTATTGCGCCGGTTGCTGGCATACTCATTATACCGTTCACATAGTTTTTGTTTTTCAAAACGTGTTCTTTAAAAAATTCATAAGTGCCCGAAGAAGTTTCGCGGGAATATGGAATTATTTTCAAATCTGGGCCGCCCAATTCTTTCCAGTTGGTGGTTTTACCTGTGAAAACATTTTCCATTTGTTCGCGGGTTAGTTTGCTAACGGGATTTGAAGGGTGCACAATAACCGCAAGCGCATCGTAGGCAATTATTTTTTCAACTACTTTATCCCCTTTATCTTGAAGTTTTTGTTTTTCTTCAAATTTTATTTTACGTGAAGACTGGGCAATATCGGTGGTACCTTCTAATAATGCGGAAATGCCAACGCCACTGCCCCCCCCAGTCACCGTGACGTTAGCATTTTTATTTGCTTTTGTGAAACTCTCCGCCTCATTTTGTGAAAGAGGAAGAACGGTGTCTGAGCCTTTGACTTTTTGAGCATAAAGCGCAGAAACAGCCACTAATGTGGTAAGCGCAGTGAGCAAGAACTTTTTCATACTCTAATCTCCTGTTGTTAAACACTACTAATTTAAATTTTGAAGGTTACAAAGGAAATGAGTTCATATTAAGATTCTGTTAAGAAATCCTTTTGTCTGAACCAGAATTCACAGAATTAGAGAATGAACAGAATGAGTTACCCTTATTGGCTTTATTAAAACCAAAAAAGCCAATATATGTGATTCATTCTGGAAATACTGAAAATTCTGGCTATTCTGGTTCAGACAGACTTT
>Ga0268262_10001150_pt1 | contig 33641 bp, 29 predicted proteins | sample TergutNc150P3_FD_190354 | JGI IMG/M metagenome (GOLD analysis project Ga0268262, IMG submission 190354) | Nasutitermes corniger P3 segment gut microbial community from laboratory colony in Florida, USA - Nc150 P3 (SPAdes) (version 2) | ecosystem: Host-associated > Arthropoda: Insects >...
CTCCTCTATAAACCTGTCTATGACGCCCCGCCCGCCCTCAACCTCCACCTCCACCCCGCCGCCGCGAACGTTCCGCACCCACCCGGTAAGCCCCAAAGCCCGCGCCGAATCCCGGGTGAAATACCGGTACCCGACGCCCTGAACCCGGCCGGAGACCAATAGGTGGTATCGTTTGGTTTCTGTGTTCATACTGTAAAATTAATATAAAATATCGGGGATTGCCGCCAAAATCTTTAAAAATCTTTTTAAAATCTTTTAAATCTTTTTTAGACGAAGCCTTAAAGCCTTAAAGTCAAATTCTTTAAAATCTTTTAAATCTTTTTTAGACGAAGCCTTCGGCTTCATAGATAAATGCGGGGCTAAACCCCGCATTTTCAATCAAAGTCAAAACACTGGATTGCTTCGCTTCGCTCGCAATGACGGTCATTGCGAGGAGCGAAGCGACGAAGCAATCCAGAAAGTCAAAGTCAAAAGACTTACAACACGCAATGACAGACTAAGGTTTTTGATTTTGACTTTGCAGTTGACTGAAGTTCGGGGGTTTAGCCCCCGAACTATCTATGAAAGGCGAAGCCTTTCGTCTAAAAATGAATTTGATTTTAAAGAATTTGATTTTAAAAGATTTGATTTTATAGGAGTTACCCACTTGAAATTATGTATTATAGGCGGCTTGGCTAGTGGCGGTCAATTATTTTTAATGCAACGCACCGACCACCCGAATTTCTTGGGATCCGCATAACCGACCAAATCACCGTCATGCCAGTCCGTATTAATGAACCTAATGTAAGCGAGTGTATCAGACAATGCCGTGGCTGTAAACCAAGCGCCGGATTCGCCGAATTGTTCATAATAGCCCCCATATTGCGAGTCTGAGAAAAAAACGCCTCCAGGCAGGGCAGTAAATCCAAAATCATCCGTACCATTACCGCTACCCCCATGTTGCCGATCATTCCACCCGCTTGTCGATTTCAATTTTTTGCTCACGCCGGGGCAGATTAAAATAGTATCTCCCCAATAATCTACGTCTAAATACCCCCTTGTCCCCCCAACCTTTTCCGACAACGTATTCCAATCCGCCGTATCAGGCAAGCGCCAGCCCGCCGGACAGACCGCCATTGCCGCTTCCCAATTGTACAGCCTGCCGTATTTGTCGCAATAAGATGATTCGTTGTTATAACACCAAGAATTACCGGTTGACGGTTGATAATTCATATTCTCCGCCATCCATAACTGATTGCCAATCTTTACTGTCCTATATATTTGACCATCTCTGCTATCAGGAAATGCATTATACCGCCCAAGATAACTCGCTACATTATCGTGATTCTCGCTGGGATCCTCATTGCACCCCGCAACCCCAATCACAATAATCGCAACAACAACCGCCGCGGCGGCCGTGTATAGACAGAAGCGTTTTTTCATATATTCTCCTTAATAACGGGGCGGTCAATTATTTTTAAGGCAGCGCACCGACGAACCGTAATACTTGGGATCGCCATAACCTCTCAAATCTTCGGAACCCCAGCCTGTAGCCCTTACTTGAGCGTTTGTATCATACATTTCCGTAGCCGTGAACCAAACCGTGCCGCTGCCGAGGCTGTGGAAATCACCTTCTTTATCGTCAGGGTAGCGTGAACCGACCGGCAGAGCCGAAAATCCGAATTCATCGTTATATTTGCTATTCCAACTTTTAGATTTCAATGTTTTACCAACACCGGCACAGATCCAAATAGTATCTCCCCAATAATCTAAGCCTAAATGCCCCCTTGTCCCACCAACCTTTTCCGACAACGTATTCCAATCCGCCGTATCAGGCAAGCGCCACCCGCCGGGGCACACCGCCATCGCCGCCGTCCAATCGTACAGCCTGCCGTATTTAGCGCAATTTGACGGATCGTTATCATAGCACCAAGAGTTACCTTTTTTCGGAACATAATTCATATTCTCCGCCATCCACGTCTGGCCACCGATCTTTACTGTCCTATATGTTTGTCCTCCATAGGAGAGCGTACCGTCAGCATCATACCGTCCAAGATATTTTTCCACATTATAGTGGTTCTCGCCGGTATCCTCATTGCACCCCCCAACCCCGATCACAACAATCGCGCCGACAACAGCCGCGGCTGTCATATATAGATAGAAGCGTTTCTTCATACATTCTCCCTTAAAATCTTTTAAAAACAAAATCTTTACAGCTTAAACCCCGCCCCCGCCCTAAACGTAACCCCCTGCCCCAGCCTCCCCCAACCTCCACTCCCGTCTTTCTCCGCCTGATCCGTCTCAAACCAATTAGACTGCCTAACCCCGTACATCAACTCGACGCGTATCAGCGCCTTTTGCGTCAAATAAAAGTCTAGGCCGCACCCGATTTTCAACCATGTCTCGCTCAACGCGTTTTCCTGGTAACCGTCTCTATTACTGCCGTCGAACACATATTCGGGCTTGTTGCCGTTAAAATCCAACTTGCCGAAGAGCGGGTAATCGTAGTCTATCCCGGCAATCGGGTAAATATTGATGTTTCTTTCCGCGTTGGCGATATTAAGGGAGGTCTTTATAAGATTCGGATATTTCGCTAACACGCTGGCGCTTATATACTGGCGCGACATATATGGCAGGTCGTTCGGTTGGATGGCGTCCGAGGCTGTCCATGTCCCGCCGCCTTGGTGGTAGCCGACCGATATAGCGGCGTAGTGCGCGTCTAGGAACAGGTACGCTCCGGCCCCGTGGTAGGGCATCGCCAATATTTCGCCGGATCCCCACTGTATCCCGCCGCAGAAGTCGCCTGTATAGAGAACGCCGCCGCCCAGGGCTACGCTGAAGTTTGCCGGCGTCTTTTCTTTGGGTTCGGGCTTGGGTTTCGGTTTCGGTTCAGGTTTCGGCTTCACCGGTTTCGGTTTCGGCTCGGGTTTCGTCTTCTTGGGCGCGGCGGCTGTCGGCTGTTGGACGACGGGATCGGCGGCGGCCACCGCCTGCGGTTTCTGCGGTTCGGGTGTCGACGCGGCGAACGTCTTGTACATATCCGCGCTGGCCGAGGCGGCTTTTTCCAGGAGTTCTATTACGTTCTCGTAGCGGACGGGGTCTGAGGAGGCCACCAGGGTTCCGTTTTCGGTCTCGTACATTTCGACCATCAGCGTGAGCATGGTTCGGAATTTGCTGATGATTCCGCGGACGATGTAGTCCGCGCCGATTTTGCTTCCGAGTGTGATGACGCAGTTTTCGTCGGCGCACTCTTCAAGGACGGCGCCGCCTTGCGCTTGGACGGTCTCCGAGGTCATGATGTTGTATTTGCTGCGCGGCAGGTTTTTAACGGCCTCCCTGCGGAGTTCCGCGGTTATCTGGCCCACCTCCGCCGCGCTCAGATCGGCGGACGCGCCGGATCTCGCGTCTATCTCCACCTCCACTACGGCCACGTACTTGACCTGGGCGTTGGCGGCGGGCGCGGTCATTACGGCAAAGAGCGCCGTTAGTAGAAAAAACGTTAACTTTCTCACCCAAAAACTCCTTGCGAGGCATGGTTTTAAATCACAGGGACGAATTAGTGAAATATAATTAAAGTTTTGCCTATAGAGGGCTAAAAGTTGAAAAAAATTGAAAATTTGGCCCCCCGAGGCGCTTGTCGATATCGTTATAGTTTCAAATAATGCAAAAAATTGACACTATTTTTTTGCAAAAGCGCGGCGATATTATTATATTTATTATTGTATAGGGGACGGGGGTTGGATCGCCCCGGCGCGGATATTTTTGTCCATTAAAAACATAGCAGACATATACTACATACATGAATACTATACAATTAAGGCGGATAGCATGAAAATCTCAACAAAAGGCAGGTACGCCCTGCGGATGCTGCTGGACTTGGCGGAGCATAGGGACGCCGGTTTCATATCCCTCAAGGAGATCGCCGAAAGGCAGAACATCTCGAAGCTGTACTTGGAGCAGATCGTCTCCCTGCTGCACACGTCCAACATCCTGCGCGCCAACCGGGGGAAGCTGGGCGGCTACATGCTGGCGAAGGATCCGTCGAGCTGTACGGTGGGGCAGATCCTGCGCATCACCGAGGGCAGCCTCGCGCCGGTGGTCTGCCTCGACGACGAGGTCAACATGTGCGACCGGATAGAATACTGCAAAACGCTTCCCATGTGGGCGGGGCTAAACAAAGTCATAAACGAATACCTGCACAGCGTAACTCTGCAAGACATGCTTGAGCAGCATCAGTACCAGGGGGCGGATCATTACGTTATTTAACCGCGTGAAAGATTTTATTTGGAACTGACCGTCATGCTGGGATTGTAAAGCGTCACCCTGTTTCTGCCGCCTTTTTTCGACGCGTAGAGCGCCTTGTCGGCGCAGTCTATGACCTCTTGTTGCGTCGTCCCGAAGGTGGGGTAGGTCACGCAGCCTATGCTTATCGTGACGCGCAGCATGTTTTTGCCGCTCTCTATTACTTTGGCTTCCACGGTTTGCCTTATGCGTTCGGCTATGGCCATCGCGCCTTGCTCGGCGGTTTCGGGGAGCACCACGGCGAACTCTTCGCCGCCGTAACGGGCGGGGAAGTCGTTCGCCCGCACGGAGGTTCTTATGCAGCCGGCGATCTCGCGAAGCACAAGGTCGCCCACCGGGTGGCCGTAGGTGTCGTTGAAATTTTTGAAGTGGTCTATGTCTGTGAGCAGCATGGAGAGGGGGCGTCCGTGGCGCTTCGCCCGCTCAAACTCTCGCGCCGCTATCTCCTGGAAGGTGCGGTGGTTGTTGAGGCCGGTCAGACCGTCGGTTGTGGCCAGTTTTTCCATTTTCGTGTACAGCATAGATCTTGTGAGGGCCACGGAGGCGTTTTCCACCATGGTGTTCAGTATTTGTTCGAGTTCGGGCCTGAACAGCTCCGGCGTCGCGCTCTCCGCTGAGAAGAGGCCGATGCACCTGCGTTCCTCGCCGCCGATGACCGGGATTATAAGCAGCGAGCGGACGAGGGGGTTCGCCGGTTCTTCGGGGACGAAGCGGTAATTCCTCTTAGCCTGCACGTCGCCGACGTTTACCGGGCAGCTTTTGTTGAACGCGTAGGCGTATATGCCGCCGGTGGCCGTTGAGAACTCCATCCCTTCGGCCAGCTCCCCGGCCGCGCCGCCGATGTGCTGAAGCCTGAGGGAATTCCTCTCGCGGTCGTGCAGGACGATAATCTGCCGAGAGCAGGACGGGGAGATTTTCGGCACCATGTCGAGTATCACCTTGAATATCTCCTCCGGTTTGAGCGCCACGGAGAGGTTGTGGCTAAGTTCGTACAGGGCGTTGAAGGTCTTGGCCGCGCGCTCCAGGGAGACGCGCATGCGGATGTTCACTATGAGCGCGGCGGCTATGGTGGCGAAGCGCCGCATCAGCTCTTTGTCGTGGTCGTTGAAGGCGTTCTTGTTTATGCTGTCTACAGCCAGCACGCCTATGAACTCTTTGCTGCCTTCGGCCACTATGGGGGCGGCGAGCATGGAGCAAACGCCCTCGTTCTTGGTGTAGTAGGGCAGCTCGCCCCCCTGGTAGAGCGAGAGGTCGCCGCTGACGAAGAGCTTGTTGCTAACGGCCGCTTGCCCTATAACCCCGGCGCCGAAGGCTATCTGAGCGTTTTCCACTATCTGCATGCCGCTCTTGGTATCGTAGCAGTTGAGCGCCAGGACGTTCTTGGCCGGATCGTAGATGAAGGCGCTCGCGGTGAGGCCCTTGAAATTGTAGCGCATGAAGTAGAGCATTGATTCCAGTTGCTCGTTCACGCCCTTGCCGCCGACGCTCAGCAGGGAGATGGTGTCGGTGGACGACGCCGGGTCTTCTATCCGCAGGGTGCCGGAACCTATGGGCACTGTATTCGCGCCCTCGGCGGCGTTGGCCTTCTTAGGCGGCTCCCCCCTGCGCGCCGCAACGTCGTGCGCCCGCGCCGTGGCGGAGAGCGCGTTGTTGCGGACATCCTCAAGCATCGAGTTGAACTCACGCTCCTGCGCCTCGCCGCGCCTCTTGAGCACCCACCACGGGACAAGGCCGGCGGCGAGCGTCAATACCCATACCCCTACTAACTGCAAGAAGAACGAAATCTGTCCGGCGGGGGTCTCCTCCGGACTCTCCATAATACTCATCTGATGATCCATGACAAGCTGACCGGTGTAAAAGACACCCGCCACCAGGAATACCGCCACCCAAGCAAAGTCCGGCCTGATAAGCGCCGCCAAGGTAACGGAAGCGGCAAGAAGCACCGGATATACGCTTTCCAAACTAACCTCCGCCGGAAAGAGCGTCCTCAAAAGCAGCGCCATGGCGGCAGGCCACAAAAAGAGGTAAGCGCCGGCTTTGCGGAGCGGCCGGCGCAACGCCCGCCAAACCACGACGCACAACGCCGTCAGCGGAAGCGCAAGCCCCACGTATCCGGAAACGCCAAGCCACCTGTCGCCGCCCCCGTTTATCTCACGGTAGAAGGCGGCCGCCGCGGCTATGCCGATTGTCAGTATATAATTAAGTATGGCGACCATTGTCCGAAACCGAACCCGCTAAATCGGTATCAACCAAACATACCGGTTATTGACATTATTATTGCTTAATATAAATAAATATACATTACGCCGCCGCGCCATAAATTATTTTAATCATTATGGACGACAAAACAAAAAAGATCGGGCGCTTCAAGAGGCTGTTCCTCCGCCTAATCGGGCCGAAGATGGCGCAGTGGGTCATTCTGCGGCTTCTGCGCAAAAAGATCGACGGAAGCCCGGCGGCCCTGCCGGCCGACCTCAACCGCTCCACGGAGATACTGTTCATCCTGCCCACCGACAGGCTGGACATGATCTTCCAGATGGAGAGCCTCTTCGCCATCCTCGGCAGGTACAAAAACTCAAATCTGACCTTTGTCTGCCCGACCGCCCACGTCTCGTTCGTAAACACCATCAAGAACGCGCGTATAATGAAGTTCAACCCCGCGGAGTTCGTGCTCTACAGCGCGGAGTTCAACCGGCTCGTCGCGGAGCTTTCGGTCAAATCCTTCGATATATGCGTAATGCTGGAACGGCGGTACACCCTCGCCCACCTCTACTTAACCGGGCTATGCCGCGCCCACCTGCGCGTGGGCTGGGACTCCGGGAACAGCTACCCCTTCCTGAACATCCGCCTGGTGGCGACGGGGCGGGAGGGCGTTTCGGAGTGGGAGCGCAACTTGGAGGCGGCAAAGATACTCGAGGCCGACGTGGAGTCGCGCCCGCGCTGGGGCGTCCAAAAGTCCGCGGCGGAGGAGGTGGCGCAGCTGCTTAGCGAAAACAAGCTCAAAAAGGACCCGGCCCTGATCTGCATAGACCTGGCAAGCCTGGAGGCAAGCTGCGGCAAGGAGTGGTGCGTCGAGATGATGCGGTCGCTGAAAAACACCTACGGCCTGGGCCAGTTCTGCGTGTTCGGCGGGATGGAAGAGGACAACGCCCCGCCAAAAGAGGCCCCCTTCCCAATCCTGCCGCCAATGTCAATCACCAAAACCGCCGCCCTCATATCGTACACCGATCTGATAATAGCCGGCTTCGGCCCCATGTTCGGCATAACCCAAATATCCTCAAAAAGCAAGATGGTCCCGATACTTTCCAAAGACCAGCTCGCGAAATACTGCAAGAAAAACGAGAGGATAATGCCCTTAGCATTCTCAGACAAACCTGGGCAGGAAGATATCAGGACTGTAATCAGAAACGTCAAGGAAATCCTGAGCCGTTGACGAAGTAACATTTCGGCTACGCGCTCAACGACCGCCTATCCCCGAGCAAAGTATCGAAGGGCTATCCCGCTTTCTTTCCTTTATTAAGGCTGTAAACCCACGCCATGATCTCCGCCACGGCCACATAAAACTCCTCCGGAATGGGGACGCCCACCTCCACCTTGTCGTACATCGCCCGCGCCAGCGCCTTATCTTCGCGTATCGGGACGTCGTTCTCCTGCGCTATCTTTTTTATCCTTAGCGCCAGCAAATCTTTCCCCTTGGCCACAACCGTCGGCGCCTCCCCGCTGCTTTCGTCGTAGCGCAGCGCTATCGCCAAGTGCGTGGGGTTCGTCACCACAACCGACGCCTGCGGGACTTGGTCCATCATCTTGCGCTTTGCCATCTCCCTCTGCAGCGCCCGGATACGCGCCTTCACCTGCGGGTCTCCTTCCATCTGCTTGTGCTCCTCCTTGACCTCCTGGTGCGACATCTTCATTTTCTTCTCGTGCTCGTAGCGCTGGTACCCGTAGTCGGCCAAGGCGATCAGAAGCATGACGAGCGCCGTGCGCAGGAATATGTCGTAGGCGGAGGTCAGCACGAATTGCCATATCATCATTATAGAGACGTCGGCAAGAGTGAGCAGTATCTCGTACTCGCCCTTTATGGTGGCGTAGGCTATGTAGCCTATCAGTACAACCTTGAGGACGTTCTTTATCGTCTCGACGACGGTGCGCATGGAGAATATCCGCTTTAAACCGCTTAACGGGTTGAGCTTCTCAAGTTTTGGTATCATAGGCTCAAAGGTGAAGAGCAGCCCGATCTGCACGACATTGGCCAGCACCCCGGCGCACAATATGGCGCCGGCAAAGGGCAGTATGATTTTTACGAGAAGAATCACGGCCCCTTGAGAAAGCTCTATGAGACGCTGCATACTCATGTCGGCGTTGGAGCAGAGGGCGAAGTAGTCGCGGATATGGGTCTCAAACTCACGCATCATCCACGGGCCGACAAGACGCAGCAAGAATATGGCCGTGAGCAGCACGAACACGGAGTTAACCTCCGTGCTTTTGGCCACCTGGCCTTTCTTGCGAGTGTCGCTCCGCTTCTTTTCAGACGGGGCTTCTTCTTTTTCTTGCGATGAGTCTTCGGCCATACAGTCTCTACCCGCTCATTATGTATAATAATTTCCATATATCCTTGATAATTCCATCCGCCATTCTTTTAAATAGATCCGCCAGCATCGGAAGGACTATCACCATCGTCGCCATGCCTACGATTATCTTAAGCGGCAGCCCCACGAAGAAGATGTTCATCTGCGGCACCGTGCGCGCCACTATGCCCATCGCTAACTCGGACAGCAGCAACGTTACGAAGATCGGGGCGGAGAGCTTGAGGCCCAGTATGAAGACGTCGGCGGTCATCGTCGTCAGGTGGTCTGTCATCCTGCCGCCCGGAAAGGAGGCGCTGAACATCGGGACTATCTCAAAGCTCTTCTGCACCGTGAGCAGTAAAAAATAGTGGCCGTTTATCGCCAAGAACAATATCGTAAAGAGTATCACCTGCAGCTGCCCCAAGACCGTCGTCTGCTCCTCAGTGAACGGGTCTACTACTTCCACGAAGCCGAAACCCATCTCCGTGTCCACCATCCGTCCGGCAAACTGCACCGCCGTGAAGAGAAACGAGGAGGCGAATCCTACGGCAAGCCCGACGAGCGCTTCCTTTATCACAAGCATGAAAAAGAGCGGCAACGTGAACGCGCCGGGAAAAGCCGGTAGGCCTGAGGCAAGCTGAACGGAAAACAGCACGGAGGTCAGCAGCAAACCGAGCGCCGCCTTGACCTGAACGGGAATGTAGTTCGCGCCGAAAATCGGGAGCAACGCCAGCATGGTTATAACGCGGACGAACATCAGCAGGTAGTACTGAATCTGGTCGAGCGTTACCATCAAGCCTTCCATAATCAGCTTACCCTTTCTTACTCATCCAAGGCCTATCCTGCCTATCATGGCGAATAGATTGGTCGTGTACTCTACCAGCTTTACCAGCATCCACGGCATTAATAGCAAAAGCACCAGCGATATTCCTAAGAATTTGGGGATGAAGGTGAGCGTGGCCTCGTGGATTTGAGTCGCGGCTTGGAATATGCCTATTATCACGCCCAAAGCTAAACCCACTAATAGCATCGGGCCGGAGAGCAAAAGCGTTATTATTAACGCTTGGCGACCTATGTCTACCACTACTAGCGGATCCATTTAACTTTCCTTTACCTAAACGACGTTATCAACTCTCTGACTATCAAATGCCATCCGTCAACCATCACAAACAGTATTATTTTGAACGGCATGGATATCATAGCCGGCGGCAGCATCATCATACCCATCGATAACAGCACGCTGGCTACCACCATGTCTATCACTAAGAACGGGATGAACAGTATGAAACCTATTATGAAACCCGCTTTCAACTCGCTTGTTATGAACGCCGGGATTATCACCTCAAGCGACAAGTCGTCTACCGTGCGGGGGGGCGGGGTGCGGCTTATGCGCACGAACAGCGCGACGTCTTTTTCCGTCACCTGCCGCAGCATGAAGTTACGCACCGGTTTTACGGCTATGTCTATCGCCTCTTTGAACTTTATCTTCTGCTCCATGTACGGCTGCAACGCGTTCTGGTTGATCTCCGTCAGCACCGGCATCATCACGAAGAGCGTCATAAAGAGCGCAAGGCCTATCATTAATTGATCGGGCGGCAGCGACTGCGTGCCTATTGCCCGGCGCAGGAACGAGAGGACTATGATGATTCGCACGAACGCCGTGGTCATTATCAGAATAGACGGGGCCAGCGCCAGCACCGTTATAAGAAACAATACCTGCAGCGCCACGCTCACGTCGCCGGGGTTGTTGCCGTCGGCCACCGACAGGGTAACACGCGGAACCGTTTGGGCGCATAGGTAGACGAAAAAACCGATCACCAATATAGACATGGTGAACATGGCCGTCCACAACATAGAGAAGCGGCCGCGAACCGCGCGCAAAACCCCGCCCTTGCCCGTTGACGCAACATCACGCGGATTCGGGGACGAATCCGGTACCGGCGGCTCATGAGCGTATTCGGCCTCTCCTATCCGCATCGCCGCTACCTCTTCATCTTCCCCATAAAGTTGTTGAACGCGTCCTTGAAACTCATAACCGCAGAACCGCCTTTGTTGGAGGACGCTATCAGCTCCACGGCCTTCTCACCCTCTATCTTCTCCAGCAAAACGACGTTCTCCGGCGTGTGGCCCAATAGGTATACCACGTCGGCCACGCGGATTAGCACCGCGCCGCGGTTCTGGCCGAAATATATAGCCTCTATCGTGTCCATGTTGTTGCCGCCGCCCACCTTGGAAACGCCGGCCACCCCAAGCCGCCTAGCGCCCCAAGCCGCCGCGAGTATGATTGCCGTAACCACCACCAAGTAGCCGATGATCCGAAGAAGGACAAGCGCGTAATTCTCCTGACGGCGCGGATATGCGCCGGACGAAGAACCGCCTGCGCCGCCCTGAGAAAGGGCGCTGTCGTCGTCGCCGCCGGCGGCGTCCTCATAGACCTTGTCGATGTCGAAACTGCCGATACCGCCGCTAGTGCCGCTGTTGCCGTCTTGGGCATACGCGGCGGCAGCCAGTATTATCAATATTGCAGCGATTTTGAAGAGGTTCATTGATAAGCCGTTTCTAAACACCGGATTGCTTCGCCGCTTCGCTCCTCGCAATGACCGTCATTGCGAGCGAAGCGAAGCAACCCAGAAAGTCAATTAATACTATAATCCTTATTAATCCTACTAATCATAATTCAGACAAGGTTTTTCATTTCAAACTCTTGACCCTATCCTCAGCCGACACCAACGACACAATCCTTATCCCGAAATTCTCGTCAACAACAACAACCTCGCCTTTGGCCACAATCTTATTATTGACAATCAGATCCACCGGCTCGCCCGCCATTTTGTTAAGCTCGACTATCGAACCCGGCGCCAGCTCCAATATTCTCTTGATTGACAACTCCGACTGGCCTAATTCTATGTTGATATCCAATTCCACGTCTAGCAGCAAGTCTATATTCTCTTTCGGGCCGTCGTAGGTGCTTTGCCTCGGCGGCGGGGGGGGCGGGGCGAACTGCGTCGCGCCGAACGAACCGCCGCCGCCGGCGGTGTCGCCGAAGCTCGACATCGACATGTTGGTCAGCGCGTCCATCTCGCTTTGGCTTATGCCGACGTTCAGGTCGGCCATCGCCGGGGAGGACTTAGACACCTTCGCCGCGACTATATTGTCGCCTAAGATGTTCGGTATCACCACCACAATATTGGTATTGACCAAACCGGCGACGGTGAACTTAGCCACGCCCATGTCCGCCGACGCGGCGTCGAAGGGGGGGCTGGCGAAGTTGAACTCGGACACGGCGACGTTTCCGGCGGAGACGGATTGACCAAGATCCCCTCCAAGCGCGGTGCTGTAGGCGCCCATCACCTGATTGAACAGCTCCGATATCGCGTCCTTCGATTCGTCCGTGTAGGGCGCCGACCCGTCGCCCATCATCATAAGATCAACCAGCACCCCGGCGGTCTTCTTGTCCATAATCAGGTACATATCGCCCTCTAAACCCGACACCAGCGAGAGCTTTAAGGATATTAGGTTCCCCGGCACCTTTGCCTTAGCGGCGTTTAAGTCCGCCTTGGCGCACGACTCTGAGACGGCGTCCACCGCTCTGGCCGCGGCGGTACCCAGCACGGACGAGGCCTGCTTGCAGAAGAGCTCGAATATAGGGCCTATGGCTTTGTAGCGCTCGTCGGACGCGCCGCCCTCGCCCCCGCCGTCGCTCAAACCGTTCAGCAGACTGTCAATTTCGTCCTGGGATAGATAATCACTCACAACCAGGCACCTCCCTTTCTATAATACTTGTGATCTTCACCGCTTTCTTGCGCCCTATGAGACCCGCCCTGCCCGCGAGTTTCGTCTTGCCCCCTATCTGCACCAAGAGGTCGCTGTCATGGCGCTTGTCCAAACATATCACGTCGCCGCGCTGCAGCTGCAGCAAGTCCCGCATCGTAAGCGTCGTCTTCCCTATCACCGTGGAGAGGCACAGCGGCACGTCGCTAAGCTCCTGCTCCATAAGCTCCCGCGTCTCCGGCGTCGCCTGACCCTGAAGCGACATCCAGTTCTCAACCGTCAAGTTGTTGATGACGCTCTCAAGCACCATGTACGGGAAGCACAAGCTCATAAGACCGGAGGCGTTCTGCATACGCACCTCCAAACTTATCAGAATCACCGTCTCGCTGGGCGGCGCGATCTGCACAAACTGCGGGTTCGTCTCGTAAGCCTCGATCTTGGATGTAAACGATCCGATATGCTCCCACACCGTGCACAAATCCGAGAGGCCGCGCTGTACGATGCGGTTTATCACGTTCTGCTCTATCATCGTCAACTCGCGGTTACCCTCGAACGGGCGCCCCTGCCCGCCGAACAGCCTGTCTATAATGTAGAAAACAAGCGACGGGTTTATCTCTATAATCGCCAACCCCTCAAGCGGCTCCATACGGAACACGTAGATGCAGCTCGGGTTCGATATGGACATCACAAACTCCGAGTAGGTCAGCTGGTCTACGCTTACAAGCTCCGTCTCGATGAACGTGCGCAGGAAGTTTGTGAGCGTGGTGGAGAATTGTCGGGCGTAGCCCTCGTGCAGGTTCTGCAGCGTGCGCATCTGATCTTTGGAGACGCGGTCGGGCCTTTTAAAGTCGTAGAGCGACAACGGTATCTCGTCTTCAACGGGGGCGTCCGGTTTCACCTCGTCGAACGATTGGTCGGCAAGCCCGCCCTCGTTAACGGCGTTGAGCAGGGCATCGACCTCTTCTTGTGACAGTATGTCGCTCACTGATACCGCTCCGTTTGAAATTCTATGAACAAAATCAAAATCCTAGATTGCTTCGTCGCTTCGCTCCTCGCAATGACCGTCATTGCGAGCGTAGCGAAGCAATCCAGTCTTTTGACGTTGATTTTAATCCTATAATCCTTCTAATCCTATTAATCCTAATTCAGACAATATTTTTACTGTATAAGGTACGTCTTGAACAGCACGTCCTTCACCTCTCCCATTTTTGTAGGCAGCGACGCGTTTATCATGCGCAGCAGGTCTTTGCGTATCTTGTCGCGCTCCGCCGGATCCGTCAGCTCCTTGTACGAGAGGCTCGACATTTGGCTTATCAGGACGTCCCTGTACTTGGGCGCCCTGCGGCGCAACTCCTCCCCCAGTTTGTCGTTCTTCTCGTCGTACTCGAATATAATCGCCGTCTTGAGGAAATGGTCGTCCGTCCCCGATATGTTCACCGTAATCTCTATCGGCGCGTCGTCGGTCGTGGCGCCCACCTTCGTCACCTCGTCGGCGGCTTTCTTCAGCGAGTCCTCTTTCGCCTTCTGGGCGATCTCCTCGGCGTTGGCCGGCGGCTTCGGCGCGATTAAAAACGTAACCGCGGCCTCAAGAGCCACAATACCGACCACGATCCCTATAACGAGGATCAAATTGCTCTTCTTACCGCCCCCGCCGTCTCCGCCCGGAGCCGGAGCCGCGTCCTTCTTCTTGTCGTCCGCCATAAATCACTCCATCCGTTTATCAAAACACGGGCGAACACAGTCCGCCCCTACGCTAATCCATACTCGCAAATCAACAACCGTCAATATCACTATTCCGCGTCGGGAATCGTGTAACGCTCGTCCGACCCCTTGGGCATCTCCCCGTCCTTCTTTTGAACGTAATCGATGTATAACTCTATCCGCCTGTTCGTTTTCCTATGCTCCGGCGTGTCGTTCGGCGCTATCGGCCTGTACTCGCCGTAGCCTATCGCGCTCATGCGCTTAGGGTCTACGTCGCCCTGATTCGCCATATACTGCACCACATTCAGCGCCCGCGCCGACGAAAGCTCCCAGTTCGACGAGTACTTCGCGGTGTGTATCGGCACGTTGTCGGTGTGCCCCTCCACCCGTATCAAACTCGTCGGCGCGGCGTTGATGACCTTGGATATGTCCTTCAGCATCCCGTACAGCTTCGGGTTCACGTCGGCGCTCCCCGACTCGAAGCCGATCGGGTCGGCTATCTGTATCGCTATCCCCGTCTCCGTCACCTGCACCTTTATCGCCTCTTCCAAGCCTTCTTCTTTTATCTTCTCCTTCACCTTAGTCGCCGCGTCCACCGCCATACGCTTGTTCTGAGCGTCGCCCCCCATCCTCGGGATGTAGACATCCTTCGTGATGAGCACCGACGGGAACGACTCCAAGACGCCGCTTAAGGCGTTCTGGAACGAGCTTGCGGCGACCTTGAACTTGGTCGGGTCGATGGTCGACATGGCCAAGAGCATAACGAAGAAGCAGAGCAGCAGCGTACACATGTCGCCCCACGTGTTCATGTACGCAGGCGCCCCCTTGGGTCCTTCCTTCGGCTTCTTCTGGCGCGCCACAGATACCCCTTACTTCTTGTCTTTCAAGACCGTTGCCCGCTGCGCCGGTTCAAGGAAAACGCTCAGCTTTTGCGCCACGATACGCGGGTTGTCGCCGGACTGCAGCGCCATTATCCCCTCCAGCATCAGCTCCTTTATCATAACCTCCTTGGCGGAATACGCCTTCAGCTTCTCCGCGAAGGGTATACAAATGATGTTAGCCAGAATCGACCCGTAGAGCGTGGTGATGAGAGCCACAGCCATGTTCGGGCCGATGGAGGCCACGTCGCTCATGTTTCCCAACATCAGCACGAGACCGACAAGAGTTCCTATCATACCGAACGACGGCGCCGCCGCCCCCAGAAAGTCGAATATCTTCGCCCCGTCTTCGTGGCGGCTCTCCATGTGCCCTATCTCCGTTTCGAGAATCTCCCTGATGAGGTCCGGCTCCGTGCCGTCCACCGCCAGCCCGATCCCCTGCTTCATGAACGCGTCGGTGATCTCCAAAGCCCGCGATTCCAGCGCCAAGATACCCTCGCGGCGCGCCTGCTCCGCGAACTCTATGATCTGCGAAATCACCGTCACCGGCGACTGGCTCTTGACAAAGAGAACGTTCTTAGCGACCGACACCGTATTCATAAGGCGGGCGGCCGGAAACGACGCGATCGTCGACGAAATGGAGCCGCCCACCGTGATGTAGACGGAGGGCATATCGATGAACGCGCTCAACTGATCGATACCCATCCCGTACAAAACCAACCCGAACGCCGCCGCAAGGCCTACTATCGTAGCCAGATCCATTCAAAAATCTCCAGATTAACGTGTAGCCCCATCCCCGGAAACCGCCGCCTCCGGGCGCTTCTCCGCACCCACCACCTGCAACGCCTGGCCGCATAACTGCCTGTACTTCACGGCCTTACGCACTATGTCCTCTATACCGTTGCCCACTATGTACTTTTTACCGTTGTTGAGCGTAATGAGCGTATCCGGCGTAGACTCTATGGTCTCAATGTGGTCGGCATTGAGAACGAACTGCTCGCCGTTCAGCTTCTGCAAGGCTATCATTTTACGCTTTTTTCCCCTAAATTACGTGTCCCGGCGCTTTCTACGCCAATAAATCAATATAAATATATATAATGATATACGATAAAGTCAAAAAAATTGTCTGAATTAGGATTTTTAGGATTTTAAAAAAAACGCCGCAGGTCTTATGGAATCCATTCCGGCCTACGGCGTCATTAATCTGTTTGTTTGTCCGTAACGGGGCGGGTTTTAAACCCGCCCCTACCTTACATCAATTACCTCACCAACTGCACCAGCTCCTGCAGCATCTGGTCGCTCGTCGTGATCACGCGGGCGCTGGCCTGGTAGCCGCGCTGGAGGGTGATCATGTTCGTGAACTCGGTTTCCAACTCGACGTTCGACATCTCTATCGCGCCCGGCTTCACCTTCGTCGTGGAACCTACGCCCGGCTGGTACATCGCCGCCTCGCCGGAGTTGTTCGAGACGCCGAACATGCTGTCGCCCATCTTCATCAGACCCGCCGGGTTGTTGAACTCGGCCACGTAGATCATCGCTATAGCCTTGCTGATACCGTTGGAGTACAAACCCGATATCTCGCCGCTCTCGCCGATGGTGATCTCCGTCAGCTTGCCCATCGCGTAGCCGTCCTGACCCGTGATGGCCGTGGTGGACTCGGACTCGAACTGGGTGATGCCCCCCACGGAGCCGGGGCCGCCGATGTCCATCTTTATGTCCACCTCGTTCGCGCCGTTGCGCGGGTCGAAACGGAACTGGTTGGTGCCGTCGTCAAAGGTGAAAGAAGAGGGCGTACCGTCTAAGGCAAAGGTTATCCTGCCCCTGTTGCCGCCGAGAATGACCTCCTCGCCGCCGCCTAAGGTAAGCTCCCACAGCCACTCGCCGGGAGTGCCGGTGTGGGTGAAAGTCATGATGACCTGGTGCTCCGCGCCCGACTCGTCGTAGACGACGTGGGCGGTGGAACGCTCGCCGGTGTTGCGGGCCGCCTGAACCTGCTGGAACACCATGTTGGTGTTGAAACGGGTCGGGCTGTCGGGCTGGTTGGGGTCGGCCTGCTTGGCAATCATAGACAGACCCGTCAGAGCGAACGCTATCTCCTGCTGACCGCGCATTACGATGGAACCCGGAGGGATGCCGTCGCTTACTCCGTCGTTTGCGCTCTTTATGGAGACTGAGGGGCGGTTGTATACCGTGCCGTCGGTCGAGGGCAGCTTCATAGTGTTTTGCAAGAACGTGAGAAGGTCGCTCATACGCGTGGCCGGTACGCCGTTATTGGTGGGCGGAATCGGATCACCCGGATTAACCGGAATATCATCGGAACCGTCAAAGATAAGCGGTTCGTCCTTACTGTTGTAGTTCCTGCCGCCTACCTGGCCGTTCATGTTTATAACATCGCCTTCAGTGAAGCCTAAGGGTCTGCCGGCCTCGTCATACAAACCGCCCAGTTTATCGTTCCACATATCCATCAGAGTACTGGGCAATGTGCTGGTTTTAAGAACGGTAATATAACTACCGGGATTAGCAGGGTCTGGCCATCTGTCTACCTCCGTGGTCTTTACCGTGTTGTCGCCGCTAGCGGGGATGCGCAAGGGCGGGGTGTATTTGGTCGCGCCGGCGAAGTATTCGGGACCGGGTAAAACATCCGTAGCAGCAGGAGGAATCGACGTAGGCGGCGTAATAGCAACCGGCGGTGTTCCGGCAGGGCTTCCAGGAGGCACAGCATCGTCCAACACATTCGCCTTTATGGTGGGCGGGAACAAGAACGCGTTGGCGACGTAAGCCTTGGAACCCGGGCGGGAGGATGAGACCTGCAAGCCGTTAATCGGGTCGGATTCCCACTTATAATCGGGTACGGACGGGTCATTTTCAACCGCTCTAACGGCCAAGTTGGTCACGGATATTCTGCCGTTCCCGTCAAGATTTACCGTTACGCCGCGATGTTCCATAGTCCCAGGAAGTGTCGGCCCGCCGGGTGTCCCGGGAGCCGGGACAGGGCTTGGACCCGCTGTCTCCAAATATGCCTCCATGTACGCTTTCAGAGCCTTGTTTCTATCCGTAGAGGTAAGCCCCTCGCCACACACACTGGGATCTTTTATAGCGTTCAAATACGCCTCAAGCTGCCTCCTGAAATCCTCCAACGTCGGGATTTCCTGCATAGGCTTGTTTGTGGCGGGGTCGGTAAGCGGCGTAATCCAACTACCCGTCCCAAAATTAGGACTTGCGGAATCGTTATCCAATTGCCACAACTTAACGTCCTGCTTTTCCACGACAAACCTAAACGACGGAATATCTTTATCGGCGACCCCGAACGATATGGTATCGCCCTCCTTAATCCCTAAGCTTTTCCCATACTCGTCATATAGGTCGGTCAGCCTTCCGCGTCCGCGCATAATTGCGTCATAATCTCTCATTGCGGTATTCCAAAGATCAACATCGTCCGCAGTAAATCCAGCCTCGAGAGGATTTAAAACAGTAGGCGGCGTCATAACTCCGGCGCTAGCCAAGAACCTATTAGTATGCGTAACCGTCCCCAGCGCCGCCGAATCGCTTTGCAAGTTACACTTAAACGACATATTCTCCGTAGCTTTCGCCGGCGATTTCTCTCCCCAAGGTATTCTTATGTCGGAGATCATCTCTTTCCCCGTAAACGTCCCGTCCGGCTGCGCCATCTTCCCCTGCAGTCTGAACCCGTTAGTCGGCGACACCAGCCGTCCCATATCGTCCATCTGCAATCCGCCGTTTCTGCTGTAATAGGTGCCGCTTCCGTTGGAGAACGCGAAGTAAGCCCGTCCTTCCAGCGCTATATCCGTTATCTGACCTGTGGTCTGCAGGTTACCCTGTCTGAGCATTGTATCAATGGAACCGACCGCGACGCCCAGCCCGACCTGCATCGGGTTTCTGCCGCCCTGGTTGCCGGCGGGGCGCGAGGGGCCTTGCAGCATTTGGACCATAGACTCTTTGAACGTGGCTCTGCCCGCCTTAAACGCGACGGTGTTGACGTTGGAGATGTTGTTGGCCGTAACGTCCATACCAACCTGGTGTGTGCGAAGGCCGCTGATGCCTGAGTAAAGTGACCGTACCATAATACCTCTCCTTTTGTTTTGACGCATCGGATCGGCAAGCATTGAACCGTCTCATTCGGTCGGCGGTTCGGCGCATCCTCCCTCCACATTCGTGAGAGGGTAGGTCCTGCGGGTTATCAGCTTGCTATGACCGTGCTGTCGATGTTTGTAAAGATATTGTCTTTAACGCTTTCGCCGTCCATGGCGGTAATGATCGTTCTGTTCGGGATGTTGACAATGAACGCGAGGTCTTTTATTATTACAAGCGAGTCCTTCGCGCCTTTGCCTTCCGCCCCTTCCACCGCTTTCTCAAGTTTTCCCATTACGTCCGGCGTTACCTCTATGCCGCGGCTTTTGAGCCTCGACGAGGCGTGCGCCGAAAACTTGAGTTCATCTTTTTTCAACTTCAGGAGGTCGCTGAACGACTTCCCGCCTACCGTTCCAGTCCCGTCCGCTTGTTTCTGCGGAGCGGTTTTCGCGTCCGCGCCGCGGTTTACTGCCAATCCGGCCCTGCTCGCGAGGATTCGGTTCTGAATATCGTTTTGATCTATGGTATTCATATCCCCTCCCCTCAAATATCGGACGGTTTGGTTGTATTAACGCTTAGAATATCGCTCAGCGCCACCTCGACGCCGTTGACTTTCATTTGTATGTCGCCGGTGAGGCTTGTTATGCCGTCCACCACTCCCTCCGTGTACGAATACAGAGACGTGTTCTTGTCCGAGCCGACCACGTGGATCTTGTACACGCCCGGGGCGGCGGCTTCATTATCGTTCGTATCTCCGTACCATTCCAAATCCAAGTCGCCGAACGGGCCGGCAAACTCTTTAAAGGTCTTAACCACATCGCCGCGGCCGTTCTTAATCTGCACCTCCACCTGACTGCCGCGGGTCGCGTTTATGTGTATGGGGTACATTACTTTGCCATCCTCCGCCACATCATACGCGGTGACCCTGATCTCGTCATATTTGGCCCGCACCGTTTTTCCGATCATCGACAACGCGTTCGCCGGGGAAATATAGGCGGCGTCGCCGCTGACGGTGTTCATCGACACGTCGAGCACCTCGCCTATGGAAATCTCTTTCCCGCCGATCTTGATCATCGCCCCCTCTCCGGTAAAGCGCACGCCCTCCACAATTTCCTGCACGTATGTGTAGAGCGACGAGTCTTTATCCGACCCGACCACATTAAGCGAGTACTTGCCCGCCTTGACCCTTTCCCCGTCGTCCGATTTACCGTCCCAGTAGACGGTAACGGAGTTCTGGGCGTCTTTGCCGGACACGGCTATCGTCCTTATGACGTTGTCGTCAATGTCCCTGATCTCCAGCGTCGCCCTTTCCGAGTTACCCAGATGCACTTTGATGGGCACCTTGGTATCGGCCTTGCCGTCGTAAGAGACCGACGTTTGGCGCATACGCGCCTCGTGTCCGATAAGCGACATCGCCGACGTGTTGGAAATGGACTGCGAAGAGACGATCTGCGCCGCAAGGTTCTCGTCATAAGCGCGGCCTAGCTCCCGTATGGCCTTCTCCGTATTCTCGCCCGTCTCGAGCGCCCTGAATTGAGCGAGCTGCGACACAAACGCGGTGTTGTCCATAGGGCTTAGGGGATCCTGGTACTTCAGCTGAATGGTCAGCAGATGCAGGAACTGGTCTTTGCCCATCTTGTTAGTCTCTTCCCATATACCGCCTTTGGTATTGCCGGTATACTGAGCCGCGCCGAATCCGTAACCGTTTTTATCATCGCCGCCGAAAGACGCGGTGACGCTGTACGGAGCGGTTTGAGCCAAGAGACTGCTAACACTTTGGGAAACGCCGTTCGTCGCCATTTTCGCACCTCCTTTCTTCGTGTTAAAGTTATTACTCTGGATTACTTCGTCGCTCCGCTCCTAGTAATGACCGTCATCGCGAGCGCGGCGAAGCGATCCAGCGCCTTTTAATCCTATAATCCTTCAAACTTGTTTATCTCGGCGAAGCCAATCCTAATTCAGACTACGCGAAATACTCGAACGTATTATCCCCGAACCGTCTGCCCGTATCGCTGCCCAGCGTGCTGACGAACCCGTCCGAACCCGCGTCTATCGGCATTCCGTCCGGGCCTACGCCTACGCTCGGCCTGAAGCCGCGCGACTCCGCGCGGTCGGCCATCTCTTGCCACAGCTCTCTGGGCGACTTGCCGCCGTCGGACTCGGCGCCGACTTCCACGTCTATAGCGCCGAACTCTAAGTTCTGCCTGTTGAGAGAATCTTTCAGCGACTGCAGGCTGCTCTCGACTATCGACTTGACCTGTTTGTTCTCGACCTGCATACGGGCGAAGACCACGTCGCCCTGTATTCTCAGGCTCATCCGCACTTCTCCGAGCGCTTCGGGGCGCAGCGTCATGCGGATTTCGTTGGCTCCGGCGCGGACGGCGTTGTTCATCTTTTCGCTGATCTGGCGGATGACCTCGAGGCGCTCGTCTTGCGAGGCGGAGGGGGCGTCGGCCTTGTCGGCGTGCTTGGCGGCGGTCGATCTGGAGCTTGCGTTGTCAACCGAACCTGCGCCGCCGGAGCTTGGTTCTTCGTTGTCAACCGAGAGGTCGGCGTCGGCGTTGGACTCTGCGTTATTCATTGCGCTGTTAGCAGATGCCGCGTTGCTTAGGGACGATGGCCCCTTGTCGTTTGAGACAGCTTTTGTCACGGACTCTCCGGCGGACTTGACGCTCTTGCTCTTTATAAAACCGCCCGCTTCTACGGCTTGCCTCAGCTTAGCCACAAACGCGTCGTCCGCGGCCTTGTTGCCGGCGGCGGTCTCCGCCTTATTGGCTTCTATCGCGGCGCCGACGGCGCTCGCCGCGGCTTTGGCGGCGGCTTTGGCGTTGCTTACGGGGCTGCTTTGCGCCTTCTTAGACGCTTGTTTTTTGTCGGACGCCGATTCCATAACGCTGACCGGAAGCTCGGCGGTTTCCCCGTCGGCGATAGCGCTTTTGGCCTGCGCAGGCGTCTGTGTCTGCGATTGCGGCTGCGGTTCGGCGGCGCTCTTCTTGGCCTCTCCCTCGGCGGACTTGACCGCCTTCTTGCCTTGCGCCAACGCCATTACGCTCAAAGGCAGTTCGGCGCTGTCGCCGGAGGACGAGGTTTTCGCCCCGGCCGCCGCGCGCTCCGCGCTCATCGACGCGAGGCGGTTAGCCGACTCCACGCTTGAGCGTCTCTTGCGGCTCGCGGAATCGCGGGCGCTTATCGGGAGGTCTGTGTCGGCGGCGCGCTTTCGGGGTTTATTGACCGCGTTCGCGTCGGCGTCTGCGTCCGTATCGTCGGCTGTGTTAACAGCTGTATTCGCGGCGGTATCGGCATCCGCCTTGGCGTTTGTTTTGACATCCGCCGTTTTTGCGTCGGCCTTGGCTACGGTATCGGGTTTGACATCGGCGTCGGCGTTAACGTTGACAACGTTGTCAACGTTTGTATTAACGGTTTTATTGACGCCGATATTAGGGCTTTTTTGTTCGTGCCGGTTATCGCGGTTCGCGTTATTAACGGTTTTAACGTTCTTATCGGCATCAACATCGGCGTCGGCGTCGGCGTCAACATCCGGCTTGACATTAGCGGTATCGGTATCCACCTTGGCTTTGGGGCTGACATCGGCGTTGACCTTTGTATTAACATCGGTTTCAACGTTTGTCTTGACATCGGCGGTATCGGCACTAACCTTGGCTTCGGGGCTGGCATTTGTATCAACCTTTGTATTAACCGCCGTATTAACTCCGGTATCGGCGTCGGCCTTGACATCGGTGTTAACGGTTGTATTAACTCCGGTATTAACTCCGGTATTAACATCAGCCTTGGCATCGGTTTTAACTGTCGCGTTAACGCCTATATTAACACTCTTTTGCTCGTGCCGGTTCGCGCGGTTCGTTGTGTTAACGGTCTTAACGTCGGTATTAACATCAGCTTTGGCATTTGCCGCGCCGGTATCAACTTCGGCGTCGGCCTTGACATCCGTATTGACGGTTTTATTAACGCCGGTCTTGGTATTTGCCGTATCGGCTTTGGCGGCGGTGTCGGCATCGGTATCCGCAGCGGCGTTAACAACTCCGGTATTAACTTCGATTTTGACATTAGACGTGCTGACATCAGCCTTGGCAGTTGTATTAACATCGGCCTTGACATTCGCCGTACCGGTATCAGCCTTAACTTCCGTATCGACGCCTGCGTTAATTGCCGCGTTAACATCGGCCTTGGCATTCGCCTTAACTTCCGCATTAATGTCTTTATTAACGTTTATTTTGTTATCGGCCTTGACCTCCGTCTTAACGTCCTCGGCATTAACGTCCGTTTTTTCAATATTAACTTTAACATTCGGGTCGTTCTTAACGAACGCGCTGTCCCCGGCCTTTGCCTTGCTCAGCGCGGCCTTGAGTATCTCCGATTTGACGGTGCCCAGCTCCACGGCCGCCCTCTCGAGGTCGGTCATCTCGGCCTGCCCGCGCGCAATCTGCCTTACGCGGTCGGCGGAGGCCGCTAGCTCTTCCCTGATCAGGTTGCTGAAAGCGCTCACCGTATCGGCGACCGACATACCGAGTTCGGCGGGGTTGACCGCCTGCGGGATGCCGGTGGCGGCTCCGGCGTCGCTGTGCTCGGCCATCTGCTCGGCTATCATACCGCTCACGCCGATCAGCCTGAAGGCCATATCCAAGCGGAATTTTTCGGTGCGCAGCGCCGCGGCGAACTCGGAGAGTTCGGCGGCGTTCTGTTCGGGTTCTATGTGGGCTATCGGGCTTTCCATGCCGTAGGCCGCCATCGCCATATTCGCGCTCTCGGCGTTGGCGCTCACGTCTATACGGTCGTTGGCCATCTTGATCGTGAGGTCTAAGTAGGCCATGATGGCCGCGAGCTGCTCTATGTTGGCGGGGTTAAACTCGAAAGCGGCGGGCGCGTCGTTCTCTTCGGGGAGGCCTAGTATCGCGGCTATCTGTTTGAGAGCGTGGGAGAGCAGTTCGTCGCCCATACGGCGCTTTTCTTCCTGCGATAGCTCGGCGTACTCATTCTCAAAGTCCGCGGCTTCGCCGCCGTCTTCCTCGGCCGGCCCGCGCAACTTGGCGAACCACAAAATCTTCTCAACATCCACCGTGTCGGGGCAGGCGCCCTCTTCCGCGGTCTTGGCGTCGCCGATTGCGGCGGCTGCCGTCTCCGCGCCGGCGTTCCAGCCGATCTCAGCCGCCTTAACGGGCGAACCGGACTCATCGGCGGCGGCCGCAATAAACTTCTTGACCTCCGCGGTGAACGCTCCGCCGTCGGACGCGCCGCCGGCCTTGGCGCCATCAGCCTGCCGGCCAAACCCCGCAAGGCCGCTAAGCAAGACATTTTTTACAGGATCGCTCTGCATAATCGCACCTATCCCTTTACAATATATGTTTTCCGCTCAACCTACTTTATCAGCTTGTTGATACGGACGGCTTTTTCCTTTGTGAGAAGGGAGAGAATCTTGCCCTTCTGCTTATTGTCGCTGATCTTATCCAAGATCGCGGCGACCTGGTTGTCCGGAATCGTCTCCAGAATCGCGGCGGCCTCGCCCGGCTTCATGGCCTGGTATATCCTGGCCAGCTTCTTGTAACGAGCGTCCTCAACCGCCGGTATATCGGCCAATTTCTTCTCAAGCTGCCCGCGCTCGCTTACCAACGACTCGCGCCCCTTATCAATATCCGCCTGAAGCATCTCAAGACGGGAGTACTGCTCGGCAAGCCTCTCCTGCTCCCTCTTAAGATCGGCGCGCTCCTTCTGCAACGCCTCAAAGATCTTAGAATTGGCGTCCGCCATGGAATCCCGGCGGGCCGTATGCCTTATCTCCTCAACCTTCACCACGGCATCGGTCGGCTTATCATTTTCTTTAAACTTGTAAACAAGACTCAGCGAGCCGGTAGCGAAGAGCATGACGACATACAGTATCGGAAAGGCGACCAGCGTCACCACTATTATCAGCAATATCTCTTTAAAACGCATGATTCAATCCTTTTCGCCTTGTGCTTCGCCGGTCAGTCGTGACCATACGCAAAATATTTACCGCAAATCTCGTGCCAAAAGCGCTTTTTGCGGATGATTATCGGGTGAAAATGGGGTTGTGTTGCGCTGTAATATATTGATTTTTATGGAGTTATGACAAACATGGTTAACTTGAGCGGTTTTTTCTTATCGGTTGGGCGGGTCGGGGGTTTTGAGCGATAGGCGGCACTTTTGCGCCGCCTGTGGCAATATTTTCCGTGTGATGTCCCCTATACTTTCCCCAGCGCCCCCATTTCCAGCCACTCTTCGTAAGTAAACGAGCGCGACGAAACAACGAACGGAATCCCAAGCTCGCCTTTCCGCTCTTCAAATCCCCACTTATCCTTTTCATCATAAAGGGGCGTCCCGGGCAGGAGCTTCAGCGGGAACGCTTTTACGGTTCCGACACACCTTTCTTTAAGCCACTCAATACCATATTTAAAACTTTCCAACGTTTGGTTCGGTAAACCATACATAAGGCTGATTTCGTAGCTTATCCCGCTGTCATTCACCATCTCCAACGCTTTTTCAATCTTGTCGAGCTCATTACGGCGGTTTATCAACGCCGACTCCGCCTCATTTACGGTCTGCAAGCCGAACTCAAGCAGAAAATTACCACGCCTGCACAAATCCAAAAACCTCTCGCCCCTAGAAGTAGCCAAGAACTCAAATCTGCACTGCAAACTAAACAAGGTGTTTACCCCCTTACGCTCGCAAAGAGCGTTCATTTCTTCCAAGATATACTCGTAATTCTTACCTATATGAAAAATAGGATCCACAACATTGATCTTTTTCACGTTCTTAGACGTCAGATAATCAAGTTCCCGACACACCCTGTCCCTGCCAAACTCTATTATGGAATTATCGACAACATCCCTATGCCTGCAAAACGAACAAGCGTAAGGACACCCTCTTTTGGTCTCCATTCGCACCATTTCCGCGTTCTCTTTGACCTCTATTTCCCCGGCCAAATAAACAGGCGGCGGCGTTTCCACGGAACCGCAAGGCTTTCCCGTAAAAAGCTCTATTAACTTACGCTCCGCGAAACCCTCAATAAAAATGTCAGCCAACGGGTAGCGCTTTTTGAAATTCTCCCGCGCGCCGGCAATCTGGTAACCTCCCAATATGATCTTCCCGCCAAAACCTTTAGTACGTAAACAGGCCAAAAATTCGTTCAGATACGGTTCGCACCATATATAAGCGGAGACCGCGATAAACGAATACCCGCCAAACCGAAGCAACGCGATCCTCTCCCGCCAGCTTTCGCGAAGAACATTTATCGACAAATGCTCAAACGCGTAAGCGGTTTTGAGACTCTCGCATCCCCTAAGGCTCGCGAGAATAGAGGCCATTGCCAACGACTTTTCTGGATCGTTGGGACGAATAAGGTCAAACGTTACAAAAAGAACTTTTTGCATAATAGACTCCTTGAAAAGTGAGTTTATTTATGCAAGGGACTTTTTGATAAGCGGCGACACTTATTATAGTAATTTTTCTTGCCAGTACGGCTTGACTTTCTCCCATAGATTAAAGTTGTTTAACGCGTCAAAAAAGTCGCTGACTGTCGGGTTAGCGGTACTGTACATATTAAATTGCTTTACAAGACGCTCTAGAATACGCTCCACAATACGCTCCAACCCAATAATATCGTTTAATTTATTTTCGCATTGTTTCTGGACCTTCGGACTTGATATAACCAAATAATACCCGTGATTTCGTAATAAAATCATCAACTCCAACAATGAAAGTTTTCTGTGCCCTTCAAATTTTTTACCATCAAACTCAAAAGACGTGCTGATAATCATAGTTTCTATTTTCAATTCGTCGAATTTGACATTTTCATCGCCGGTTACATCATGAAGTAACGCAGGCATTTCTTGTAAGGCCTTGCGCACTTTGGTTAATTGATGTCCGGCGTGTATCAAATGTTTTTCGTGCCTATGCCTCTCGTCAAACATTACAATTCCGTATGTTGATTTCGCCTCAATCAAAATCAAGGTTTTATCTTTATATATTGCGACATCAATTTCACCTTCCCTTATACTTTTCGACTCGCCGTTTAACCGGTCAATTGGAACTCCTGTGTTTATATTGGCATCTTTAAACGCCGGGAAATCCCTGAACAACTGAGCGATACGAGCTTCTAACTCGTTTGCCCACTCTTTTTTTTCGCTGCTGTTATGGTTTTTCCTCAGTCGACGCACCAATGAAAAATATCCGATTTCGTGGGTTCCCGCAATAAACGATAGCATAACAAATACATTTAATTCTCCATAATAAAGCATATTATACGCAAAGATGTCTATCGGCGATTCCTCATCGCTAATGTCAACGCTAAGTAATTTATGTACATCGTGTTCTTCGGAGTTTCGAACGGTTTTAGACGATAATACCGTTTGCTCTTTTCTTTTCGCCATGCAATCTTTCGCCTCATGATAGCATTCAACGCTTTTTTGTGTTTTATACATAATAAATTGTTGTAAACTATAACAATTATCTTTACCCAACAACTGTTTTTCTAATCCAAAGTACTCTTTCAAAAACAGAATACTGGCACTGCCATTTTGGATCCCCACCCCCGACGGGATCCCCAACGGGATTCCGGCCTCCGAGCATACCACTCCTGCCCTCACATCATAATAAATGCTTAACAATCTATTCTTTAAATCACACAACTTATCATCATCCTCATCAAATGAGTTTGTGTCAGGCTGAAACATTTTATCATACATAAAAGATTGGCAAAAACCGAGACGAAATCCTTGCATCATCTCTATGGCGTCAATATGAGCGGCTATCTTGTCCACCAATACCCTATCATCCAGCAAACGGCGGTAGCTAGGCATTTCTTTCTTTAATTTTGACTCATTTTCCCATAAAGATTTGTTAATAGATTTTCTACATTCTGTCAAATAAACGCTTGCAGTCCTCAAAAACTCGTTTTTAAGTCTAAGAATATCATCATATTGTTCATTTAAACGGTCCAAATATGGCTCAAACTTCCCTACATAAAGAGAATTCACCACCACAAGAGCCGCTTCAAAAGAAACATCCTTTATCTCCAGCCACGTCCTTTTGACCTCTTCGGTCAAGGCATCAAAACACTCCTTTGATGAACGACAGTCCTCATAAAATTTAGAATCTGTCCACTCTGTTTTAATGGAATCCAACAACATCTGGTAATGCGGATGCGTTGGTTTTTTGTGGAAATTACCGGAATCATCATCGCCCAAATAGCACTTAAATACCAATCTCATGGCATTTTCTAACGTAGAGGGATAGTTCTTTAAGAAAAAATCGTCTACTTTCTGATTAAAATTTTCGTATAAAAACACATGGCTCGACAGCGCAATCTCCATCTCTCTGGAAGAAAGCACTAGAGAAGAGTCCTCTAAAGGCAGTGTCTTGTGGGTATTTTTAAGTGCGGAGACAAACCCATCACTTGCCAACACTCGACCGATGTGAGCGTCGGTACCGCTAACAATAAGATGAGCTAACCACTCCTTGGTCAAAAGAGCGGGTACAGAGACGGCTTTTTTCAGCTTTTTAGACATACAAACCCCTTTGTTAGATATAAAAATATATCTTATAGGTGTTTTTCTGCCAAAAAGCCTTCCAAATGTCCTACCGACCCGTTATATTTATAATATAATCATAGGATTGGCAAAAAGCAATAAAAAAAATATTTTTTTTGCGCTACCTATGTGTCCCAAACTCAGATTTTACCGAAATATTGATACCATAGCGCGATTATGTCGTTTTTGTTGGCGTCTATATACTCCAGCGCTTTGGCCAACTCTTTGGCGGTTAATCTGCTGTTGTTATTTGCGACCTCTATACTTCCGTCCGGCTTAATCCATATTTTGGTTGCGTTTTCTTCCTGTTTTCCGCGTGATATATGGACATGGATCGGTTCAAGGTTCTTCCCGCCGAACTCGTTTGACCAAAAATAGAACACCATGCCCAAGTAGTCCATCAAGACTCGAGGCATTTCTTGCCTCCTCCGTTTTGAGCGTACTCCCAAATCAAGAACGAATTGTTACGCATATATCTCTGTAGTTGCAACAATTCATTCTGGCTGAATCCGTAAGACTTATAAAACTCAAAACTCGGTATGCAGCCTTCGGCGAAATCAAACTCCGTACTCTCCGCCGCCGCGCTCGGCCTTTCAAAATACACTCTTACCTTCCGCCCCAACTCGCCGTACTCCATATCGGAGTGGGTCAGAACTATGTTGTTCACCGTCGAAAAATAGTGTTTCATAGCGCTTTTTCACCTCACTAATTTTGACTAACCCTATCACTTAACCCGTATCTTGTACTTGACCGCGACCTCCTGACCCTTGGGCACCGGCACGTCGAACCTGAACATGGTGGCGCTGACCTTGGTGAACTTGTGCGACGGGTCCAGTATCTCCCATTGCCCCATCGCGTTCTCCTGTACGCGCACCGTTACGTCCTCCTCCTTGCGGTTGCGCAGGGAGATCTTCCACTCCGTCTCCGTTACCTTAGAGGTCTTCTGGGCGAAGTCTACCTGGGTGCGCTCGGCCACTATGTCGAAGGCTTCCCCCACTTTAAGGCGGATCTCCTCGTCTTTGGGCGTGTGGTTTATGCGGTCTTCGCCGATGAACTGCTGGCTCCCCTTGGTGTCGGCGGTGTATATGCGGACGGTTCCGGCTGGCAGCGGAACGGCTAAGTTGTTCTCCTTTGTGTTCTTGAACGACAGGTAGGCGGTCACGGGCTGCTTAACCGGCCCCTCGTTTACACTATTATATAGAAAGTAGTTCGGCCCCGACGGCGCGGTGACGTACTCCTTTACCACATTTACCCCCTGCGCTTCAAGCAGGCTTATCTGCTTGGTCTGGTTCTCCTTTACGGTGACGGGGCGTCCTAGGTCGTACATGTGGTACTCGAACATCCCGCTCTCCGTGAACCCGGCGGCGTTGTCGGCCATCGCCATAGACATCTTAGCCGCCCTAGGGGCGGCATACGCCGTCTCCATCGGGCGGACGCGGTTGACCTCCCCCGCAACGAGCTTGAGCTTTGCGCCGGCATACTCCGCGCCGCTCTGGTTGTTGACGGTGACCCAGCCGGACAGCCCGCCCGTCGCTTTGCCGTCGGCGACGGAGAGGACGTAGTCGGCGTTCCAGCCCATACCGTAGGTGAGGTAGGATACCTCTATATTGTACTCGCGGGCCGCCTTGCTGCGGTATATCCACGAGAGCGTCGGGCGGCTTATCAGGTTGCCCGGAAGCTCCGGGAGCACCTTGATCCCCGGATGGCCCAGGTATATCTCGTTACCTATTTTATAAACCTCGCCGTTAGCGGCGCTCAGAAGCGTGGCGGTGACCACGTCCTTGCGGTCATGGTACTCGTTGGCGTCTATGATCTTTATCTCCTTGCCGACGTACTTGTCCAGGAGCTTGGCGTGGCTGATCAGGTCGTACTCGTAGTTCTGCTCCAGCACAGCGAAATCCTTGGCGTCCGATAGGGGTTTGATGTGGACGGTGACGGGGTTGATCTGGGCGGCGACGTCCGAGAAGCGCAGCTCCCCCTCCCCGGCGGCGGCCCTTATGCGGCGCTGTTCCTTGACCAAGCCGAGGTTGCCGTTGTAGACGGTGACCTCCACGGAGCGGCGGTCGGCGGCGGTGCTCGTGAGCGGCTCGGCCTTAGCGGAGCGGACCGGCGCCGGGGAGCCTTTATCCTTGGCGGCGGCGCTGTCTTGCGCCGCCGCAGCCTTCGGCGGGACGGCAGACCCGCTGTTTTTACCCTGCGCCCACGCGATACATGAGACGCAGAGCATTGTCACCATTATCATTTTGATTCTCATAATAAATCCTTTCTGTGTTTTATAGACACCAATCCCAGTATAAATATAGTTAACGCTCCCCCGCCACAGCAAAAAAATTTTAATTCATACTTTTTTTATCAAAACTTTACAAAAATTTTTCTTGCATACTTGCGCGGCAATAACTATTTTATTAATGTCGTAATCCGGGGGCGTCCCCGGGAATATTTCATTTTTAAAGCGAGGTTTTGTAGTATGCCTACAGGTAGTGTTAAGTGGTTCAATGAGGCCAAAGGTTTTGGCTTCATCCAGCCGGATGACGGCTCGCGTGACGTGTTTGTGCATTTTTCTGCTATCCAGACTTCCGGTTTCAGGAAGCTCGACGAGGGGCAGAAGGTCTCGTTTGAAGTTGTTGACGGCGCCAAGGGGCCCAACGCTCAGAACGTTCAACCTATGTAACCGAATACACGCGGTTAAGGCAAGGCCGGGGGTTCGCTCCCGGCCTTTTCTTTTTGGCCGGCTTAGGCCGCTTCGACTCCGCTCAGCGGCCGGTTCTCCGTATAACGACCGAACGAGCGGTTACCCGAAGCCAACCGGCGGCTGAGCGGAGTCGAAGCCAGCGGAGTCGAAGCTACCGCCGGAGCGGCTTGTACTTGATCCTGTGGGGCTGATCCGCGTCCGTCCCCAGCCGAGCGTGCTTCCGCTCCTCGTAGTCCGCGTAGTTGCCCTCGTGGAAATACACCGCGCTCTCCCCCTCAAAGGCTAGGATATGCGTCGCGATCCTGTCCAAAAACCACCTGTCGTGGGAGACTATCACCGCGCACCCCGAGAAGTCGCTGATCGCCGCCTCCAACGCCTGGAGCGTCTCCACGTCCAAGTCGTTCGTCGGTTCGTCCAAAAGCAGCACGTTCCCGCCTGACTGAAGCAGTTTAGCCATGTGAACCCTGTTCCTCTCCCCGCCGGAGAGGTCTTTGACCAATTTCTGCTGGTCGGCGCCGGAGAAGTTGAACTTGCCCACGTAGGCGCGGGAGTTGACCTCGTACTTGCCCAGCATTATGGTGTCCCCGCCGCCGGTGATCTCCTCGAAGACCGTCTTCCCCCCGTCGAGCGCGTCCCGCGACTGGTCGACGTAACTCAGCGCCACCGTCTCCCCCACCGTAAGCGTCCCGCCGTCGGGCTTCTCCGCCCCCGTGATGATCCGCATCAGCGTGCTCTTCCCCGCGCCGTTGGGGCCTATGACCCCCACGATGCCCGACCTAGGCAGCGTGAAGTTCAGGTTCTCGAACAGCAATTTGTCGCCGTAGGCCTTTGATAGATTCTCCGCCTTGATGACGACGTCGCCCAGCCTAGGCCCGTGCGGGATGATGATGCTGGCCGCCGTGACCTTGTCCGGCGTCTCCAGCGACCGCAGCTCTTCGTAGGCATTGAGGCGGGCGCGGCCCTTGGACTGGCGCGCCTTCTGCGACATACGCACCCAATCAAGCTCCTGCTTCAAACGGCGCTGACGGGCGCTCTCCTCCTTCTCCTCCTGGGCCAAGCGCTGAGTGCGCTGTTCGAGCCACGAGGCGTAGTTGCCCTTCCAGGGGATGCCGCGAGACCGGTCAAGCTCCAAAATCCACTCCACAACGTTGTCCAGGAAGTACCGGTCGTGGGTGACGAGTATGACGGAACCGGCATACTCCTTAAGATGGCGCTCCAGCCAAGCGATAGACTCGGCGTCCAAGTGGTTCGTCGGCTCGTCGAGCAGCAACAGATCGGGTTTTTCCAATAACAGCTTGCAGAGGGCCACGCGGCGGCGCTCCCCGCCGGAGAGCGTGTCCACCTTCGCGTCCCCGGGCGGGAGGCGTAGCGCGTCCATCGCTATCTCTAGGTGGCGGTCCAAATCCCAAGCGTCCGCGGCCTCAATCTTATCCTGCAATGTCGCCTGCCGTTCAAGCAGCTTGTCCATCTCCTCCTGCGTCATCTCCTCGCCGAACTTCGCGTTGACCTCGTCGAACTCATTTAGCAACGCCCTAACGGAGCTGACCGCCAGTTCGACGTTGCCCAAAACGCTCAAACTCTCGTCGAGGCGCGGCTCCTGCGGCAGGTAACCCACCGTCCGACCCTGCTCGATCCAAGCCTCCCCCTGAATCTCCTTGTCTATACCGGCCATAATCTTGAGCAACGTGCTCTTCCCCGACCCGTTGACGCCGATAACGCCGATTTTAGCCCCGTAATAAAAGGAAAGGGATACCTCCTTGAGCACCTCTTTCTTATTCGGGTACGCCTTGGTCATACGATCCATATAATATATGAACTTTTCAGCCATTCTAAAGCATTGCTCCTTTCAATATCCTTTTGAAATAAATATCAATATTTATTAAAATATATCATGCGAAGACCTACACATTATAATAATTAATCGACTAAAACGATATGTTTTACTATATATACGTTATTTGATGTTGATTTTGATGTACCGCGACGCGAAGCGGCGCATGTTTATTCGACGGGGCGTTGCGGGGCAGCGCCCCGCAGGGTGGGTAGCGGAAAACAAAAATGGGCGAAGCCCATTTTTGGTTGGAGCGAGGGAGGGCGTAGCCCT
>Ga0268262_10001151_pt1 | contig 33616 bp, 32 predicted proteins | sample TergutNc150P3_FD_190354 | JGI IMG/M metagenome (GOLD analysis project Ga0268262, IMG submission 190354) | Nasutitermes corniger P3 segment gut microbial community from laboratory colony in Florida, USA - Nc150 P3 (SPAdes) (version 2) | ecosystem: Host-associated > Arthropoda: Insects >...
CCCGTCGGGCGCGCAACTCGGGCTAAAGCCCTCGCACATTATTCATCTTAATACTGTTATTGTGCGCCATGCCGTGTTAATTTATTCATCTACACCGCTTTGCGGTGCATGCTTGGGCATGGTATGGTTTTTAGCTCCCGCTTCCAAAGATGTAATCAATAAATAGAGAAAGTTCGAAAGGCGCAACAAATTCTTTAGGCATACATCGTGCTACAAATTAAAATTAATCCTTTGCAGTTTAAATCTTTTGGAAATCACTTTTTCTTAAAATTTCTTTTCACAAAAAGCGGATCAAAGTAATGCTCTATATCGATCTTTTTTTGGAAATATTTCAACACGGCGCGGTAAACAAAAATGGAAGCCGCTATTGACGCAAGAAAAATTAATGTAAAGACCCAGCTATAACCTGACTGCGGTATTATCGGAAACAGGAATTTTGCGTATATAACCAATAAAATTATAAAAGTAACAATAGCGACAATAACATTGAACAAGGTCGCGCCAAGGATAAATAATATTGTATTAACTTTCTTGTTCATTGTGACTTTCCTTTTTAACGGGAGTAAAAAACATGGTGACAAGCAGTAATATACAGCATACTACAACTGACGAGTCGGCAATATTAAAAGTCGGCCAGCGCGCCATTCCAAAGAGGCCGTAAATATTTACGCTGATAAAATCTACAACTCCATCAGAGCGGAAAATACGATCGATGATGTTTCCAATTCCGCCGCCGATAATTCCCGCCGCAGCCCAGCGCTGAATCAAAGTGAATTCATTGGATTTAAAAAAATACCACACCAAAAAACCCAAAACCAGAATGGGAATGACAACAAACATTACAGGCCTGAACGCATCCGGAAGGTTTTGCCCCAAACTGAACGCTATCGCCTTGTTGCGGACATGATGAATCACCAGGAAATTATTGTTAAAAACGTCTTTTATAAATCCTTCATATCCCGCATTTGGATTGATTTTTACAACCAACGCTTTTAAAATTTGATCCACAAGAATAATAAACGCCGTAAGTGAAAATGGCAGAATTTTCTCTTTTACAAATTGTTTCATTTTTACTCCTTAATAACCGTTAGGTTATAATAAACCCACAAAGGTTATAACCCTGTGGGAATATCCAAAAATTCAGCGTCAATGGCAAGTTCCGCCATTGTATGACGCATAACAGCCTGAAGCCCCCAGACTTCGGTGCAGTAGTGGCCGCCGGCTATCATGTTAAGCTTCCCTTCCAGACATTCATGATAAACCGTATGGGAGCTTTCTCCCGTCACAAATAAATCTACGCCTTCTTCAACCGCTTCACGCGCGTTTTCCGCCGCTCCGCCTGAAACAACCGCGGCGGTTACGCAGTCTTTTTTGCCAAAGGGAAAAACACCAAGCGGCGGACGCCCCAGAAAACTGATTTTTTTTACCGCTTCGTCAACCGTAACAGTTTTGGGAAATCTCCCCTGTAAACCAATTTTCCGCCCATGGTACAGTCCGAAAGGCCTGACATTTTCCAGTCCCAAAAGCTGCGCCAGAACGGCATTGTTTCCAAGTTTAGGGTGTTGATCCAGGGGCAGGTGCGCCGCGTACAGGCAAATATTGTGATCAAGCAAAAACTGTATCCGCCGCCTTAAATTTCCGGCTATCCGGGACGGGGCGCCCCAGAAGAGTCCGTGGTGGACAAAAAGCAAACCCGCGTTCACGGCGGCGGCCTGCTCGAATGTTTCCATTGCCGCGTCAACTCCAAAGGCGATTTTACGGATAGCGCAGCCGTCATTATCAATTTGAATCCCATTCAGGGAACTGTCAATGGAAGAAAAACCTTCTATTTCCAAAAAACTCCTGAAAAAAGAGTCCAGTTGTCCTATGGACAGTAGCTGTCCTGTGGACGGCAGTTTGGTTGTCGTCAGTTCCGCACTCACATGGACAGTGTACCACAGGGAAAAAATTAATTCTAGTGATTGCAAAAAAAAGCCGCATACTTGCGTATACGGCTCTGTGAAGTGATTTAAATACTCTTAGAATTTTTTGCTTGCGATAAGTAGACTGCTGAGCACCATGATATGAACAGCCAGCCTTTGTAATGAGAACCAGAAATCGCTGCGATATCTTATCATGTAAACAATTTCTACTATTACATACACCACCCAGATAATTGCAATAATAAGTATCAAAGTATCCAGGAATGATATTTGAACGTTTAGCATTTCCAATAGAATTGCAATACCCGCTACTAACGCTATAACGCTGGCAATTATCACAAGAAAATGGTTTGAATCCACGCCAAACACCTTGTTGAAAATAATATAAAAATCACCACTTGTTGATCGACTTAAGCCCAGAACTCCGTTCACAATAAGATACAAAGCAACCGAAATTTTCCACAGAAAACTTCCTAATTTCCCTTCCATAATAAACCTCTCAATAAAAAATTTAACGATGATGAAAAAATGGCAACCATTTTATTCATCCTTATAACTCAACGAGTTATAAAAAGTATTATATAGTATAATAAAGGAAAAAACAAGCGTAAAGGCAAGAGAAAAATCCTGAATATACCCGTATTAATGCGAGATTTGCACAATATAATATTGAATTTTAAAAAAAAATTATATACTTTTACAAACAGATATGACCGGCATCATTAAAGCGCCTGACTTTTTTACAGCTCAGGTTTATATTCAGGTTTTAATTTCTCGTATTCTCCGTTAAAAAATTCATCCAGATATGAATGACCTTTAATAAATCTATCGGGATCCATTACGGCGTAATATGCCTGACTTGCCATTTTTTCATGATCAAAAAGCACATAACTCCTCAGATAACTCTCTCCGTACTGAGCCCATAAAATAACATGGTCTATATATTTTTTGTATTTATCAAATAATTTAAAATGAAGGGCATATTGATAACCGACAGCGTCGGCCTGCTTTTGATTAAGCATCGCAGGCGCAAGAGCTTCGCCGCCTGGAGCGGAATTAACCTGCCTGATGTCCATTTCTGAAAAAGAAATGCAATCTAAAAGTCCTTCGTCAATTAAACCGGTAAAAAGAAACAAAGACCGCTGGTTCTTGCTTGTCGTGGCGGAAGTAACTATATCATGCCCCTGAATTCCCATACATTCAATTAAATTCCTGCCGTCATAAAGCGGATCGTTTTTCCACGCCGTATTTAATTCTTTAATCATGTTGTAAGCGATTTTCGCCTTTAACAGGATATTAATTTCATAATCATTGTAAATAAGAATCGGCGGATTTTCCGTAATGTAAGCGTCAATACTGCCATTGTTATCGTGGCCGTCCATTTTCATATATGCGGGAACAACATTATCATTGTTGTAATGCGCTTTATATTTTTCCGCCATAAGAGCGTTAGGAACCGCAATATGCGCATATTTAAAAAGCAGATAAACATAATGTTTGCTGATATCGGAATAATCAGTATCTGTCAGCGCCATAAGCCACGAAATATTTTTCATCGCCGATTTCCATTCATCAGGATTTTCCGCTAAAATTTCGCTATATCTGCTTTCGTGTATCTCTACATTAACAACATCAAACGAATGAAATGGTATAATGCCGCGCTGTGCATCAGAATTGTATCTTGGGTCTACGGACATAAAATGCCGCATTATATACAGAACGTGGTTAAAATAAACCCTTCTTGCAATGGTCTTGTTCACTTTTACATACGGTCCTGTAGAATTGGCGCTGCCAGAGAAAAACAGCCCTTCCTTATTCCATTGCCGGGAAGCGATATTTTCCGGTATGAGCTGCATCATCCACGGAGGTGATTGATTGATCCATGCAAGGCAGTGACCATGTATTTTATATTCGCCGGGTTTTCCCGAATCTCTTATATCGGAATATTCTTTAGTTGAAAGCTTCCACTCCGATACGTCTCCTTCGGATAATAAACTGTCTATTTTAAATTTAAATTTCGGAAATTCATCCTTAAGCCACTGCGGAGGGTTAATATGACACTCCGGTTTTAAATTATCGTTGCTGACAAAAATTTCGAAATGATGACCTCTTATTGAATCAGGCTCAACGGGCCCTGTTCCGGTAACACCGACAAGAAAACTGCCGTTATTAAAATTATATTTACTTTTAAGGGGTTCAACTTCCAAAAAATTTTTAATATTTACAACATCAGGTATTCTAACTCCGCTTGAACCCAACTGCGTTATTCTGATATTACCGAGCATAAGTTGATCGCCGTCAAGTTTAACGCCGTTTTCCGTATGAATATCAATATTTAAATATTCCCATGTTCCCGACGTTACCGGCGTTACCGCATAAATTTCCATTTTATGCCAGGTCTCATTGTTAAAAAAACCAATCCGATCCGGAAATTTATTTCCAAAACCGGATAAATCCGAAGTCCTTATATAAACCTGCGTCTTAACAGTCCCCGGTTGACCTGTAATGCTTTGAATACCTTCGCCGTTAGAAGATGTAGACCAGATTTCAAAACGCATATATTTTCCGACGGCGCTTTTTGGATAATAAAGATCAAACTCAACATACGTTTGATTATCAATTTTTATCGCAGGATCAATAGGCGCCCTCATGCCAAATCCGCCAAAGGCTTTTCCCGCAAGAGCGGGATCAAAACAAGTGGTAAGCATAATAAGACTTCCGTTATCAAACGGATTATTTACAAGATCAAAATGGCTGTTTGGATTTGGAAGGATACGTCCGTCATTTGTACGCCATAATTTCCAAACAGAAAATTTTTTTTCAATATCAAAGTTATAGATATGAATTCGTTGAAAGCCGACGCCCGGATCATTGCGGAAATAAGGATCATTATCATCATTTTTTATAATCATATTAATTGCAGAATTATAACACAATAATAATAAAATTATAACACAATATTGAAAAATTCATTTATTAATATCCTGTTCCTAATGGAGTATACCGCTCACAATATTCACTAATTTATCAGGAACTGTAATAATTTTCGCTATTGCTTTCCCCTCAAGCCACTTTTGAGTTCCGGGCAGGGCAAGGGCTGTTTTTTCAAGCTCGTCTTTCGCAGTTCCGGCGGCAACGTTGAATTTCTCGCGAATTTTGCCGTCCACCTGGACAACAACCGTCACCTCGTCAAAAACAGTCAAGGCAGAATCAAAAGACGGCCATTTGCTGAAAGATACCGATTCCCTGTGTCCAAGTTTTTCCCATAGTTCTTCGCCAAGATGAGGAGCGTAAGCCCCGGCCATTATTACAAGCGGCTCCCATAAAGCGCGTGGAATCTCAATCAATTTGGCAAGTTCGCTTGAATAGATCATCATTGCGCTGATGGCGGTGTTAAAATTAAGGGTTGCGGTATCTTTTGTTACCTTTTCAATTGTCCTGTGCATGAGTTTTTGCAATTCAACACCGCCTGCTTTATCGCTGCCCGGCGCGGCCTCAATTACAGGTTTTTCGCTTATCGCCCAAAGACGTTCCAGAAAACGGGACACGCCCGTAACGCCGGCCATGTTCCACGGCTTGCTCACTTCCAGCGGCCCCATAAACATTTCATAAACGCGCAATGAATCGGCCCCGTACTCCTTAATAATATCATCGGGGTTTATTACATTTCCCCGGCTCTTGCTCATCTTCTGATTGTCTTCTCCAAGAATCATCCCCTGGTTCACCAGCCGCTGAAAAGGCTCCACGGTGTTTACAAGACCGAGGTCGTACAACACCTTGTGCCAGAAGCGGCTGTACAGAAGGTGAAGCACCGCGTGTTCAACTCCGCCGATATACAGATCAACGGGAAGCCAGTAATCAACTTTATCTTTTGCGGCAAAAGCCTTGTCGTTTTTCGGGTCAAGATAGCGGATGTAATACCAGCAGGAACCGGCCCATTGCGGCATGGTGTTTGTTTCCCTTTTTGCCTTCCCGCTGCACTTCGGGCAGGTCGTGCTTACCCACTCGGTAATTGCCGCAAGCGGAGATTCGCCGGTGCCTGTAGGCGTGTAGGATTTAACTTGCGGCAGTCTCAACGGCAGATCTTTTTCAGATAATGGAACAATGCCGCATTTTTCACAGTGTACAATTGGGATAGGCTCTCCCCAGTAACGCTGACGGGAAAAAATCCAGTCCCTTAATTTGTAATTAACCGCGTGTTTGCCAATGCCTTTCTCTTCAAGCCATTCCGTTATGCGCTTTTTGGCTTCTTCTGTGGGAAGCCCCGTAAAGGCGCCTGAGTTTACTGAGTAGCCGTCCGCCGCGGTACATTCCGCCGGCTCGCTTGAATAGTCCTTTCCGGCCTGCGGCTTATCGGCGGAAACAACCAAAATAATCGGTAAATTAAACTCTTTGGCAAATTCCCAGTCTCTTTCGTCATGGGCCGGAACCGCCATGATGGCGCCTGTTCCGTAAGAGATAAGAACATAGTCCGCTATCCAAATCGGAATTTTTTGATCGTTAACGGGGTTTATCGCATACGCGCCGCTGAACACGCCGGTCTTTTCTTTCGCGAGATCGGTGCGTTCAAGATCGCTCTTTCTTGCCGAAGCTTCAATGTACGAGGCGACCGCCTGTTTTTGTTCAGGCGTTGTAAGTTTATCCACCAGCGGATGTTCGGGAGAGAGAACCATGTAGGTTACTCCAAAAAGAGTGTCGGGGCGCGTGGTATAAATCTCAAAGGACAGATCTTCATTATCTTTTAATGTTGATTTATCAACCTTAAATACCACATTCGCGCCTTCGCTTCTGCCAATCCAGTTGCGCTGCATAAGCTTTACAGGCTCAGGCCAATCCAATAAATCAAGGTCTGTAAGCAGGCGCTCGGCATAAGCGGTTATCTTAAGAATCCACTGCCGTATCCGCTTGCGGGTAACTTTTGTGCCGCAGCGTTCGCAAAGACCGTCTTTTACCTCTTCATTGGCAAGACCTGTTTTGCATTTCGGACACCAATTTATGGGGCTTTCCGCCTCATAAGCCAGTCCTTTTTCAAAAAGTTTAAGGAAAATCCACTGCGTCCAGCGGTAGTAATCTTCGGCGGACGTATCGACTTCGCGATCCCAGTCGTATGAAAAACCAAGCGCCTTAATCTGTTCGCGGAACCTGTTGATATTAGCCGCCGTCGTAACCATGGGATGAGTGCCCGTTTTAATAGCGTAATTTTCGGCGGGCAGGCCGTAAGCGTCAAAACCCATTGGGTGCAGCACATTGTAGCCGTTCATGCGAAGATAACGGCAGTAAATGTCGGTGGCCGTATAGCCCTCAGGATGACCGACATGAAGCCCCTGCCCCGAAGGATAGGGAAACATATCCAGCACATAACGACGCTTGTCTTTGGGGAAATTTAAGTCTTCCTTTGTTTTAAAGGTTTTATTGTCAGACCAGTACTTTTGCCATTTAGGCTCAATTGTTTCAAATGGATATTTTGCCATAATACGAAATTATACAAAATTTTCCATAAAATGAAAATATCCGTACAGAATTATAAATGTTAAAATAAACGACAGCAAACTATTAATTGACATTAAACCTGATATACGCTATAATTGCCCTTAATATGGATTATTTCTTTATTAATGCGATTACTGATATCTGCGAACACTCCCTTTTAGTCAGAGAAAGCCCCCTGCGCTGTCTGGTTATTATAAACCCGGTAGCCGGCGGTTTTATTATTAAATCAAGGTGGAAGGCTCACTTGCATACATTGAAAAAATACCAGCAAAAAGCCCTGGCAAATCCAAAGAGGGAATTATATAAAAATGTAATAATGAATCTTACCGAAGGCATGGGTTCAGCCGCGGAAATAACCAAAACATTTTTGGAAAGAGCGGAAAAAGACCCCGTCCCCTTTTATTTAATAATCAGCGCGGGCGGAGACGGAACCCATAGGGAAGTAATGAATACCCTGTTCACGTATTCCGCCCCTGTCCGCAGAAGCGTGGCCGTACTGCGGCTGCCAATGGGAACAGGCAATGACGGCGCCGACAGCGCCAGTTTGGACAAGGCTTTGGATTTACTCCTCAATCCTTCCCATATAGAATTCGCTCCCGCCGTACAACTAATACCCGCCCGTAGCGGATCGTCAAGCTGGAGAGAAGGAAACATATACGCCTATAACATTCTATCAGTCGGACTTGACGCTTATGTTACGCACATGACCAATATTATGAAAGGAAAAGTACCCGGCGACTCCTACAGCTTCTGGGTGGATATGGCCGCTTTGTTTTATGAAAAAAAATATAAAGTTGATTATTTTGACGTAAAGGCATTTGACGACAAAAATAACGAAGTCGCCTCTTTCAGGGAAAAGCTGCTGCTTTTGGCAATGGGCGTAACCGGCCACCGGACTTACGGTTCTCAGCATCATATTCTTCCCGATGACCGTAATGTCTGCAGCGTAAAGCAAATACCTCTTCTAGCTAAATTGGCTTTGAAAAGCAAGGTTACTAAAGGTAAACATATTAAAAGTAAGGATGTAATCATATTTAACGCGCATCATCTTGAATTTAAATGCAATCATCCAATACTGGCGCAAATGGACGGGGAAACAATTCTATTACAACCGGATGATTTCCCGGCGGTAATGACGCTTACTTCTCCGATAATACCTTTATTAAAACTCGGAAAAATGTAAAAATCTACTATTGACAAATAGTTATTTTTATGGCAATGTAATTATCTTATGTAGCTGATATCACAGTAAAAATGGGGGAAAAGATATAATGGCTGCGACAGGAAAAAGGAAGAAAAAAATACCGCCGATTGATCAGGAATTTCTTGATAAAATGGAAGCGGCTCTTTTAGTCTTAAAATCTGAAATTATCAATAAATTAATTGCCAGCAATGAAGATTTCAAAGAAATAATGGAAGGTGAAGAACCAAAGGATCTCGCCGACATCGCGTCCGATGATATGGACAGGAAAATGATCGAAGCCATCGGCACTCAGGAATTAAAACAGCTTAAACTGATTGAATCCGCCATTACCCGCATCAAACAGGGCAAATACGGCCACTGCATAAAATGCGGCAAAAGAATTCCTCAGGACCGCCTGATTGCCATTCCCTACGCCCTCATGTGCATAGAGTGTAAATCTGAAGAAGAACGGCGCAACAGATAAAACGCGGCGGATGAGTTGATTCTTGATTATTTGAAAAACTAATAATTTTATAGGTAAATAACATGGCAAAAAAAGCGATTGTTTTATTGGCTGACGGTTTTGAAGATGTTGAGGCGGTAACGCCGATTGACTATCTGCGCCGCGCCGGAATAGAAGTTACCACGGTGTCAATTTCTGAAAGCCTTACCGTAACAAGCAAATGGGGTGGCATTAAAATAATTGCCGGCGCCGTTCTGACAGAAATTGTCAAAAAGGGAACAGGCGGCTGGGACGCGGTAATCGCCCCCGGCGGAATGCCCGGTTCGGCAAATCTGGCGGCTTCCAAAGAGACAGGCGCACTCCTCAAAAAAATGGCGGCTGATGGAAAATTGGTCTGCGCAATTTGCGCCGCCCCCGCTCTTGTACTCGCCCCACTTGGCTTACTTGCCGGGAAAAAATTTACCTGCTACCCGGGCATGGAAGAAAAAGTGACAAATGGCAAATGGTCGGAAGATAAAGTTGTAACAGACGGTAATATTATTACAAGCCGGGGCGCGGGAACAGCGGGCGTATTTGCCACCACGATTATTGAAAAATTACTGGATAAAGCCGCCGCTAAAAAAATAGCGGATGCTGTTTTACTGTAAATTTACTTCTGTAGAATCTTCGCAAACGATTTTAACTTTCCGCTTTTGATATGCGTCCCCGGAACTTCAAGAATTTCCCGCGCGACTTTGTTTCCAAGCGCGGCGCATTCAGAGAGGGATTTATCCCTTATCCACGCGGAAATGAAGGCGGCGCAGAAAGCGTCTCCTGCGCCTACGGTATTTCGCGGCGCGGCAACAGCGAAGGTTTCTTCGCGGTATACATTGCCGCCCGCGATTACTATCGCGCCGCGGCCTCCAAGTTTGACGACTATAATCGGGAATAATTCACCGTCGGTGATTATTTTCAACATGGGGCAAATGTCGCGCAGAATCAGGGCTTCCTTTTCCTTATCCGTCATATTAATTTTATCATCGAAGTTTTTTGTGATTGTGTTAAAAAAGGTAATTGTTTCATCGGCGTTCATAAAAACAAAGAGAGGATAATTACGGCTGTATGTAAGTATTTCTTCCGCCTTGCTTTTTACTTGCATAATCGAAGCGGCATCAAGGGCGACCGGTATTCCGTTGTGGCTGGCTAACCTCAAAATATGCTGCACTAAAGGGCGGCGGTCTAGGATAAAGCCGTCAAGGATAACCGCTTCCGCGCCGCTTATCAAATCTTCGCTGATATGAGACTCATTCAGTTCAAGCGCCGCGCGCGGACTTGCGGCAAAACGTATTTCGTCATTGACGTTACACGCAAAGCACAACCCTGTCTTTTCATTGGATCTTACAAGCATGGAAGAAACACCGGCTTCTTTTATCTCTTCTTCAAAGATTGACGCAAGTTCATCCTGTCCGACACAGCCGCAAAACGTCGCGTCCATTCCAAGCATGGAGGCAATTTTCGCGACATTAGCCGCCCCCCCGCCTGAGCTTTTTATTGATTTGGCAAAATCAATAGAAGGCTCCGTCAGCAGCGCTTCGACTTTATCGCCGCCAATATGCTGAACAGGATCGAGAATACCATACTTTAACGCAAGACTGTTATCAATATCTACAAACACATCGACAATAGAATTACCGATACATAACAATTCAGTTTTAGAATTCAAATTTCACCTATAATTACTAATCTACAATAACCAAATTATTTTGGTCTTGCAATTATCTCGGCAATATCGGGATTTTTCGCAAGATCGTGTTTCAACCCTTCGGCACGCTCCTTGTTCACATAGTCCTTGCTCTGGAATGAGTAGGTAAAACGAGTGTGGGTGTCGTAGGTGCCCTTCATCAGCGCGAAAGCGTCCTCGGTCATTACCAGTTCTTCATCGGTCGGGATAACATAAATGGGTATTTTCGATTCCGGCTTGCTGATAATGGTTTCGGTATTTCTTGTGCAGGAAAGTTTATTCTTTCTTGGATCGAAAGATATACCGATGCCCTCAAGCCCATCAAGATATTTCTCTCTCATAAACCATGCAAACTCTCCGACGCCCGCGGTAAAAACCAACGCGTCTACCTTGCCCAATACAGCCATATACGCTCCGATGTACTTTTTCACACGATGGGCTTCAATAAATTGTGTGAGTAACGCTTGCTTGTCTCCTTCGACAGCCGCCTTCTGAACATCACGCCTGTCGGCATATTTGCCTGTCAGTCCCAAAAGACCGGATTTTTTATTAAGGGCGGTTTCAATTTCGGTGTCGCTCATTCCCGTCTTACGCATAATGTAGAAAGGAAGGGCGGCGTCAACATCACCCGAGCGTGTGCCCATAACAAGTCCCTCAAGCGGGGTAATACCCATTGACGTGTCAAAAGAACAGCCATTTTTAACGGCGTTCACCGAAGCGCCGTTTCCGATGTGGCAGATTATCACGTTTGTTTTGAAAGGATCCTGCCCCAATAACACGGCGGTGCGTTTTGCGGTATACAGGAAACTTGTCCCGTGAAAACCGTAACGGCGCACCTGATATTTTTCGTACCATTCTTTCGGCACCGCGTACATAAAAGACTCAGGCGGCATTGTCTGATGCCAGGCGGTATCCATAACCGCACAATGCGGCACATTCGGCAGAACCTTCTGCGCCGCCTCGATACCCATGATATTCGCCGGATTGTGTAGAGGTCCCAAATCCTTAACCTCGTTAAAAGCCGCCATTGCGGCGTCATCAACAATAACGCTCTTTGTAAATTTCATTCCGCCGTGCAGAACACGGTGTCCGACAGCCTTGATTATCGACATGTCGCTGATTACGCCCATGTCTTTGCTTGTAAGGGTTTTAATTATGAGGTCAACCGCGTCGGTATGGGTGGGGCAATCGTGGTTAATAACGACCTCTTCCTTGCCTTTTGCCTCGTGTTTGATAAAAGAACCGCCAATGGTTACTTTTTCAACAATGCCTACCGCCAGAATATCTTTGGTTTCCCAATTATAAACCTGATATTTAGCCGATGAAGAACCGCAGTTCAATGTTAAAATAATCATATTTCCCGCCTTTTAAAAAGTATTAAAGTCATTCTACCATATTTACATATTTTTTGGAAGAGGCGGAATATGTTATTTACTCTTATATATCTCCCACATAATAATTGACGCGGCGCATGATACGTTCAATGAATTTATATTCCCTTCCATTGGGATTTTTATTATTTTATCGCAAATTTCCTTTAATTTAACGCTCATGCCTTTTGCTTCATTTCCTATTATTACCATTACCGGTTTATTTATTTTGCAGTTTTTTATTGATACAGTTCCGTTTGAATCCGTCCCTATTACTTGCATATTATTCTTTTCTTTTTGTGCCCTTATATAATCCAATAATACTTCCATCGATTTTATCGCTACAATTTTTGTAAAAAATATGCTTCCCAGACTTGATCTTATAACTTTTGATTCATATATATCTATTCCATGTCCTATTATGAAAATTCCATCCACTTTAAAAGCGTTTGCCGAGCGAATAATCGAACCTAAATTTCCATAATCGCTTGGTCTGTCAAATACGATTATAAACGGATTTTCGCTATTAATATCACAAATTTCATTTTGTTTTATCCTGGCTGTTATTAACATTTCTGAAGGATTTATTTTGTCGGTTAATTCATTGTACAACATATTTGACATTTTAATTATTTTTGCATTGTTATTATGTCTTATAACATCTTTTCCCCATTCAGATAAACCGTTCATATCTTTAACAATTATTCGGGTAATTTCAATATTCGCGTTAATTGCCTGCTTAATACATTCTATACCTTCAATAAATATTTCATGTAGTTTATTTCGTTTAGCGCGGTTTAATTTTATGGCTTTTATAATCTGATATTCCGTGTTTTCTACGCTGATAAATAATCTATTCATTATTTATATATTAATCCCATTCCCATGAGTTTTGATAATTGTTGGCTATAAATTGGAAATTTTTGGGATCGGGATATTTATAAGATGTCCATTCTTCATAACTTTTGATTAATGACAGTGCGTCGTCGTCAGTTAAATCATTCATGAATTTACGACATTTTTCAATTATACCGCTTGGTTTATTGGGAGCATTTATTACATACATTTCTAATTTGCGCACGGAAGGAAACAGAATTTCGTTCTCGATTAAAATAAGGCGGTATAGGTTGTACACCATTCCATTTGCAACATGATGTTTCATAAAACCTTCAGGTTTACAAACTTTCCAATAATATGAATAAAATTGTTTAAATGTACAGTAAAACCGCAGTTGTTTTTTTATCGCTTCTTCTTTTTGAAATACGGGAATTTTCGCGGCAAGCTCCGGCAAACCCGGCTCATGGCAAAAAAGCACGCGCGCGTTGGTAAACATATTCCGCATTGGTTCAGAACCTCTTACCGCCAACTCTTCCATTTGCTGCCGTGTTAAAAAATGAACATCAAAATAGCCGCCTTCATAAGTACATTTGCCAAAAACTGATTCACAATCTTTACTGTCTTTCTTCTTTTCTTCGTAATATTCCGGCGATACAACGGCAACTCCGTCAATGTCTGAATTGGGGCGTTCCGTACCGGTAGCGACCGAGCCTATCAGAAACAGCGCGATAATTTCCGGATTTTGACCATAATGGGCTGCCATATTTTCAATTGAATCCTGATGATGTTTATGCATTTCTTTCACTCCTAAAATAATTTATATGGCGTTCATTTTGTCAATATATTTTTATTGCAATGCGTTTTCTACGGCTTTCAAAATAGCAATACTGCTTCCTGTCGCGCCGCTTACCGCGTCTACAGTAAGGCTTTGCATCTCAATGACTTTATCAATTATTTTTTCAGCTTTTTTTCCTATCGGAGAACAGATATGTTTAATTATTTTAATTGCGGTAATAGTTTCATCCTTAATTGTTACGTCAAGGGCGACCCGAACAGGCGTTCCTTTAAGGTCATAATTCCCGTGATATAATCCGTCAGACTTGCTGCTCATATCAGGCAGTTGAGCCTTTATTTCCGTAAAAGAGTTTGATTTACACGAAGCAATTAAAACCGCAATTATCAATAAACAAAAAACGAATAATTTTTTCATAAACATACTCCAAAAAAAATACGCCGCATTTTAAAAAATGCGGCTGAAAAAACAGTACAATGTATTTGATTGTACTCATGCGGACAATCCGTCCACAAAGCAATTGGCTTTGCGGACGGACACTAAATTACGGTGTTGGGCGTGTGAAGTCTCCTGAATAGTCTTTATATGCACCATTACTAATGCTAACTTTTAAGGTTTCGTTATTATTTTCTTTATTATATACACATTTACCAAAATTAGGAATATCCCCTGTTGCACCACCAGTATTGGCTGTCAAAGTCACTGTAGCGCCTATAATTGACTTTGTATATGTACCATTTATTGTTGTTTCTGCTGGTGTCGAATCAATGACTAAAGTCCAGCCTAAATCATCGGTAAAAGTAATTGTTGCATTTACATTTGTACTACCCTTTTTAAGGGTTCCACTCCAAATATTTGTAAAGGGATCCTCCTTAACACGTGTAAAGCTTCCTGAACTGTCTTTATATTTACCAATAGAAAAGGTAACTATTGTTATGCCGCCGAAAGGTTTCACACAGTAACCTACTTCATATCCCTCCATAACCAAAGTCGCACCCCCTAAGGTATCTATTGTATATGTACCATTTATTATTGTTTCTGGTGTTGATTCAGCGGTTAAAGTCCATGTGGTATCGGTAAAAGTGATTTTTGCTTCTACTTCTACTGCTGACGTATCCCCAGTCTGTTTAAGTTTAAATGTTCCTGCTGTCCAATCTCCTACATAGGGGTTTTCATCATCATTATTAAAAATTGGGTTTTCGCCATCGCACCCAATAACCGTCATTCCGAATACCAGCGTTATTGCCAGCATTACCAATAAAATTTTCTTGTTTGTCATTTTCTTTCCCTCTTTAAATATTATTCATAATTTATGCATAAATTATTACTATTTAAGATTAATATACATCAATATTGTTATTTTGTCAACCTGAAAACGGCGCTTTCGCAATAAAATATTGTCATTTATTAAGATTGTTAAAATTATTCTATATAAGGCGATATAAGGCGGCGGATTATTAAATATTCACTTTTAAGGCAAAGGACACCGCATGCGCGATGTCCTTTTACGCGCCGTCAGAATCAGATGCCCTTAAGCAGACAGCCTAATGAAAGCAAAACGCCGCCGGCAAAGGAAATCCAGTTGTTGATCCCGCTAATTACCGGAATGTGGACAAGCGAAGCGATAAGTCCAAAAATGATCAAGATTACGCTGATAATGAAGATTACTTTTTTGGGTGAAGACAATTTCATAATAAAATCCTCCTAACAAATTTTTATGCATACTGCATGTTATTTATATGTTTCTATAAATCCCGCGTGGAGTCAATAAAACACATAACGAAATTGAGAATAAAAAAGCGAACTACGGAAAAAAATACAAAAAAATTCTGACATTTAAGCTGGCTGTAACGTTAATTTTACCTAACGCTTTGGCTTCCTGAATTATCTTCCTGCGAAAATTTAAGATATGAAAATTCAAGCCGCCTTGTTCCGCCCGCGGCTTTTATAAGAAACTTTGCCTTGTACATATTGCCAAGCGTTAACCCCATGCTTTCCCATTGTTTGAAATGTTCGGTTTATTACTCCACTTTAAACCGCGAAACTTCTTTTATCAAGTTAGTGATGCTTTCGCGGTTCTTTGCGCTTATTTCGTTAACGTGATTTACGGCTAAATTAATCTGATCCGCGCCTGTTGCCATCTCGTTCATTCCGCTGGTTATCTCCTGCGTTACCTTTTCAAGATTCTGGCTTTCCTTCATAACTTCCTTGCTGCCGTCAAGCATTTCCTCGCTGCCGCTCTTTACCTTACGGGTAAGTTCGCTCAAACTGCCGGCGCTTTGCAGAACTTGTTTGCTTCCCTGTCCCTGCTCCTCCATCGCATTGCGGATATTCTCTTCCTGCTGAGCCACCGTCTTTACTCCCAAGTCAATCGCCTCGAATCTGGTCAGTACGGTTTCAGTGGATTGGGTTATCTTGTCTATTGAGTTTTTTATTTTTTTCAAAACATTGCCTATGGTTTTGGATTGTTCGCTGGAGCTTTCAGCCAGTTTGCGAATTTCATCGGCGACAACAGCAAAACCCTTGCCCGCTTCTCCGGCATGGGCCGCTTCAATTGCCGCGTTCATCGAAAGCAGATTGGTCTGACTTGCGATGTTTTCCATTACCGCGTTAATTTCCAGCAAACCTTCTGATTCGCGGGCTATCTCTTGAATGTCAGCGGCTACTTCCTGCAATCCGCCCCGGCCAACTTCGGAGGCTTCTTTTAAAACATTTACATTTGCGGCATTGTTGACCAGCGTACCGGTAACTGAACTGATATTGGCTACCATTTCTTCAATGGCGGATGACGCCTGTGAAACATTACGGCTCTGGTTCTCCACATGGCCGTTTAGTTTGTTGATATTCGCGATGACCTGTTCCATTGTCGCGTTGGTTTCGGTTACGCTGGCGGACTGGTTGATTACGCGCCCCTTGATGCTTTGAATATTAGCGGTAATTTCGTTCACCGCCGCGGCAGTCTGCGTCATGTTGCTGGCAAGATCATTGCCGATATTATTCAGTCCAGCCGCCTCATCCTTGATGATAACAATCATATTTTTGATTTTTTCAAGCGTATTGTTAAAATACATGGCAAGGTCGCCGATTTCATCTTTGGAACTGACGGTAATTTTCCGCGTTAAATCGCCTTCGCCTTCGGAAATATCCTTAAGAGTGTCCGCTACTTTGACAATTGGCTTTATAGCGCCGTTGACGGTAAAGAAAACAATTACCGCAGCAGCCGCAATGGCTATCGCCGCTATGATGACGGTAAACAACTTCATTTCATTTACCTCTTTTAAAATGTACGATTCCGCCGACGCGATCATTATGCTCCACGTCGTGTCTGAACCGCCTATAGTGAAAGGCGTTATTTTTATTTCCACGTTTGTATTCAATAACGATGAATAGCTTGAACAGCTAAATGGCTTGCCGTCAAGAACGGCCTTATTGGCCGCCTGCAGATAGCTGCCATATACCGTTTCCGCCTCGGTCATCATTTTGCCTATACGATCCGGCACTATGTTTGCCAAAATAAATCCGTTATTGGAATATATGGACATTGCGGAAATTTCTTCGTGATTTTTAATGAGCTCTTCAACTGTGGGCTGTACTTGCGCAATATTTAAAAGACAGGATACGCTCCCGACTACTTCGCCGGTGCGGGGATTAATAATTGGAACCCCCAATCTGAAAACGTATGTGTCTTTTCCGTCTACCCTAAGAGGCGTCGGTTGTTCTACCCTGTCCTTGTGCGCATTGGGACCGTTCAAATAATTCATAGTTCCATCAATATCTATGTTCGCCGTGGCGACAATCTTACCGGTATCCCTGCCCCATGTCATTGTGTATTGTCCGGTGGGCGTCGATCCGGCGCGGCCTACATAACGGGAGTCCATGCCGTCAATGGCGTCAGGTTTCCAGATAGTCGCTATGCGGACAATGTTTGGCTGCGAATTCAACGTGGCCAATATTATATCGTCATATCTGTCACGCCGCTGTTCAACCGGAACCGTTTCATATTCGCTCATTATAGCAGCCAGTGTGCGTATAACCTCCAGATATCTGTCTTCCCGGCCTTTCCAATATGCGGACTGCTGATCAGCCACAAAGCCAATGCCCCGGATGCTCAGGCTCATGCTTATACCGGACGCCTGCCGCAGTAAAATAACGGCAATAACGCCCGCTACAATCATTACAATGGTTATTACAATTATACTCAATTTGATTTTAATCTTCACTCTTCTCTCCTCAAATTTTTTTATGGCATAAAATTTTTTCTATTTAATTTTGATAAATAATTTATATTGATTTTATTTTAATCCATACTTTTATTCTTAGCTTGTTAGCTGATTTTGTCAACAAATAACAAATAAAAAGATGAAAAAAAATAATTAATTAACAAAAGCGCTTTAATAACCGGCGTAATAAATAATTAATATCATCAATAAAATTAGAAATTATTCCCGTTTTAAATTTTTATTACGAAATATTTAAATATAATCCATTAATTTCGAGTAACGCGTTCCAGTCCTACAAAATATGTCTCCACAGATTCGCTTCTGCAGGCTTGCGGTTTATAACTCTTTGCCGTTGTAAAAAGAGTTTTCATGCGTTTTAAAACGGCGTCCGTTCCGCCGCCTTGAAAAATTTTAACAACAAGATTGCCGCCGGGTGCGAGCGCGTCCTGCGCGTAACCAACGACTGTTTGTGCAAGTTCCAAAGAACGCGCTGAGTCTACTATGTGATTACCCGTGGTGCCGGGCGCGGCGTCGCTGATAATTACGTTATAGGGGCTTTTTGATAAAAGGGTTTCGCGTACCTGCGCGGCGGTAATATCGCCCTGAATAAAGAAAAAATTATCGCCGCCGAACAGTCCCTTGTCAAATTCGCGGGAAAGGGGGGAAAGGTCTGCCGCGGCAAGAAAGCCATTTCCGGCAAATTTACGCAGTACATAGAGACTCCAGCTTCCGGGAGCGGCGCCAATGTCCAAAATACGCGGAACATTGCAGCCGACTGATTGACAAACCTTAAAAAAATTAAATTTTTCGTCGATCTCCATTAATTTATAAACAGAACGGGCCGGATACCCTTCTTTTCGCGCTTTTTGCTGCCAGTAATCAGGTTTCTTGTAATCTGCCATAAAAATACATTATAATGGTTTTATGGAGCAAGAGTATACACAACGGATAGATAAAATAGAGGCGGAGCTAAAACGCTGGCTGCCGGAAAATGCGGATTCGAGCTGGGTAAAAAAAGTATTTCCCGATATTGACGGTAAAATAAGCGCGGATTCCATTCAATTTTTAACCGCGCCGCTTACCGATATTCTTTTCCGTGGAGGCAAACGCTGGCGGCCTTTGCTGATGACGCTGATCTGTGAAACTCTGGGCGGCGGCGACTGCGCCATTCAGCTTTCCCCCCTTGTTGAATTCTGCCATAACGCAAGCCTTATTCATGACGACATCGAAGACGAATCCGATATGCGGCGCGGCAAACCGGCTGTTCATAAAATTTTTGGCCTTGATACGGCGGTGAATTCAGGTTCATTTTTTTATTATTTATCATCGTGCTGTATTGATTCATGTAATCTAAAAAACAAAGAACATTTTTACAGGCTTTGGACGGATTGTATCAGAAAACTTCATTTTGGACAGGCGATGGACATATATTGGCACCGGAATATTTCCGTAGTGCCGGATATCGATGAATATTATACAATGTGCAGAATGAAAACCGGAAGCCTTGCGCGTTTTGCCGTGGAACTTGGCGCGTATGCGGCGGACGCCCCCGGGGAAGCGGCTAAGACTTTAGGCGAAGCGGCGGAAATGATGGGAGTGGGGTTTCAAATACTGGACGATGTAAAAAATTTGACAACTGGAATCCCGGGGAAAAAGCGGGGGGACGACATAGTCGAAGGGAAAAAAAGCCTCCCGGTTCTTATGTATCTTCATAAATATCCGGAAAAGAAGGAGCGAATTTTTTATTATTTTCATGAAGCAAGGATAAACGGCACAAATGTCCCGGAAGTGGAAGATTTTATAGATACGCTTTCCTCGGCGGGCGTTTTTTCGGAAGCGGAAGAAAAAGGACGGTCATTATTAAAGCAAACACGGGATATTTTCAGCTCCAATGAATTTTCAGGCTGTACTATAGATAAAAACGGCCTGGCTCTTCTTGACGGTTTTATGAAATTAATTAGCTAGAGCAGTAAATTGAAAGGAATGTACCTGAGCGAAATTTGGTCTATTCTCAAAACAAGTCATGGAAATGCCATATTATTAAAGCCAAAAGACAGGGATGTAGCCGTCCCTATCTTTATCGGTACTCTGGAAATGCAGTCAATTTTAATCGGCAAGGAAGGGGTCAGCCTGTCCAGACCGCATACCCACGATCTTTTTTTAAATATGCTTGCCCATGTAAATCTTTTAGTTAAAAAAGTCGAAGTTTATGAGCTAAAAGACGATGTTTTCCATGCGCGTCTTATCATAACGGGCGGCGAGTACACAAAAGAAAACCCCCTTATTCTTGACAGCCGGCCTTCCGACGCTTTTGCCATTGCAACCCGTAAAAAATGCCCTATTTACCTGTCTTCTTCCATTATTGAAGAAACCGGCGTTCCCCTGTCATTCTTTATTAATGACTTGGAAGAAGATACCGAAGATAAATATAGATCCCTAAAAGAACAACTGGAACAGGCTGTAGCCGAAGAAGAATACGAACAGGCGGCGGAAATACGGGATTTGCTAAAAATGCTGGAAAGTGACGCTGATGATTGACAGCATATTGTAAAAGGAATAAAATTATAATAGGATTCAAGTATGACACAGCTTCAACAGACTAATCAGACAAGTAAATATATTTTCAGGCTTGCGGCGGCCTTATGCCTGATTTTGTTGATAAATCCGGGTCAATATTTTAATCACAAAAAAGCTCCTGCCGAAGGGGATGGCATTGGCGGCGGGTATCTTGCCGAGGAATTAATTTCAGGGGAAGAATCCGGCGTTTTGCTGACAACGGTCTCTCTTGATTCCGTGTCTGAACCTGAAACCATCGCAAAAACCCGTATTCTGCTCTGCGATTCCTACATGGTTCAAAGCGGCGATAATATAAGCACTCTTGCCACCAATTTTGGCTTAAATCAAGATACGATTATTTCCGTAAATAAAATAACCTATTCCCGGGGTCTTCAAGCCGGAAAACCGTTAAAAATCCCGAATCAGGACGGAGTTTTTCACACCGTTAAAAACGGGGAAAACCTAAACACCATAGCCGAAAAATACAAAACAAACGCTGAAACCATTAAGACTGTTAATGAACTTTTTTCTGAAAATGTAGTAACCGGAACTGAACTTTTTATTCCCGGAGCGCGGCTTGATTGGTCAAAACTCCAGGAAATTAACGGGGATTTGTTCATTTGGCCCGTTAACGGCGCCATTACATCATACTACGGATGGAGAAGAGACCCCTTTAACAGAAGCCATCGTCAATTTCACAGCGGTCTTGATATCAAAGGAAACACCGGCACGCCTGTCAGGGCGGCAATGGCCGGCACGGTATATGCAACAGGATATGACAATGTTTTTGGCAATTATGTAATAATCAGCCACCACTCAGGTTATCGTACCCTCTATGGCCACATGAATGTAATCAGAACAAAGAAAGGCGCTTATGTCACCCAGGGAGAACGCATCGGGGACGTAGGCAACACCGGTCAGAGTACCGGATCGCATCTGCACTTTACAGTTTATAAAAATGGTGCTACTGTTAATCCAAGAGCATTATTGAGGTAAATATGGATATACAATCATTATCAGTAAACATGAGTCAGGCAAAAGTACAGGAACAGGCGGCAGTACAAGTTCAGGCAATGGAACTTAATATGGTAAAAGAACAAGCCGTCGCTTTAAATAAACTTCTCTCTACCGTTCAATCAATAGTTGACCCTAATCTTGGAAAAAATGTCAATCTTTTAGTATAAAGCAATATAAAATTAAAGCCACATTTTTACAGTATAAGATATAAAACTCTTGATTTTTGCATAGTTTTTACATTATAGGATATAAAACTCTTGACTTTTGCATAGTTTTTACATTGTATGATATAAAACTCTTAACTTTTACATAGTTTTTACATTATAGGATATAAAACTCTTGACTTTTGCATAGTTTTTACAGTATACTGTAAAAATGGAAAATATGATAAATAGGCCTGAATATGTAAAAAAACTGCTTGTTTTTAAAGATAAACAGCTTATTAAGATAGTAACCGGCATTCGCCGGTGCGGTAAATCTACCTTATTTGAGCTGTACCAGAGCGAACTTTTAAGGCTTGGCGTGAAACCTGAACAAATCCAAAGTATTAACCTGGAAGAACCCGATTACCGGGAGTTTCTTGATTGGAAAAAACTCTACGATGCCATTAATTCCAGGCTTATAAAAAACAGGCAAAACTATATTTTTTTGGATGAAATTCAAAATGTAAAAGATTTCCAGCGCACGGCGGACGGTCTGTTTATCAAAAAAAATGTCGATTTGTACCTTACCGGTTCAAATTCCAGAATGCAGTCCGGCGAATGGGCAACTCTGCTTTCAGGCCGTTATGTGGAAATACACATGTTTCCGTTATCATTTAAGGAATACATATCAGAGGATGTTTCCGGGTTACCACGCGATCAATTATTCGCGGATTATCTTGAATATGGCTCCTTTCCCTTTTTATTTAATTTCCGCAATTTATCAGATAACGCTTTATCCACGTCGGAGGGACGCGCCGTCGGATGGGATAAATCAAGCGTCCGTGATTACCTTTCCGGTATCTATAGCACCATTGTTTTAAAGGATATTGTAGAAAATAAAAATATAAAAGAAGCCGGAAGGCTGGAACGGGTCATTAAATTCATGGCCGACTCAATTGGCTCGGAAGTTTCAATAAAACGGATCAGTGATATGCTGACTTCCGACGGGATTAAAATTCTGCCTCTTACCGTTGAAAGTTATCTTGACGCTTTCCGTGACAGTTATATTCTGTATAAAGCGGACAGATATGACGTTAAAGGCAGAAAAATTTTAAAAACGCTCAATAAATATTACATAGTTGATATTGGCCTGCGCCGTCTTCTGCTTGGCAATAAAGCCGTTGACAGCGGACATATACTGGAGAATATTGTTTATCTTGAACTTCTGCGACGCGGCTATAAAGTCTATATCGGCAAAGTTGACGACAAAGAAGTAGATTTCGCCGTGGAAGGAGCGGACGGCGCCGAATATTATCAGGTATCTGAAACCGTACGCGGTAAGGAAACTCTTACGCGGGAACTTGCCCCGTTTGAATTAATACGCGATCATAACCCAAAATTCTTGCTTACCCGCGATTACGAACCAAAAACTTCGCATAACGGGATAAAGCAGATAAATGTGCTGGATTGGCTTGTTAACAAATAGCAAATAGCAAATAAAAAATAAGATACGCATTTGCGACTTTCACTGGGCGTTATAACTTCGCTATTCATTTCCTGATAAATCCGAAAACATGGACAAGAACGGAGAAACTATATCCATATCCGCAATTAATTCCTGAACATTATCATCATCTTTAGTATCGTCAGTTTCATTCTCGCTTTCATTTTCTAAAGGCACATCTTCCTGAACAGGAGACATCTTTTCAACTCCGGTGGCAAAAGATAAAAGCCCCTCTTGTTCAGGAGACGGCTTTTCAATTTTGCTGGCAAGAGCAAGAAGCCCCTTTCCTTTAACTGGAGACGGCTTTTCAATTTCATCGGCAAGAGCAAGAAGCCCTTTTCCTTTAACTGGAGACGGCTTTTCAATTTCACCGGCAAGAGCCAAAAGTCCCTTTCCTTTAACTGGAGACGGTTTTTCAATTTCGATCGCAAGAGCCAAAAGTCCCTTACCTTTAACACGAGACGGCTTCTTATGTTCGCTCGCAAGGGCAAGTAGTCCCTTTCCTGTTTTTTTTGCAACTTTTTTACTTGCCAGTTTAAGAAGACCCTGGTAAGCGGAAGCGGAAGGTTTCTTTGCGGCAAATTTACTGGCAAGCCAAAAAAGTCCGCCGCGCTGAGATCCGTCAGGTTCCATAGCGGCGCGTAAAGCTATATCAATTATATTCGCTTCTTTGGCTTCAGCGGTCGTTTCAATTTCATCAATTGCTTCGGCTTCTGCAGTTTTTTCAAATTCTTTTATTTCTCCAAGATCGCCAATCTCTTCAATATCATAAAGTTCTTCGGTTTCGCCAATGTCTTCTATTTCACTAATTTCTTCAATCTCTTCAGCTTCAATAAGTTCATCAATTTTTTCCACTTCGCCGATTTTTTCTATCTTTTCGGCTTCGTCAATTTCCTCTATTTCTTCGATTCCTTCAAACTCTTTGGCTTTGCTAATTTCTTCAGTTTTGCCAATTTCTTCATCTTCGCCAATCTCTTTTATCTCTTCAATTTCTTCTATCTCTTCGGCTTCGCCAATCTCTTCTATTTTATCAGCCTTTTCAATCTCTTCAGTTTTACCAATCTCGTCTATTTCATCAACTTCTTCTATCTCTTCAACTTCGCCAATTTCTTCTATCTCATCAGTTTTTTCAGAGCTTTTCGCTTCCCGTACAACAGACTCCCCCTTAACCTGCTGAACAACCATTAATTCCTGACCGCTGCTGACTTTAAGAACGGCAAGCATTTCATCCCACGATTTATCAATAATGCCGTTAATATTTTCTTCCGAACGTTTTTTTAATTTAAGATTGCTTTTTAACCGCGACCGAATTTCATCGCGGCGTTGTTCAAGTTCCAGTATCCATTTTGCCCTCTCCTGCGCGGATTTATTTGCGTATAATTGCTCAAAAAGACTGTTTCTCAAACGTGTTATGCGATTCCGAATAATTGCCGCATGACTGGGCTTCAGATTCAAAAGAAAAAAGAACGCAAGGAAGAACGTCAGAAAAATGGAAATCTGTAAAATAAATTTCATCTGCGCGGAAATTGAAAATAAATTATTGTTTACCAAACGTCCAAAAAATAAATTCTGATCTGTTTTTGTCGAAATAAGGGAAAAAGCCACCCCGGAATCTTCGGCGTCAATGGTTATATGACCTTGAAGACCTTTCTTCCAAATCTCCGCAACTCTGCTGAAAATAACGCTCTTTGACGTTTCGGGACTTCCCAAAAGAATTCCGGACGGCTCGTTTATCAGGGAAATATTGTCGCTTATTTTTAGCCGCCCCGTTTCGATAAGTCTTTCGGCAAATGTTCTGATTGATACGGAAAAAAGCGCAGTCCCGTGGAAAACGTCCATTGAATCCCTAAAAGAAAATGAAAAGATAATTCTGTCATTTTTATCGTCCATTATAAGTTTGGCGCTATTGGCGTCTTCAACGCCGACAATTTCATAAGGCAGGGACGCCGGGTTTTCGTTATAATTACGGTAAGCCGTCGAGTTTTGATTCTGGCTCATTATATCGCGTGGGGAAGTTGAATAATGAAGCCTTATCCCGTTACTGTCCACAAACTGCACAGATTGAAGCCCCACCGTCGATTCCATCAATATTCCGTATATTTTTGAACGTTCAAAAATATCATCAGGGCTTTGGTTATATAAAAAACTTCTGCGAATGGCAGGTACTGTCAGGGTGGCGTAAAACTTGCTTTTAAGGTTATTAATATGATTTTGAACAATCCGCGCGTCCGCCGTATTTTCCTTAACATAGGAATTTACAACCGACGGATTATAAAAATGGGCCTCTACATAGTCAATTAATTCTACGTTTACAAGATAAATAAATCCGGTAAAAAGGAGGATTGATATCAATAATGCCAAAAGCGGTTTTACAAAAGTTGGCAATTTTCTACCTGTTTGTAAATATTATGCCGATGGAGCCGGCGGAGCGGCCTGGGCTCCGCCTTGGGCTGCGCCCTGGGCTGGAGCGGCGCCCGGTACAGGAACAGGAGTGGGACCTCCTGTGGCAACTCCAAGCCGTTTCATCTGTTCTTCCGCTTCTTTTTGTGCGCTGTATTCATACCTCATCTGGTTGGCTTTTATATATGTGTTTTTTAAAGCGGATAACTCAGGCTTAATTCCTTTAATTTTTGGCCGTTCTTCCTGCCGCACATTTGTTTTAAAATAATCATCTATAGCGCTTAAAATTCTGTGATAACTTTGCACATCTTTAATATTCTTTTCAAGGTAGCTGATGATCTGCTCTTCGGTCATGGCGGAAAGTTTATTGTATGCGGGGCCGCGGACAAAACTGCTTAAAATCCTGATCTTTTTGTCTATCTCGTCCATCAATTGATGAAAATTTACCTTTTCCTTAACCGGAGTGCCTTTGGTATTATCCATACAGTCCACGGTGTAGATAACTTCTTCCGGTTCGGCGTTTGTAATTTGCCTGATTAACTCTTTTATCGCCTCAAAAAAAGATTTTTTTCGGCTGTCCAATACGGCCTGGTTATCATTTAATTTTCCGCAGATTTCGGTAAGCTGAGTCGCCGCGCCGCCAATAACAATAATCCCGTCAAGAAGGATATTTTTAAAATTTACGGGGGCCTTTGCAGCCTTTTGCTTTGTCTCGGCGACCTTTAAAGTATTTAATACTGTCTCTCTTAAATCCGCGCCGCTATTGGTGTAATCTTCCTTGATGAGTTCATCCACCAGCTCTTTGTAAAAGGGAGAGCCCGGCATTCCGGAATGCATTTTCTTCTTGATATTTTCAAGGGTAGCTTCACCAGCGGACATATCTTTGGTTATATTCAGACGGACACTAAGCTTATAATCTTCCCTGTAATAGACGTTAAGCTCCTTCAGTATGGTCATTGCGGAGGTAGTTTTTTTTGAAAGCTTGGAAAGACTTTCACCTATAATGCTGAGGGTAAGGGGATCAACGCCGGCTTTTGCGTTGGTGGTCATTTCAGCGACCGATTTAGTCATTAAGGACTGTGAATCGGGCGAAAAACTGACCCAGTCTACATAACGAACAAGTCCTACAATCCGTTTTATACGCTCAAGGTTAAGATAATCCACGTTTAACTGGTAAAAATTAACCAAATAGTCAAGCTGATTGTCAAAATTTGAGAGTCTGATAGAAAGCTGTTCTATCCTCTTCGCCTCCTGAAAACCACTGGCGTCCGGAACTTCAATCTCACTGATCTTTGTATCCTGTTTATAAGGATCTTCATCAATTACTTTCTTTTTTAGATATATGTTATACAAGGAAGCGAATGAAATTTGAAAAATCCTTAGTTCTTCCTTAAGTTTTCCCATTTCAGACTTCTCCAGCCAGTCTTTTCTTGCTAAAAGAGTCTGCTGGAGAGTGTCGATATAATTTTGTTGCCCTGTTTCCGCCATTACTATTAATTATCGTGTATTTAGTTAAAAAACTCAAATATCATAAAAAAGTTTATTTTTTTTTGCTTTTTCAGTCAAGCACCACGCATGCTCGCGCCATATATAGGTATGAAAAACTTCAATTTTAAACTGATAATTGTTATCGTGCTGGCTCTTCAGCTTGCCTGCTGTCGGGACCTGTCTCCTTCCAAATATGTCCTGAAACTGCCAAAACCGCCGCCGGCATGGGTTTCCCTGCTGGGAGAACCATGCTGGCGCATTGAATGGTTTGCCCCCAACGGTCAAAAACAGGCGGCGGATTTCCAATCCGCAGGTAATCCCGAAGTAGAACTGCCTGTAACATGGACAAATCCGGTAATTGCATGGCCTTATTGGCCTATACATAACCTTAGTCCGGGGATTTTTAAGCCTGTCGGCGGGTTATTTCCCTTTGATATAGAAGAAAACTCAATAATTCTAAGCTGGGAAGCCGGACCGGACGTTGTTTTTTACATGGAACTTGCCATCGCCAGCGCAAACGATAAAAAACCTTTAAAAACGCCCGCAAATTTTGACTGGCCAAGATTCAGGGAGCTTTTTCATGATGAAACATTGAAAAAAGAGACCCGCGAAGACCCCTGGCTTGTAAATTGGCGCTCCGTGGCGGAAAAAACCGTCAGCGCAAACTTTGACAAACGCCGTCTTGTCCCTGAAAAAAACGAGTCCATGTGTATACCCGTTCCTCCCGGTCCCTGGTACGGAACATCCCCATTTACAAAACCATTATTGTTTGGGGAAAACGAGGATGTCGTTTTTCCGGCGCGTCCAGGCATAAATTTATGGGTCAGCGAGGATGGGATACTGCGGGTAAACGGCAAAACCTGGGTATTCTCCAAAATTAAGGACTAATTATTAGTATTGTAGAAAAAGCCTGTATTCCTGTAAAATAAACTATGAAGCGGGTTTTATTTTCGCTATTATTACTATTTTTTACCCTGCCACTCTTTGCGCAAAACCAGCCAATTTACGCCGGCCTTAACGCTGATGAACAGCTTTCCCTTGTCGGCATGATGATGGCCGATCTTCTGGAACGATTCGGTCCGCCAAGATCGGTTGTTTCTGAAAGAGGAAACGAACCCTGGCAGGACGATGTTGTTTTTCAATATAACGGCGCTGATTTTTATATTTACAGGGATCGAATCTGGCAGGTTAAATTGGCTTCGACGCACGGTATTTCAAATGGCGATAAAAAGGCGGCTGTTTTACTCACTTTAGGAAGCAACGCGGTGAACAATGAGGATCACGCGCTCCTTGCGATAAACGGTAAAAATTGGCCTTTGATGATGAGGGTTAATTTTAATAGTTCGGGGCTGGTTACGGCAATTTATATTTACCGTCCCGATTTTTAGGGGGAATTCTTGGCGAAAAATTGCTTATGTCTTACAGGTAAGACAATCAAACAAAATGTGGACTTATTGAATAAATACCGCAATTTCGCCGATTTGGCGGAGTTACGGGTTGATTGTCTGGACGCCGAAGAGCGCTTATACCTACGCCGTTTCCCGGAACTGGCGGGAGTTCCCGTTATTCTGACCGTCAGACGCGATGTTGACGGAGGTTATTTTAACAGCGGCGAAGGCGCAAGATTAAAATTACTCGCAAACGGGCTTGCGTACGCAAACGCGGACAGCAGGTTTAACTTTGCTTATGTTGACATAGAAGAAGACTTTAACGCTCCCAGCCTTGAAGAAGCGGCGCGCACATTCGGAACCAGAATTATTCGTTCCTGCCATGATTTAAAGGGAGCTATTAACGATATACCCGCAAAAATTAAATCAATGAAACGCGCGGGAGACGAAATAGTAAAAGTAGCGATTTCCGTAAAATCCACTTATGACGTATTAAATGTTTTCAGGGCGTCCAATACATTTATAAAACAGGATAAAATTCTTATTTGTATGGGGCATTACGGCATTTATTCAAGAATACTTGCCGAAAAATTCGGTTCATTTTTAGCTTACTCAAGCGCGTTATCTGAAAACGTCATCCCGGGCGCTCCCGGACAAATGGATGTCCGCGAGCTTTCAGAATTGTACCATTTTAAAAGAATAACAAAAAATACGAAAATATACGGAGTTATAGGCAACCCGTTAAAATCCAGCATAAGCCCCTGGTTTTTTAACACTATTTTTAACCTTGAGAACGCGGATTGCGTATATGTCCCCTTCCCTGTTACAGACATTAATGATTTCCTGGATCTCGCGGATGGATTGGAAATACAGGGTCTTTCCATCACCGTGCCTTACAAGGAAACAGTTCTTCCTTATATTGAGGAAAAATCGGCAATCGCGCATTCAATCGGCGCGTGCAATACCATGTACCGCAACCGCAGGGGGGACGCATGGTACGGCGATAATACAGATTACGCCGGTTTTACGGCGTCATTATTGAATTTCCTGGACAGAAAAGATTTAAAACGGCGGAAAATTACAATAGTAGGCGCTGGAGGCGTGTCGCGCGCCGTAGCGGCGGAAATATATAAAATGGGCGGCAAAGCGCTTATTTTAAACCGTACTGTCCATAAAGCCGCAAATATCGCATCACGGTATAATTTCCGCTGGGGAGGACTGGATCATCAGGGAATAGGACTTATGTCCAAATACAATGACATAATAATCCAAACCACCTCCGTCGGCATGGAAGGTTATGATAATTCAGATCCTCTGGAACTTTATGAATTTTCAGGAAAAGAATCGGTAATGGATTTGATTTATTCTCCCGCTCAGACTCCTTTTTTAAAAAGAGCCGCATCCGCGGGATGCAGAACGCTCAACGGTTACGATATGGTAATACGTCAGGCTTGTCTGCAGTACGCAAACTTTTTTGACAGGGAAATACCAAAAACACATTTATCACAAATATATTCACTGGGGGCAAGCGGATGGGACAGGATAGCGTCGGGTTAATGAAAGAAGCGGCGGGTAAAGCCGCCGTGGACGAAATGGTAAAAAGCGGCATGAAACTCGGCCTTGGCACGGGTTCTACCGCCATTCACGCGGTTCGCAGGGTAGGAGAGCTTTTGTCGCGGGGAACGTTACGGGACATTTGCGCGTTTGCCACAAGTTTTCAAACTGAAATTGAATGTGAAAAACTGTGTATTCCTTTTTTTACGTTAAATTCACGCGAACTCTCCGCAGGGCTTGATTTAACGATTGACGGCGCCGATGAAGTAGACCCGCAAAACCGCCTTATTAAAGGAGGGGGCGGCGCCCATTTAATTGAAAAAATAGCCGCTTATGCCTCGGCGCAATACGCTATTACCGTGGACGAATCAAAACTGACTGAGCGCCTGGGATGCGGTTTTCCCGTTCCGGTGGAAGTTGTTCCCGAGGCAAGAGCGCAGGCGGCAAAAGCGCTTGAAAAATTAGGCGCAAATGTCTTTCTTAGGGAGGCGGTGCGAAAAGCGGGGCCTGTAATCACAGAGCATGGAAATCTAATCTTGGACATCCGTTTTAATTCTCCGATAGACCCGTCATCAATGGAAACGGAAATAAACAACATTCCAGGCGTTGTAGAGAACGGGTTTTTCACCCGAAATCCGCCCGTAGTATATATTGCCCGTTCAAACGGAACGGTAGAAAAAAGAGGAAGTTGATAAAAACTTTATTTTAAAGCATCTTGCTGCACTTTAATGAATCATTACCTGCGTCAAGGTATAGATTAAGGAGTAAATGATGATCAATTTAAAAGAACACTTAAGCGAAATATCCGGCAGCGATTATATTGACTCTGAGTTGTTCAATAAATACAGCGTAAAACGCGGTTTGCGAAACGATGATGGAACCGGCGTGCTTGTCGGACTTACAAGAGTCGGGGACGTACGCGGTTACATTGTAGATGAGGAGGAAAAAGTCCCCACTCCAGGAAAACTCTACTACAGGGGAATTGACATTGAGGACATTGCCAATGAAGCGGCAAAGCAGAACCGTTTTTGTTTTGAAGAGACGATATATCTTCTTCTTTTCGGCAAACTGCCATCCCAAAAGCAGCTTGAAAATTTTAACAAATTGTTAGGTGAAACCCGCATATTGCCAAAAAACTTTGTTGAAGACGTAATAATGAAAGTCCCGTCCCGCGACATAATGAACAAACTGGCTTTTTCGATACTTGCCCTGTATCCCTATGATGATAACCCTGAAAATCAGTCTCCTGAAAATGTTCTGCGCCAATGCATAGAATTAATAGCGCGTTTCCCGGCAATTGCCGCATATTCCTATATGTCAAAAAAACACCATTTTGACCGCGAAAGCTTAATAATTCACCCCTCAGATCCGTCATTATCAAGCGCGGAAACTATTCTTTCGCTTATAAGACCGGATAAAAAATACACCCCATACGAAGCCATGTTATTAGACCTTGCCTTAGTGCTTCACGCGGAACACGGCGGCGGAAACAACTCTACATTTACGGTGCATGTCGTCTCATCCACGGAAACGGACACCTACTCCGCGATTGCAGCCGGTATCGGTTCGCTAAAAGGCTATAAACACGGCGGAGCGAACGCGAAAGTAATAGGCATGATGGATGAAATCATGAAGAACGTTAAAAATTGGGAAAGCGAAGAAGAAGTGTCCGCCTACCTTGAAAAAATTCTTAAAGGCCATGCTTATGATAAAACAAAAAAAATCTACGGCCAGGGACACGCGGTTTATACATTATCAGACCCGCGCGCAATCTTATTACGCGATAAAGCAAGAACGCTGGCGGAAGAAAAAGGAATGATAAAGGAATTTAACCTTTATTGCCTGATTGAAAAGCTCACTCCCATAGTGTTTAAAAAAGTTAAAGGCTCGGATAAGGACATTTGCAGTAATGTGGATTTTTATTCAGGCTTTGTTTATAAAATGCTTGGCATTCCCCAAGATTTAAACACTCCGATTTTCGCCATAAGCCGCATAGTAGGCTGGTGCGCACATCGCTTGGAAGAAATTATTGCGGGGGGGAGAATTATCAGGCCCGCCTATAAATGTGTCCAACCGCGTTTTAAATATACTGATGTAAATAGCAGATAATATAGATTTCTCATAGAAATTACAAAAAGCGATAACACAGCTTATGCCTAAAGAATTCACGTAATACAGGCGGACGAGTTTGTGAGGTATAATTGCGTATATTTATGCTAAACCTTAACTACTTGAACCTGATTTACTAGGGGAAAGAGATCCTACTCTATCTTGTTCTTCTAATATTTCGTCTTCAAGTTTATTTATCTTAGCATTATATTTTTCTTCTTCTTGTTTAATAGTTTCCTCAACTCCATTTATCTCTTTTTCAAGTTTAGCTTCTTCAGCTCTTTCCATCTCAATTATTCCATTCATCTCTTTTACTCTTTCTTTCTCTTTCATAATAACCCTTCCTTCCATTTTATTTGTACAATAGGGAAACTCCCTTAATATACTAGTATGTATTATAAAATTTTGCCTGTCAATAGATTTTAGAAAACATTTATATTATACCTAGTGAAATAGTAGGTTTAGATGATTGGCATGATCTTCCGCAATGTAAAAGCTGAGGAAAAACCGGAATGTGTACCAATAAAATTTCCGTATTGTTCATTTGTCTGGTTTTTTAACGCCTTGTACTGTTCCCTTTTTTTTATCTCTTTTAACAGTGTGCCGAAATTTCATTACTGCAAAATTTATCTCAAGGGTAGTTTCCGTTTCGGATACAGGCAGATCGGCGGCTATCAATTCAGAGAAAATATCTCCGCTTCTTTGCATAAGTGATTGTTGTTCTGGCTTTTCTTTAGCGTCTGTCAACTTTGCGACTGTATGCGATAATTCACGCAGTTTCGCAAAAGCCTCAATAATGGTAATAGTCGCCGCTGTCGCTTGCGGGCTTTTAAGTATTGTGGCAAGCATATACAAGCCTTTTTCTGTAAATGCTGTTGGGTTATATTTGCTGTGTTGTCCGCGCCCAAGTTTCTCTAAGGTCGTTTTTTCCGACCTTAAAGAATGTGTTTCTTCATTGGTTAATTTCAAGATATACCCGGTAGGAAACTTATCAAGATTCTCTTTTATAGCCTCATTAACTCGTTTCGTTTCGACACCATAAATCCGCGCCACATCGCTGTCAATTATAACATTCTGCCCTTTGACTGATATAATAGCCTTTTCTATGCCTGAAAAAGCTATTGCCTTTACCTGTTTTTTCATGTTTTTTCTCCTGAAAAATGAAATTTAAATGTTGCATACGCAACACCTATATATGGCGTGAAGTATGCGTTTTGCTTGACCGTTTTAGAAAATTTTTTTACTTTTTTTATTGAATTTACCGGTAAGATTTCTCACCAAGAGCACAAAGGAACAAAGAACACGAAGAGGTATCAATGTGATAGCACGATGTATGCCTAAAGAATTTATTTAGTACAGGCGGGCAGGCGCGCGCGCTGGAAAAACTCTGGGGGAACGCCGCCTACGAGCCCCTTGCAGGGTCTCTCCGGCTAAGAACCCCAGAAGATGTTTTTCCAGC